>Ga0123357_10014674_pt1 | contig 10236 bp, 5 predicted proteins | sample TergutEmb28metaG_FD_89873 | JGI IMG/M metagenome (GOLD analysis project Ga0123357, IMG submission 89873) | Embiratermes neotenicus P4 segment gut microbial communities from Petit-Saut dam, French Guiana - Emb289 P4 | ecosystem: Host-associated > Arthropoda: Insects > Digestive system > Gut ... | reverse complement strand
TAAAAAAAAAAAAAAAGATGGGCCTTACACAGGGACGACGGAAAAAAAAAAAAAAAAAAAAAAAAAAAAAAAAAAGTGTTACTGGAACAGAAAAAGCTAAAATTATTAAACAAACAACATTCTGTGGAAAATATAGCAGAGGTTATGCAGCATGTCTGAAAAATATAGTAAATTTCCTTGTTGTCTAAATATATAACGTGAATTTTGTGGGGTGTTTTCCTACATGCATTTGCATATGGGAACGCAGGTTTTTAAAAGGTTAACCTACAAAAAGTTACAAAGTTACCACATTGTGCTTTGAGCTAATGAAAACATCATTAAATGTATTATTAACATTTATAAACCTCTGAATAGTGTCTTATATTTAGCATATTTGAGATGTCCCAGTTCCAATTCTTGATGCATAGGCTAGCTACATTACCTGAACATTTTTGTGAATCTCACCACTTCCGCCAGGATAACATGTTGAAGTGGGCCATAACCACCTTCACATTCTTTAATCACAACTGTCATTCCGTTTTACATCATATAATGTACAGTGTTAAACAGGAACTTATTTGAACAGGAATTACTACAGACTGAATTGTGTCTATCCATTCTATCAGAACTTCCTCCACCAGACATAATAAATCTTTTTATAGCTTGGTGGTAAATTTCCATCAAAAACTACTTAAAAGGTAAAGCAATCCCATGACAGGCCTGGGCAGACCATGAGGGTTCCAAGAGGTTGAGGCTCCCAGATTTCAAGACAATTGGCACATGAAGGTGGTAAGGTTGTCAGCCCTATGCACTGGCCACCTTTAGCCCCCAGGAAATATTCCTGGTACTCATTTCTGTTAGAGGCTGAGTGCGGCTGGAAGGATTATGTCAATGAAAAATTCCAATTACACCATCGGGAGTCGAACCCGTGACCTTCCAGCTTGTAGTGCAGTGCCTCAAACAACTGTACCACCGTGTGCCCCTATCAAAAGCTACTTAGCAGTTATAAATTGTAACAACTGTAACTGCACCAGTACTATTTGTCGTGTAGCATGCTTGCTCATACATATTTATTCTGAGGTTAACATAAACCTCACTCATTCATTTGTGGAATGGGTTCTTAATAGTGAGTGATCAGTGTCTAATCTCATGGGGTGGTATGCTTTGTCAGTGGGTGAATATATACAAAACTATTTACCGACTGACATGACGAATTGTCATCAACACCGCTGTAAGAACCTTAAATATTACACAGTACTGAACATGTTTTCTTATACACATTGTTTGGTATTTGACTTGGAAATGTAACCTAACCTAAAAATATGTGACTTCCATAGAATATTAGGAGCTTGCAAACAAATGATTTACCAACTCACCTCAGATATTAAAACAAACAAAACCTGTTTGAAAACTTCCCAACCTGAATCTTACTGCTCTTGATTGTCTGTACCCAGTTGCAAGGATTACAGCACAGTCAGTCCTATGTAGCTGTCTTGATACAACATCTGAAAAGGAAAGATAAGAATCATTTCACATGATACCACAGTAGCAACAAAGACATGTAAGGGATCCTAACAAGACTGACAGAGGTTGACTGCAGAGGTAGTTTGAGAGCTATCTTATGTGGGTGTTGCATCAAAAATATAATGAGAGACCTTTGTTTGCTTCGTCAGTGTACTCTGGGTTATCATTAACTGGTATGAATTGTGTACACATATGTAAAAGCACACAGTTACAACATATCCTGGATTTTGCTATCATAACCATAAGCATGCGAAGAATGTCCCAATCCCCTACCAAATGTACAGCCAGAAATGCTTAATAAAATGTATGCAAGTTTTTAGTCTAACACAACCTTTATTATATAAAATTTAATTAAAAGATAATTAAATCAGTGACACATTTCAGCTTCTATATGAAACCATGTTCAGGCTGCAATTCAAAAGCCTTTTGAATTGCAGCCTGAAGATGGCTTCATAAAGAAGAAAAAACATGTCGCTGATTTAATTCTTTTAATTATATTTGAAATAATAAAGGTTGTACTTGACTGAAAACTTGTATACATTTTATTAATTATTGAAAACACAATGGGGATGCTTCACCTAAAAAAAGGCCAGAAATGCCTTTATTTTCCATCCCTTGAACAGTCATTATGCCAAAACTATTTGTTGACAGCAGACAAATATGTCATAGGAGGTTATCAGTACCACGTTTATCATTTGTACATAGCTACCTGTTACTAGCACAGATGAAAGTTAAAATCTGAGGTCACAAGAAGTACATTCAATCCCTAAACAGTTCAACAAACTTTCAGTGGCATTTTCATTGGTGGGTGCATGATGGGGGGCACTGATATTAAAGTTTGAGCTATTTATAGAATCTTACCAGACCACTCTTTGCACTGTGCACTATCTAATTATACTTTGACCAGAGACATGGCTGTAGCACTGATGTTGGCTCAACTGTCTGCTGGACTTATGATGTCAAGTTTTTTTCTCAAGACATGCAATTTGCCTGCATCATGTGTACTGCAACTGAAGCATGTGAGATGTGAATTTTTTATTAGTCATACTTTGCATATTGTTACAATAATGTTGGATTTATACTCCTTATACCCCTTAATTCTATATGTAATAAAGTAATTACTAAAGGATAGATTGAAGTATTCTATAATAAAGCCCTTATATAAAAAAGGTAATAAAAGAGATGTGAGCAATTATAGGCCAATATCTCTTTTAACCTCCTTTTCAAAAATCTTAGAAAAAGTAATACAGACAAGATTACTGGACCATTTGCACAAAAACATCATAAGTAAAGAACAATATGGATTCTGAAGAGGATTTACAACAGAAAATGCTGTTTATAAACTAATAAATGAAGTATGAAATGCCTTAAACAATAAAAAAATAGTGGGAGGTATCTTTTGTGACCTCACAAAAGGCCTTTGTGTACATCATGACATATTAATTTCAAAAATTGAAAAGTATGGAATATTGGTAAGGGCAAGGAACTCTTTCAATCATACGTCAAAGATAGATACCAGTGAGTGTTAATAGATAACAAAACAAATTACAATACTGCTGTTTCAAATTGGGCAATGATTAAACATGGAGTACCACAAGGCTCTGTACTGGGTCCTACACTGTTTCTTTTATATATAAATGATTTACCTGCAGTCATAAACAAGAAGGCAATATCAGTTTTGTTTGCCGATGATACAAGCATACTTTTCACTCATAATAACTTTATGGAATTCCATGTGAACTTTGAAACAATTCTCGGAAATGTTAATACGTGGTTAAAAAAAAACTGCCTTTCATTAAACATTGCAAAAAACTTACTACATACACTTCAAGACAAAGAACAGCCAACCCATTGACATAAGTATGTGCTTAGATAATAGAATTTCTAACAACCTATACACGAAGTTTCTCAGCCTAATAGTTGATAATAAACTATCCTGGAAACCACACATAGACCACTTAATAAATAAACTGAGTACTGCTTGCTATGTAGTTAGATCTGTTAAGCCCTATGTAAATACAAATGCTATTATTATGATTTATTATTCCCTTTTCCACACTGTAATGACTTAAGGAATAATATTTTGGGGACATTACTCCCATAGTATTCAGGTATTTAGAATGCAGAAAAAGGCAATTGGGATTGTTATGGGGCGTGGTAACAGAGAATCTTATAGAAACTTGTTCAAAGAATTAAACATTTTACCACTGATGTCACAATATATACTTTCCTTACTTACATTTGTGTCAAATAACAGGGAGCAGGATTTTGCAAATTCTGAAATACACAACATAAACACCAGGCACACTTGCAATCTGCACCTACCTAAGGCACATTTGAACATTTACCAAAAAGGAGTTTATTATTCAGGTATTAAGATTTTCCTTAGTCTTCCACAGGACATCAATATATACATTTATAATCCAAGAACATTTAAAAAGGCAGTAAAAAAATTTTGATACACAAATTCCTTCTACTAATTAAATGAATATTATGATAAAAATAATATCAGAATTAACTTGTAAATACCTCTCATCACATAGTATTGTAATAATTGTATTAATATCCAATAATTTTCGGTATCTTTCACTTATATGATATTACTGTTTTATTGTGATTTATCATACCTAACTCTAAATATTACATTATACACCATAGCTAATATAACTCTCCACAGCTACATTACAATCAGAATGTTGCCTATATAGATACATCCTGAGATTAATTGTATTGTATCTTACATCATGTATGATATTTGTAACCTTATTTCTGTATTGACAATTTCCATATCCAACGGGTCACAACCCCTAAGGATCAAATGAACGCAAAATAAATTGAATTGAATAGAATGGCTCCCTGAGGATGACACCCCAGTGTCAAAACATGTATGAATTTTTAATACTTGTTATGAATTGTGTTTTATTAAGTGTGTTTGTTTGTAGATATATTAATTGTGTGAGACATGTTGAAAACACATCCTCAAAATTGACACTGAGTGGTCATTATCAGACACAACAAATACACATCTCAAGAATATGTTTATGCGTACTTTACAATAAATACAAGGTGTTAAAGCTTTCCCTGTTCTTAACTGTTGTGCCACAATGGTATGCAGGGGCTGTGCATTATTAACCTGGGCACTACGTGAAAGTAAACCAGTCATCTTCAGGACTTGAACCTTCAGTTAACTGTAAGTATGCCAACACAAAGTCATGTTTATATGTAACCTTTGCTAACATGCATCACATCATTTCAAGCTGATGATCGCTACAACCCACAACACCAATTTAAGTACTGATCCTCTACATTGTTGTTCAGTTATTCATAAAAGTTTTCAGGTGTGGTTAGAATGCTTGGAATAGAGAAACAGATGCAGTCTGCAAAGGGGTGAGGCAGGGCAGGTCAGCTCAGGTTGGTACATTCCTGGCAAACATCATATGCACTATACATTATCATCACGATTAAGCCGGCCTTGTGCACATGGAACTGGAGCACAGAAAACAGAAAGGTCCATTTTCATTCCCAGTAAGAAAAGGTAAAGTTATCCCTGCCCACACCACAGAGGTGTGATCACACCTCTGATGATTTAGCCCTAGGAAAGTACCTTGGTACCCACTGTGCTCCACAGTTGGTCAGTTAATCTTTCATTTCCATGCATTATTTCACAATTAGGATGTGTGATGCGGAACTGTATCTACCACAAAGTTTTCAACATGTGTGTGTGTGTTTTTATCTCCTTGCCATTGAAGATATGTGAGTTTCATCAGTCACTATGAAGATCATGTTAAAAACTAACTGGAGAGAATAAAAAATATATACTTCTCACCAGAATGCAGGTAGCTGGTGAATCCTTTGCAAACATGGCAAAATGCTTTCAACAGTTTTAAGAAATCAAAACAGCAGCAAAGAAGAAATTAAGAGCAGATCAAATTCGGGGATTGCTTGTTACTATTCAGTTCACAATCCTGCATTTCCCCACATGCTTCATAAAAAAGTAATGTTAAAACCACACAAACTATAATCTGTCCTGTTTGATGTGGGTGTAAACCTTTGCGTCTCACACTAAGAGAAGCATAAATAGTGTGCGTGTTTGAGAACGGTGCTGAGAATATTTGGGCAGAGCAGGGAAGATGGAGAAATTTACATGATTATAAGCTCTATAATTTATAGGCCTGCTGTTCGTGCAGTAAGATTAGGATGTTCAAGAAGGATGAAACTGGAGGAGCAGGGAGTGTTGTTGAAGAATACCCAAATGTGTACAGAGTTTTGGAAGGAATACTGAAGAAAGTTGGCACCTAGTATAATTGGGCATAGATGGATAGAAATAACTAAAATGGTCCTTAATACATAGACAGGTATGATCTACATATACGTGTTTCTGACCATGGACTACAGTGACAGGCTACTGTGGACATGGTAAAAAAAATTCTGGTTACACAATAGCCTTTTCTTGACTAATAATAGACAGCAGGAATAGGGTAGCCAGTATAGCAACTCGCTATGAGGTGGAAGGTCCGGGGATCGAATACCGGTGGGGCAAGATTTTCCTCACCCATTCAGACCATGCCTGGGGTCCATCCAGCCTTCTATGCAACGGGTAAAGCAGCCGGGTCGTGGCGTTGACCACCCACCCGATCTAGAGCCGAGGTTAAAGAAAGAGTAGAACTGTACCTCTACTCACACCCTGTGCCTTCATGGCTCATTATGGAGTGTACTTCACCTTCATAATGGCGCCTATGTATTTCTTTCGTAGACATGTTTTATTATAAAACATATTGTTATGTTAACGGTAGATATTGTGTCGCTTGTCGTGTTTATTTATCGGCCTTTAATTGAAGCTGCAGTCGAGTGTAACGTGAGAAATGTCCCCCGGGAATTAAGACATGACCGGCAGCGCTGTCAGCGGAGAACGAAAGGCCTATTTGGACTGTTAGAATCCTTTGTAATTTTATACCCGCAATTACCGCACAATGTGGTTTAAAACCTGATTTTTACGATTAAATTATTGAGTATTTTATGTATATCAAAGTAATCCTGTGTCAGCAAGTATCTGAACATCTGTCAAATTTAATATCACTAAAAATTGGTTTATTGGGACGCTCATTCATCTACTGGGCTCCTTACGTGCAAGTAAATTACCCAAAAAGACACTAATTACATCTCATAAAATATGCTAAAAGACCAACATATGTACTTGTTTTATGGATGTAATTTTATTGCATATTCCACTATGTAATAAAATTACTTTCACGGTTACCGTTGCGCAATAAAATTGCATCAATGAGGTGGCTACTATGCGATACAACTAAGTGCATCCGTTGATCTTTTAACATATTTTATCTGTCTAATCAATGCGCGGTATATGAAACATATTAAACTAATTGTATCTCGTTTACATAAAAAAAAAAGGTTTTTGTGCGTACTGTTCGTCGGATATAGAGTTTTTGACAAATTTTAACCATTTTGTCTCATAATTGACATCTATTTGAACTTCATATGTGCAGCTTGTCAATCTTATCACTGACAAATGTCACTGTTTCGGTAGCTTTGAAGTGTCATTTCGGTACTGACGAAACTTAAATAACTGGCAGTTTTGGGCAAGAATTTTGATTAAAATTTTATTTTAACATAACAATATGAACATCTAAGTAAACATGTACTGAAGCAGTAATCTTCCATTTTATGAATAGTTTAAAACTTTCAAAATATTAAGTTCTGGATACGACTAAAACCAGCAACCTGCGAAATTGAGAGATCTTACATATTGTTGTAGAACTAATCACCCGAGGGGAGAACAGATGTTTTATCAGCTGCTATCTCACGCGTCAGTAGGCAATTAGCGACCGGTAAACATTGTGTCGCTTGTCGTGTTTATTTATCGGCCTTTAATTGAAGCTGCAGTCGAGTGGAACGTGAGAAGTGTCCCCTGGGAATTAAGACATAACCGGCAGCGCTGTCAGCGGAGAACGAAAGAACAATGTGAATATGGCGACACGCTTTGGTGTACAACTTCGCGCTCCTCGTTCTGTCTTAAGCGGTTCATTGATTTTCGTCGAAAAATGAAAATTTACGCCACACACACCCACATCTAGGTATAGATTCTCTTCATTCCAGTTCACATCTTCACGACAGTGCTCATGCTACATTCCTACGCTTTCTCGTCATGGGATTTTCTTTAAAAAAAATTTATGCAGTGTCGTTTCCCATGCGTAGTGCATGTCTTGCCTAACTACACCTTCTTGATTCAATAAATCCTGTCTTACCAACACATGGCAAATTAACTTTAAGGAGTGATGGGGTATTAATTAACAAGCTGCACAGGCTGAATGTCAGCCCTCCCGCTCTCTCTCTCTCTCTCTCTCTCTCTCTCTCTTGCATCAGCGACATCTTATTCAACATATTTTCAACTACTCCGTAACACAATACCAAAATTTAAAAGTTTTCATAGGCTGGTTTGGAAAATAGATCGGGAATGGGACACAGTAAATGGGATTACGAGATTGAAAGAAGATTTTGCAACAACAAAAAAAAGTGTAAAAATCTCAGTAAGCAGCAGCAGAATGTGTGAGCTTGGTACCAAAAACAATACAGGGAAGATGTTATGTTATGTAGTATTTATTGGTTTAGAGTCATGCAGATGGGATAGAATAAAGATGTAAGAAGTTCTTATGATGGCAAGCGGGCAGTCGGAAGTTACTGTAAAGAGCTGGACTGAAAAATAAATGGATGTATTAGACAAAACTGAACTAGGATACGTATGCTAAAATGATACGAGACGGATGTAACAATAATAATAATAATAATAATAATAATAAATACCCTCTAGGTACCGGTATAAGAATAGACCTAGGGAATCCCCTGTCGGTCGTAAGGGGCGACTATTTGGGGCGACCGTCCTGAACCTATCCTTACCCTCAATATTCCTAGTTACCAAAATCAAATCCCCAACCTACCCCATCCATCAACCTGGCAGAAGGTATAAAATGCATTACACCCATGACAAAGGAGAACGAAGTCAATCGAGCCTCGGAAACTGCTTCGGGTATGCAGCATATCACCCGCGCTGGATGTATGGGAAGTGGACATTCAGCGGTAAATGAGCGACGGTTTCCCGTGGTGATTGGTGGAGCAAGTGGCGCCATCCCACGTACGGCTACCACAAAACCCTGCCGCGGGTCCACACAGCAACAAGAGACCCAACCAGTTGAAACTGCCACCCTTGGGACCACTGAAACTGGGAAACCACACCAGCGCACACAGTGGAGCCAATATTATATAATCACCAAATTAGAAACTATTAAAATTGGATATAGACGAGAATTACATGATAGGTTTACGAGGCAGTACCCGGAGATGGAGATTAGTGAACAAAGAATAGCAGACCAACGAAGGGCCATCGTTACTAAAGGCTTACTATCAAAACCCTGAGTAGAAGAAATTAGAGCACAAGTGGCTGAAACCTTCAAGGAGGCAGATGTAAATTCAGAGAAAGAAACAACACAACCTATTGACGAAATTGAACAAAAAGAAGATAGCCGAAGATTAGAACACCCACCGATTGCAGAAAACCCAGAACTAGACAAAATAAAAATAGAATTTTACAAGACACTAAAAGAATTTGAGGGAACAGACCCAACTATGCGATATCAGATACCTAAACAAACGTGTTCCCGGAAGCTAGCCACCATCATAACCACCGTAAACCAGGAGATGCTTCCGGACTATTTGAAACACAATGTCACCAGTTTCCTTGAATTACATAACACCATTTACGCGGCAGCAGTTGCCACCGTGAGGTTGTCGGAGGCCAGGATAGACGGAAAAAAGCTGAACCACATACAAAATGAACCACACATCCCACCATGGGAAAGAAGACTTAAGAAACAAATTGACGATTTGAGAAAAGATATTGGACGAGAGCAACAGGCCCAAAAAGGCAATATCAATAAAATATTGCAAAAACGTATCTGTAGGGTACAAAAAAAAAGTACACGTACACGCCAAACACGATCCAAACAATGTTCACATTACGGAAATACTTGACACCCTCAAGCAAAGGCTATCTGTAAAATCACAACGGCTTAGGCGGTACAAAGAAGCAAATGGAAAAAAAGCAACAAAATAAGCTTTTTACTACCAACCACCTACTATCACAACCTAAAAACTGAACGATGACCTGACTGCCACAACACACTGCCGGATAAACAGGCTTTAACGGCCTTCTGGAAGTCCACTTAGGGAAACGCAGTCAAACATAATTTAAAAGCAAGCTGGATAAGAAGGGAGCAAACAAGGAGTGTCTAACGTAACAGCAATGGAACATAGCCCAATAACTACAGAACAAGTATCTCGGCTGATTGCTAAAACACTTAACTGGAAGGCACCGGGACCAGATGGAATAAACAACTTCTGGATTAAGCGGTTTACTGCAACTCATTCTTACTTAGCACATTATTTTAATCAATTCGTGGAGGATGCCTGAAACATTCCAGATTTTCTAGTTCAAGGAATCATACCTACTACCGAAAATCCAAGACTGTCAGGATCCTTCCAAATATAGGCCAATAACTTGCCTCTGCACAATCTACAAGATATAAACAGCATGTATAGCTGAAAAGATTTATAAGCATCTAGACACAAACAAACTCTTAGCAGAAGAACAGAAAGGATGTATCAAAAACTCCCAGGGCTGTAAAGAACAACTAATAATAGATGCGGTAGTATTGGAACAGG
>Ga0123357_10014673_pt1 | contig 10236 bp, 11 predicted proteins | sample TergutEmb28metaG_FD_89873 | JGI IMG/M metagenome (GOLD analysis project Ga0123357, IMG submission 89873) | Embiratermes neotenicus P4 segment gut microbial communities from Petit-Saut dam, French Guiana - Emb289 P4 | ecosystem: Host-associated > Arthropoda: Insects > Digestive system > Gut ... | reverse complement strand
CTAGACAAACACCAACAACCAGATCATCGACCCACACCCACCAGCTGTCAAGGGGCGGATTCTCGCCGCAGCGACCAGGGACCCGCGCCGACGCCCGCCCACAGCCACCGAAAGGCCCACCGGGCACATCCCACGCGTCACGGTGAGCGCGGGGACCGTCGCGCGCCGACGGTGTTCCTGCCCTGCCGAGCCCGCGACGGGCCGTGCGCGCTGGCGCGCAGTTTCAGGTGCCTGAGCGGACGCATCGGCGGCCCCGCCGCACTGGACCAATCTGTCGCCGACCCGGTCCTGACCATGTTGTCGCGTTGGTAACTGGCGAACGCACCATGGACGCCCGTGCCGCCAGCTGTGACGGAGCGCGATTGACCTGGCGCCTCGGTGGGTCACTGAGCGAAATGTGGTAGATCGATCTAGTGAATCAGTCGAGTTGGGACGCAGCTGGCGCCCACGAAGTCGGCCCCGGCGTCTACCGCATCCCGCTGCCGATGCCCGACGACGGATTGCGCGCGGTCAACGTCTACGCGATCTGCGACGGGCCGCGGGTGGTCCTCGTGGACTCCGGATTAGCGCTGGAGGCGAGCCGCGCCCAACTGGAGGCGAGCCTGGGCGAGCTTGGCTACGCCCTGGCCGACGTCAGTGAATGTTTGGTCACGCACATGCACCCGGACCACTACACCGGGGCGGTGGCGCTGCGACGCGCGTTGGGCACGCCAATCGCCCTGGGCCGAGGCGAGGGAGAGTCGCTCACCGCGTTCCAGGACACTGCGGCGGAGGACACGCGCCGCGCCGCCGAGTTGGCGCGCGCCGGCGCGAAATCCCTGCTCGACGAGATGGGCGAACTGAACTGGGCGCCGGACCCGGACAGCTACGGCGTCCCGGACCGCTGGCTCGATGACGGGGACGAGCTGCCGCTGGCCACCCGCACGCTGCGCGTCGTCGCCACGCCGGGGCACACCCGCGGCCATGTCGTGTTCTATGACGACAGCGCCGGAGCGCTGTTCGCCGGCGACCATGTGCTGCCGCACATCACCCCATCGATCGGCCTGGAGTCGTATTCCAACAATCTGCCGCTGCGCGACTATCTCGCCTCGCTGCGGCTGGTGCGCGCCCGCCCGGACGCCCGGCTGCTGCCGGCGCACGGCCCAGTCACCGAATCCGCGCACGCCCGGGTCGACGAGCTGCTCGCCCACCACGCCGATCGGCTCGACGCCACGCGCGCCGCCGTGCGCGACGGCGCCGACACCGCGTTCACGGTGGCCCAGGCGCTGCGCTGGACCCGCCGGGAGCGCCGGTTCGCGGAGCTGGACCTGTTCAATCGCGCCTTGGCGATCGGCGAGTCCCAGGCGCACCTGGACGTGCTGGCCGACCAGGGACGACTCGCCGTCACCGAGGCTCCCGGGCAGGCGGCCCGCTACTCGATGCCCTGAGGGGTTCCGGCGACCTCCGGTCCGGCTGGCGCTGGCGTGTCGGATGTCGCCTCAACCGACGGGGAGGCCGCGGGCGGCGCGGTCACCGTCACGGTGACCGTCGGCTGAGGCGTGGTCGGCGTCGGGCTGGGCGTGGCCTGCGGTGGGGTGGTTGCCCGGGTGGCGCTCGCGCTGGTCGTCGGCGGGTGGGCCGTGGCAGCGCTGGTCGACACCGTGGGGGTCGCCGACGGCGGCGGGAGGGAGGCGTCCGACGTCTGGGTGGTCACCGGCTGGCTGGGTGCGCGCGAAATGCGCGGGCGGCCACCGAAGAACGACGTGCCGCCGTCGCCACGGTTGTCATTACGGACTATCTGGTCGATGGAGCGTCCGGTGCCGAGCTCGACTGCGGTGACCACGCCGGCCACCACCGCGAACAGCGCGACGGCGGACGCGGCCAGGTACACCCAGCGCGGGTAGCGCGGCAGACGCGGACGCCACCACCGCCTCCGGGCGGGCTCCGAAGCCGCGGGACGGTCGTCCCCGACCCGGCGGGTCGCCTTGGCCAGCGATCCCAGCGACAGGTCGGGCATCGCCTGGCGGACCCGTTCCCGCGTCCGGCGCAGCGAATGCGAGTAGATGTTGTTGCCCAGCACGGTCACGGAGCTGGCCACCGCCGCGCCGATGATGGTGCCGCTGACCCCGAAGAAGGCTGCGACGAAGGTCGCGGACACCGCCGCGCCCACACTAGCCAGCAGCTGAATGACCGATATGTGCAGCTTTGTTGGCGGTTCCGGATCCGCCGCGCCCGAATCGACGCTGGCGTCCTCCGGCACGGGCTCGCCACCCGCCGGCGCCGAGTCAGGTTCCGCCGTGGCCGGTCCAACCTCGGTAGCTGCTGGATCGCCCGGCTCCGCTGTTGCTGCCATGGCTTGGGCGTCGGTCGGCTCGGCCGTCGCGTCAGCCGGATCGCCGGCGGACCCGGCGCGGTCTGGATTTGGTTCTTCGGGCACCCGCTCAGGTTCTCCAAGGGAAGTGGTTGGGGTCGGCGGTGGGGTCATCGCACATTAATTGTCCCGGATCACGCGCGATCCGCGCCATGGCGCTTGGTATTCGCTCAACCGGATCGAGCGCGTGCCACCTTGGTCATGGCGCCACCGCCGTGGCCGCTGAGCCCAGGCGGGCTGCTAGTGCGCCGCGGCGACGACAGCGGCCACCCGCTCGGCCAGCTCGTCGGCGGCGCGCTGGCTGGGCGCCTCCACCATGACCCGCACCAGCGATTCGGTGCCCGATGGGCGCAGCAGGATCCGCCCGTCGTCGCCAAGTCGGGCCTCGGCCTCGGCGACCGCGTCCTGGACCGCCGACGACGCGGCGACCGCCGCCTTGTCCGCCACCGGCACGTTGACCAGCGACTGGGGCAGCCGCCGCACGACCGACGCCAGCTCCGCCAGCGACCGGCCGGTGCGCGCCATCCGGGCCATCACATGCAGCGCGGTGAGCAGCCCGTCGCCGGTGGTCGCGGTCCGCGTGAAGATCACATGGCCGCTCTGCTCGCCGCCCAGGGACAGGTCGCGGGCGCGCAGCTCGGCCAGCACGTACCGGTCGCCCACGTCGGCCGTCACCACCCGGATGCCGGCGGCGCGCATCGCGTGATGGAAGCCGAGGTTGCTCATCACGGTGGCCACCACGGTGTCCTCGCGCAGTTCGCCGGCCTCGCGCAACCCGAGCGCGGTGAGCGCCAAGATCTGGTCGCCGTCGACCAACCGCCCGTCGGCGTCCACCGCCAGGCAGCGGTCCGCGTCACCGTCGTGCGCGATGCCCAGGTCGGCGCCGTGGGCGCGCACCTGGCCGGCGAGCGCGTCGATGTGCGTCGAGCCCACCCCGTCGTTGATGTTGATCCCGTCCGGATCGGCGGCCAGCGCGGTCACATCCGCCCCGGCCCGCCGGTACAGCTCCGGCGCCACGGCTGAGGCGGCGCCGTTGGCGCAGTCTGCCACAACCGAGATCCCGTCGAGCCGGACGGGCACGGCAGCCAACAAGTGCCGCAGGTAGTGCTCGCCGGGTTGCTCGGCGGCGCGGATCCGCCCGACGGCGGCGCCGGTTGGGCGCGGGACCGTCCAGCCCGCGTCGATCTCCGCTTCGATCTCCGCTTCGGTGCCGTCGGGCAGCTTGTGCCCGCCCCGAGCGAAGATCTTCACCCCGTTGTCCGGCATCGGGTTGTGGCTCGCCGAGAGCACCACGCCGAGGTCGGCGCCATAGTGACCGGTCAGGAACGCCACCGCCGGGGTGGGCAGCACGCCCAGGCGCAGCACATCCACGCCGGCGGCGGCCAGCCCGGCCACCACCGCGCCTTCCAGCATCTCCCCGCTGGCGCGCGGGTCCCGACCCACCACCGCGAGCGGCCGATGGGCGCCGCCAATGGAGGCCAACACCCGGGCCGCGGCGCTGGCGACCCTCAGCGCCAACTCCGGGGTCAGCTCGGTGTTGGCGCGACCGCGCACCCCATCGGTCCCGAACAACCGCTGGGCCATTTGCCGACAGTTACCGCTTGGAGTACTGGGGCGCCTTGCGGGCCTTCTTCAACCCGTACTTCTTGCGTTCCTTGACCCGGGCGTCCCGGGTGAGGAAGCCGGCCTTCTTCAGCGCCGGACGGTCCTCGGGCTCCAACCCGATCAGCGCCCGGGCGATCGCCAACCGCAGCGCGCCGGCTTGGCCGGTGACGCCGCCGCCGCGCAGGCTCGCGATCACATCGAACTGGCCGTCTTTCTCCAACGTCACGAACGGCTCGCGGATCAGCTGCTGGTGCACCTTGTTGGGGAAGTAGCTCTCCAGGCTGCGGCCGTTGAGTTTGAACTCGCCGGTGCCGGGCAGCAGCCGGACGCGCACGATGGCTTCCTTGCGCCGGCCCACGGTGGGAACGGGAGCGGTCACTGCGCCACCTGCTTAATCTCGAAGGGCTGCGGCTTCTGGGCGGTGTGCGGATGCTCCGGCCCCGCGTACACCTTGAGCTTCTTCAGCTGTTTGCGGCCCAGGGTGTTCTTCGGGAGCATCCCCTTGACGGCGAGCTCGATCACCCGTTCCGGTTTGGTGGCCAGCAGCTCGCCGACGGTGCGCTGCGAGAGCCCGCCCGGGTAGCCGGAGTGGCGGTAGCGGAACTCGGCGCGCTTGTTGCCGGACACGGCCACCTTGGCGGCGTTGATCACGACCACGAAATCACCGGTGTCCACGTGCGGGGCGAACTGCGGCTTGTGCTTGCCGCGCAGCAGCGTGGCCGCGTGGCTAGCGAGGCGGCCGAGCACCACGTCCTCGGCGTCGATGACATGCCAGGCGCGGGTGACCTCGCCGGGCTTGGGGGTGTAGGTGGGCAAAGCGCCTTCTCCTCACGGTCTTCACGGCGCCGCGCTGCTGGCGGGCGCCGCCCCCGCGGTCACGATGAACCCCGGGGCATGGCCGGACACGCACGGCGGTTGCCGTGCTCCGACGATCGATGTTACCGGCTGTGCGCCGCGCGAACCAAATCCGAGGCGAGCGCCTCGACCAACAGTGGCACCGCCGCAATCGCGTGCGGCAGCGGCGAGTGCCAGACGTGGCGATGGGCGCCCGCGCATCCGGACATCTCCTGGCCGTCAACACTGAGCCACCGGTTCCGGCGTAGGCCGAGGGGTGTCCGCAAACCGCGACCGAGGAGGTCGGGAAATGGGAGAACTCATCCCTTCCAGGTGAAGGGATCGAGCAGCGGGACGCCGAAGGCTTTGAAATGGCGGACGTTGCCGGTGACCAGGGTAAGGCTGTGACGTCTGGCGCACGCCGCGATGAGGGCGTCGTCGCGCACCGCATCGGGCTTGGCCTCGATCAGCTTTGCCCAGATGCGGAATGTCTCAGCGTCGAGGTCAAACACATCCTGGGTGGACGCGACCAGGTCCACCCAGGATTCGATTTCGGCGGCTCTGGCCGGGTCCTGCCGGCGGGTCTTCTCTACCCCGGCCTGGAGTTCTCCCAGGGTGAAGGCGCACAGGTGGACCGCGCTCTCGGGTACCGAGGTGAGCCAGGCGACGACGGCGCCGTGCGGGTTTGGCCTGCGCAACTCGGAGACGACGTTGGTGTCGAGCAGATACATGGGCTAGAGGGCTCCGAACGCGCGATAGGGGCCGGTGCCCCGCTGCGGCAGGTCGATCTCGAAACGCTGATCGTCGGCCAACAGCAGTTCCTTGAGGCTCGGCTTCCTGGCGGCGGTGTGGCGCCGCCAATCGTCCAGTGAGACGATCACCGCCTCCGCGCCACCTCGGCGGGTGATCACTTGGGGGCCGTCGTTCAGGCACGCGTTCAGCATTTGGGTGAACCGCGCCTTCGCGTCCTGGACGGGCCAGACCGCCTGCTCCCGCATCGCGCTCTCAATCATCGGTGCCTCAACCTAGTCAGTAGACTAGTCATAGTATAGCGAGACGCGGGCGCGCTCAGCCGCCCAAGCAGCACCCACGGATGTGTGGTTTACGACTATCGGGGTCACCACGCTGTGATGTGTTGCCCGATCGTTGGGACGCCGTCAGTCGACCGGTGCCAGATTCAGTCAACGGGCATGACGTGGAGCCGGTCTTCGTAGGTGAACGAGCGCGCGCCGAGGCTGAAGACCACTCCGGCGACGAAACGGTCCCTGAGGGCGTCACACAGTTTGCGCAAAGACTTGAAGTCGCCGCCGGTGACGCGTTCATTGGCCTTGACCTCGAAGGCGATGACCGCGCCGTCGCAGGATCGACGATCCTGATGTATAAACACGATCCACTCCAATGCTCAAACACGAGGGGTATTGATGTACAAACGCGAGGGGTTGGCGGAAGGGTGAATCCTGATCGGCAGAGGGGACCGCTGGAGGCACCGGCCGACGGAGGGCGGGTCCGACGTGGATTCCTGAGAACCTTCACACGGCTTATGCGCGCTTGACGCCGCTGTGGGTCACCGGCGTGGCGCTTGACGGACGCGCGCCCATGCGTGCGCTTGGGCTAACGCAGGACGTGCAAGTGTTTGAGATCGGTGGGCCGCAATGCTCCTTCGATCCTGGAGTCGAGAGTGACCAGTCGGGCGCCGCGTGTGGCGGCGACGGCCAGTAGGTGCAAATCGGTGACTTGCCTATGTCCAGTCAAGGCGTACATGAAGGGGATGTCGGCGACGTTGCGCGTGTCGTCGGGCCAAGACACGACGCCGGGCGCCGCAAGCAGCGCGCGGACCGCACGCAGCGCCAGGGCCGGTTCCGGGTGCGCGTTGATCGTGGGGTTGAGCAGCATGCGCAGCAGACCTGCCTGGGTGACCGGCGTCGTGCCGACGCAATCGGCGGCGTCGAACCACGCTTGCGCGATGCGCCGGTGCGGATGGCCAGCAACGTGCAGCGCCACCAAGACGTTCACATCGGGCAGGTCAGTCCTCATCCAGTGCCGCCTCGATCATTTCCTCGGTCAGCGGGTCGGGTGAAGAGAACTCAAGGAGGAAGTCCCTTCGCGGACGCGCGGCGACGGCCTCGCTCGCCAGGGCGACCAACGTCGCGCTGGCGGCGCGTCCAGGCCACCGCGCCTGCCCGGCGGCGATGATTTGGTCGACTTCGGGTGTGCGCGTGATCAGCACGCGAGGGTACGACGTCGGCATACCACCAGAGTATCACCTGATTGAGGATCAGTGAATCACCAAAGTGATCCGAGCGCGTCGCTCCGCAGCCAGGCGGCACGCTGGACGCATGTCCTTGGCGACGCGCGGCCGCGCGCGGGCGACAAGCTGCCATCCGAGCGGTGCGGCGATCCTGCGCTCACCACCTTGCGCCACACGCGCTGGTGAGACATCAACCGTCACCGATGTCCTGAGACACTTTCGTCACCGATGTCCAGAGACATCACACCGCCCGGTCGTGCGGGTTCCGATTCATGCCTCCACGATGCCGGATTTGCGGGCGGTTTGGATGGCTTCGGCGCGGCTGGTGACGCCGAGTTTGGCGTAGATGGTGCTCAGGTGGCGTTTGACGGTGGCCTCGGTGATGTCCAGCCGCGCCGCGATGGCCCGGTTCGGTTTGGCGTCGGCGAGCAGTCGCAGCACCTCGGTCTCGCGGATCGACAGGCCGTGCGCGGAAACCGGTGCGTTCTGTCGGATGCCGAGGAAGGCCTCCCGGCTGACCGCGACGACGACCAGCCCGTCGGTCCGGTTGACCGCGCGGATGGCGGTGGACAGCTCGTCGCGGCCCGCGGTCTTGAGCAGGTAGCCGGAGGCCCCGGCGGCGATCAGGTCATGCATGGCGCGGGGGTCGTCGAAGGAGGTGACGATCAGCACCTTGGTGTTCGGCGACAGTTCGCGCATCCGCGGGATGCTGTGGGCTGGATCGGGGCCGGGCATGCCGATGTCGAGCAGGACGACGTCGGGTTGGTGTTCGGCCGCCAGCGCGATGGCTTGGTCGGCGTCTTCCCCGTCGGCGACCACTTCGAAGCCCGGAATTGTTGAAAGCATCTCGGTCAGCAGTTGCCGGAAGATGGTGTGGTCGTCGGCCAAGACGATGCGGATCGGTGCGGTCGCCATGGGTTCCTCAGCGCGTGTCGGTCGTGTGGGACGGGGCGGGGTGCGGCGGCAGCGGGACTTGGATCTTGATACGGGTCCCGTTGCCGGGGGCGCTGTGGATCGTCGCGGTGCCGCCGAGCAGCGCGGCGCGTTCGCGCATGGCGGTCGTGCCGACGCCGGTGCCGGACGAGGCCACTTGCGCCGCTGCGGCCGGGTCGAAGCCGCGCCCGTTATCGGTGATCGTGGCCACCACGCGGTGGGCTTTGATGTGGACGGTCACGGTCAGCTTGGTCGCCGCCGCGTGCAGGAATGTGTTTCTGACCGCCTCCTGCACGATCAGGAAGAGTTCCTCGGCATAGGCCGGGGGCAGCAAATCCGTGTCACCGGTCAGGCTCAGTTCTGCGGCCACCTCAGTGGGGCCATGGGCCAGGGCCGCGGTGAGCGCGTGTTCGATGCCGTCGCCGCTCACGCCGTGCCGGGTCGCCGCAGCGATGGCGCGCACAGCGCGTATCGCATCGCTGATCGAGGCCTCGGCGGCCTGGAGCTTCTCGGCCGCCCGCGCCGTGTCGCCATCGTCTTGGTACATCTCGTGCAGGTGCAGGTTCTGGATCGCGGCGTCCAGGGGTGGCGCCACGACATCGTGCAGATCCCTGGAGATGCGGATCCGCTCGTCACTGCGCGTGGCGTGCAACCGGTCGAGCAGCACGCCCACGTAGACCTCGCTGGCGGCCCGCATCCGGTCCATGATCACGTGGTTGAGGGCCACGCTCGCGGTGGCAGCGGGATCGGGCCAGCCCGCCTCGGCGAGGCTGTTGATAAGCATTGGCAGGGTCGCCTCGAACAGCAGGGCCGCCGCGTGCAACGACTGGCCCGGGTGGACACCGGATAGCTCTCCCACCCGCCCGCCGCTCGCGCTCGACGGGTCCCGGTCCGGCCGCGACTGCGCGCGTCGGGCGTCCACCACCTCAAGCGCGGCGTCCAACACCCCGTTCAGCTGGGCCGCCATCCGCTCCGTCACATCGGGTTCGGCGAGCAACGGACTGCCATCCCGTCGCAACAGCTCGACGTATCGATCGGCGGCCAGCTTCCGGTCGTCGGGAGTGAGGCAGACATCTTCAGTCATCCCAAGCACCTCCGTTGCGCGGCGTCGTCAACAACGGTAACTGAGTGTGCTGGACGATGTCACGCGCGTGGCCACCAACCAGGCTCGCGCAACCACCAACACCCGCCATGCGGAACAGTCTCGCATATCGACCGGTGTATTCACATCACCCAGGAGAACCAATTCCCTGACACGTTTCTCACGATTCAATTGCACCCTAGGGTGTAATCCCAAAGGCGCATCATTTTGCCACCTCAGAAGGCCTTGACACTCCCGGTGACCACCATTAGAGTTTTGCCCATCCATCAGTGGCGAAGAAACCCACCGGGGCGGGAGGTTCCCCGGCCGGACCGGTGAGGCCACATATCAATAACCGCCAGGGAGTGGAGTGTCAAATGCTGCGCAATATGTCAGACCGCGCGTTCGGCAGCCGTCATAGGGGCTTGCGCTGGTTGGCCGGGAGTGCCGCCGGGCTGGCGGTGCTGGTGAGCGTCCTCGGCTGCTCGACGGCACAAACCCCCGCGCCCAAGACTCCCGCGCCGAGTACCAGCGCCACCGGCCTTGCCAACACACCGAGCACAGCGCGGAGCACGCCGAGCCCGGTGGCCGCTGCGCCCACATACGGTGGCGCGCCCCTGGGCACGGCGCCCTGCCACGTCGCCCTGCCGGCGGTCTGGAAGCGGGCGGTGGAAGAAGGCAAGCTCTGGTCCGGGATTCGGAGCTCCGCCATTCCCGGCGCGCCCACGCCCGAGGGCACCGGCGTGCTGTACGCCTCTGACCCGGCTGCGACGGAAAACGTGACAATCGCCGGCAAGGGCGGACAGCGGGTCGAAGCCGTCGGCGCGGTCGAAGACCCGACCGGCCAGGGCCAGTACACCCATGGCGCGATCGACGCCGATCATGTGGCGTTCGGTTTCCTGCTCACCAGCGGCGGGGCTGGGTCCAGCGATTGGGTCATCTACCTCGGCGACCGGCACACCGGAGAGTTGAAAGCGATCGCACGCAACCCGGTCGACGCCCGCGGCGTCGCGCTGCAGAGCGGCTGGGTCGAACCGATCCTCACCGGCGACTACGTGTACTGGCTGCAGCCCACACCAAATCCGGGGCCGTGGGGCGGCAACGAGCTGATGCAGTACTCGATCAAGACCGGCAAGAGCCGATCGCTCATCAGCGGCCTGATCGACGCGTACGTCCCGTACGGCG
>Ga0123357_10014672_pt1 | contig 10236 bp, 8 predicted proteins | sample TergutEmb28metaG_FD_89873 | JGI IMG/M metagenome (GOLD analysis project Ga0123357, IMG submission 89873) | Embiratermes neotenicus P4 segment gut microbial communities from Petit-Saut dam, French Guiana - Emb289 P4 | ecosystem: Host-associated > Arthropoda: Insects > Digestive system > Gut ... | reverse complement strand
TTCAACTTTGGATATAGGTGTTTTGGGGTTTTTCGGTATAGTTTAACATAAGGAACACCCTCCCGAAGTCTGGTCCGTTCCTCCTGTTACACCCTGTATATAATATGTACACGCTATCCAGTGAATATTAAGTACATAAATTTTATTTTATTTTATTTTATTTTGCACCATGCATTGTAATATAATTGTACAATATAAACCAACGAAATGCACATTTTCTAAGTTAATATTTTAATTTTTAATTTTGATGTCTTCCACCTGTTTTGAACCCGACGGTTCATCCTCAGGAAGACAGTTGTGTATGCAATGGTATGGTATGTTCTACCTGCTGAAGTTACAATAAAGTGCTTTTGTAAGATATCTAAGTATAAAATGTTGAACTTTTTAATTGTATCGATATGAAAATAAAACGTAGTAGTTAAATCTACAATATAAAAAATTTTCTCAAGTCTGAAAAAAGTGATGTAACCATACAGATGGAATTATAATTCTGATCATTAGTCATATCCATGTATTTGTCCATGTGTGGCACTTCATTACGCGTAGTTATATGTGCCAAATGTCTATTATATCTACCTGATTTGCAGGAAGAAGTGAATTAATATGCGTTAATTTTTCTGAGCTGTATAGCTAGGTTCCACAGCAAAACAAAGGTGATGACTACACTTCTACAACCATACATGCATGTAGGCACATGGGTAGGAGAGACTAACAGTGACTGGGAAGGGTGGCTGTGCCAGTTCAAGTTGGCATCGTTATGAATTAAATGTACCCCTATGCCTGGTACAACGTGAAATACCACTTTTGTATGTCATTTTTTACTGCAAAAGAACATAACCATAGTAATGTGTATAGTGGTAAAGTGAGTGTTTTGTATGTTACATTAGTCCACTAAAAAGAAAAATGATTGGCACTACAGTCCAGTATGAATTTTGGCCTTCTCATGGAAGTATAGCTCCACTATTACTTATTCTGTAGCACTAGATGAAAGTTAGTGATTAGCATTGCACCCTGGCTGCCTTACCCTGGAGACCAAGTCTTTGGGACCTGTTACATTTGAGACTAAGGGGCTCCAGAGCCAGCCTGGATGTAATGATGAAGGGAAGTTCTTTGGTCCCACTGGTAAGCAAACACTGATTCTCTAGTAATACAACTTGTAGCCCAGTCAGTGTACTAACTGAGCTGCCTTACTCACTAGATTGTCCAATATGAGCACTGAAATTTTTGGTAGGTGTAAAGTTAGCCTTGTGTCATGAAGGCATATAAAGTGTACGACATTAAAGCAATATGCATTTAGAAGCTTGGGACTAGGTAGAGGTCAGGGAATTTTATATGTGTCATATCTGTACATTGAAGAATGGTTATGTTATGTAACAAACCAAAAAGGCTTGTCAGTATGTTATGTTCTGTCACGCCATATTTACTCGAATGAAAGACAACTCTAATCTAAGACCCCCCCCCCCCCCAATATCTAAATCTAAGATGACCAACTACAACTAAAATGTCTGCTAAGAAGAAATATTTTGCTATTAATTTTATACACTTAATACAGAAGACATGTTGATTCTATCCACCTTTACCAATCATTGTCACTATCTCCATCTTTTCAATCAATGCCTTCATCTTCCTGACACTCACTCCTAACGTCCCCATCCTCTTCCAGCCATTCCACAACATATCATTGTCAGACTCATACAGTGCATTGAATATGCAGGCCTTCTTACAACCCTTCACAGCCATTTCTGGTGAGATGCACTGCCATGCTGTTATGATCCACACTGACTGAATAATACATTTATAAACTTTACTTGAACCCATGATGAAGATTCATAATTTTCTCCATACATGGTGTTAGTGGCATTAAGATTTATAAATATGTATGTATTGGATTTGTTTGTCACGTCTGTGGTCTGATCAGTCTGAGTTCATGGTTTTTAATTTGTGGCTTGGTTCAGGTTTTACTTTTGGGACTTGTAGATGATTCTTAATTTTTCAATAGCCATTTTCTTGTTAGTATGCTTGGACTGCATCTGTTGCCGGGTGCATATCTTAACAAGTTTAGCGACTCTGTGGTGCCCAGTGATGAAGTAGCTCGATCTCAGGGGCACACCAGGGTAGGTGCTTCTTTGCCTGAAGATGGAAATAGAGCTGGTTTCTGAAACATATTGCATATTTAAAAATTAAGATTTTGTCTGTTAACTTTATTCCTGCTGTGTTCTCTCATTTGGGTACACATGATGATTTGATGGTGCGGGTCTTGTTTTTGCCCCGCATGATCCAGTTCACAGCGATCTGGTTTGGCACACTGCAGTTCAGTGCTTCATACACGAATTTAAGATGACCTCACGTACCGTATATTCTCGAATCTAATCCACACCCTTTTTACAGTTGCAGAGGGCTAAAAAAATCAGATGTGGATTAGAATCGCATGCGGATTAGATTCGCAGTCGTGACCTAGACTTTGGAAAAATGATAGAGCCGCTGTACATGCCGTAAGAACAATACAATAATTTATTATTTTATTTATTATTTATAATATATTATATAATATTTATAATTTATTATTCATCAGACTCGCCGTCAACACTCATAACTGAATCGTTATCCGTCACCCAGTCACTATCATCTTTATCTTCACCAGCATCCTCCCATAGGTGCGGATTTGAACCACGAACTACCTTTTTTTTGTTTAAGAAATTGGCAAAAACTAGTGCAGATTAGATTCAGGTGTGGATTAGATTCGAGAATATACGGTATTTAAGATCCAAATTTTAAAAAAATCTTGGAGTAAATATTGTATGTTGTTTGTTTTCTTGTATGACACCCTGATGGTGGTCACAGAAGCAACAGATACATGTTGGTGAATGTATGATAAAACATATTTTATTGATGTGCATTAGTTGGTTTGTTTCATAGTATACAGTTCAGAGAATGACCAAGTGTTTTTCATTACTTTTATTAGTGTGTATATTTTTATAATTTTCAGTACATGATGATGGCCGTGGATGGCCAAAACATATTGTACACTTGCCGTTAAATAACTGTCAAGACAGAGTTTTTGTTGATGATTATTTTAATATCTTCCTTGTATATCTTGTCACAGCGAGATTTGTAGACCACAGTCTGTTTCTTCCCTCCTTTTTATATTTTGTAATAGTACTGCCCTTATCACAGAATTAAAAAGTGACTGCCAGCTCCTTAATTCTGGGAGATGTAAGATCCTTTTCCTCTAAGAATGGTTAATTGTTTATGATCCACTTGTCAGATGTTCGTATTATGTTCATCGTACACACTGATATGAGCCAAGGTGTCGCTTGGTTCAATGAAGCCCTACCTCATAAAATATATTGAGAAGTGGATGTATAGCTTGATGCATTTTTAGCTTTGGCATTAGGTCAAGGTGAGTGGTTAGCTTCATGCTCTAGCTGCTGTACTTCTGGATAATGAGCCCCTATTGTCCATTAGGTAGGAGGCTGTGTGTGTCTTGGCCAGTCCAACTGTGCTAGCAAACATATGTGTTTGTCTGAAGTCAGAATGCAACTCAGATTGTTTGGCTTGTGACCCTGTTGTTTCACTGAGATGTCTTTGGGATTATAAACCGTATTCCTTCAATAAACCAAGCTCTGAGGTATGCACATAAAAAATTTAGTATTCTCTGCAGTGTGTCAGGTAATTATACAAATTGTCATGTTTCTTTCAGCTCGCTATCTGATCATTCCACTCCATTCACTGATGCCAACTGTGATTCAGAGATCTGTGTTTGACAGGCCTCCAAAAGGTAAACTGCTAGCCATTTACTATTCTCAACAGCCTTATGTCATCGGATTCTTAATTCATCACAATACTGTAATGACTTGATGAGTGTTACATCTCTACTGTTTACATTTTCTTACCCCTTGTATAGTAAATAGTTCACTGTACCAATTTCTGTTTTTCTTTTCTTGATTTCCCAAGCAGATTAACTTATAGTTAGTAGGAATGAGGTTGGAAGTGAAGAGGATTGGAAAGGGTTAAATAACAAACAGCTAATGTTGAACCCACGCTACATTTACATTTATAAACTTTATAGACTGTTCATGAAGCAAGCTCTTTTTGTGGAATCATGGATCTCGAAGTGAGAGATAGAATCTGGAAAAATTATTTTAGAATATGGTATTTCTTGTACAGAATAATGTTTGACTGCAGTATTTAATATAGTGTAATTAGATGGTGAAAATGAAATTGTCAGTAGCTATGTGAAACTGATGCTCACTGTGTGTACACAGAAAGGTGAAGCTTTTCTTTCCATGCAGCATTGGTAGCTACCTATCAGCCATGTCTGATGAGTTCCTGTTTTGTAAGTAACAGGGAGAGACATTTTTTAAACATGTTTCTTGAAAATATGCTGTAGACATATCTGTCAAAGAACTATTTCAGCAGTAATATTGTGGCTTAACATAGTAAGGAGTTACTTTAGAAACTTCCACGGATTACTGCAAATGTAGAAGACATGGCAACAGATCTACAAATTTCAGGTATTATGTATGTTTGTTAATGCAAACTGTTTACTTTTTAGGTGTGCGTAAGATCATCATTGCTACCAACATAGCTGAAACATCCATCACAATTGACGATGTTGTGTATGTGATAGACTGTGGTAAAATTAAGCTGAAGAATTTTGACATTGACAATAACATCACAACACTTAGACCAGAATGGGTCAGCCTAGCCAACGCAAGACAGAGACGTGGCCGTGCTGGCAGGTTAGAAGCTGATAAATTAATCAATTCTGTATTCTGTTATTAGTAATCTTAAGGAAATTATGTTTGTGCATATTTGAATGTTGTGTTTAGTAAAATAATAATAATAACAATAATGCAGTGTAATTTGAATGAAAGGACTCATAAGTAACATTTGTCTTTGAGTCATTACTGTTCAATGTGGTTAGGGCAAAATTTGTTGTACTCAGCTTCTGTCCCTGCGGTGTATTCTAAATGATGAATCTGACTGTGCACGAAAATTAAAAAGACTGCTGCTTCTTCCTCTTCCCTCCAAGTTTTGGGCCAGTGACCCATGCCAAGGTTAAATTGTTTACCCTTCCCACTTTTTGGGAGGGCAACCCAGGTCTTATTTGTCATCAGGTTTGTACAGTAAAGCTTGATATACGTAACTGGACAACGACATCCTGATCACAGGTTCTTTCCATCCTGTATGTTCTCTGATGCCGCTAAGTACCATGGACTTCCTGTTAATGTAATTTCTCCACATTTTTTTCTCTCCTAGTCCCTAAAACCTCAGAATCTCATAAAATTTATTTATGTAGCTTCCAGATTTTTCTTATCTTATATTGAATGTAATCATGATTTCTATCCATTTTAATGATTAATTGAAGTATAATCCTAGTCTAACACAACTTTATATAAACATTTACTTGAAGCCATCTTAAAGCCAAAACGTGTTGCTGTGTCCCTTAAATTGTTTATATAATAAAGTTGTGTTAGACTAAAATTATACTTCTATTAATCATTGTATAATATACAATGGGGATGTCTCACAAATTATATCCATTTTATTGTGTCATAATTTGATATTTTAGAGCCAGAGCATTTCATTGTGAACACCTGTGTAATAAATGTTACTTATGCAGTGTGAAAAATAAGTGGATTACAAATTAACTAACTGCTACATGTAGAGAATTTTCCCTTGTAGTGAATGCACACAAATGTCAGCTATAAGTCCCTTACAAGCAAAACTGATAATTGTCTTGATGTTCTCTGCCTTCTCCTCATCTTTCTTAAATACATTTGGCTCCTTGAGATCACTTTATTTCTTCCCAGTGCCTGCTTATTACTCACTGTTAGACAGAGAAAACAGCAGTTTTGATTTTTGAACAGAGTACAGCCTGGAGAGTGCTATCATCTTTTTACGAAGGCAAGAGAAATGACTCTTGCAGATTACCCTTTGCCAGAAATGCTGCGGACTCGTCTGGATGAGGTTATCTTGCAGATCAAAATACTGCAGCTAGGAAGAGCAAAGCCATTCTTAGAGCGAGTCATGGATCCTCCAGATCCTCGTGCTGTTGAACTGTCAATTAAGGTATGCTGCATTATGAAGCACGTGAGGGAACTGATATCCAGTGAGCTGACATGTTTCTCTGTGTTTTTTGTTCATTCAGTCCTGACGTGCAAGCTGTCTCAGCAGTAGTGCTTGGTTCATATCTTTTCTAGGACACTTACTGTGCTGAGGTTTACTGCATGAATGAACTGGCTCAGTACCTACCATACTTAATTTTACTATTGGTAACTTTGGCAACACTAACACTAATGGTTATAGTGTAATACTTGCACAGTAGCTCTTAACTAACAGATTTGTGTAAATAATGAGAAAACCAGTGACAGCACAGGATAACAAAGACCATATGAGAACTTTCATCTCTTGTTTCTACCTCTGCAGATTCCCTTGTGTCAAGTTTTGCTTATTCATGCATTGAGTAGCTGCCATGCCTAGAGGTCATATTACATTGCATGTTTTCTTTGACAGTTGCTGGAGAATCTAAATGCTGTGGATGCTGATGAGAGTCTCACGCCTCTAGGTTTTCACTTGGCCAGATTACCTCTTGACCCACAGACTGGGAAGATGATTCTGATGGGCGCCCTTTTCAGTTGTGTTGACCCCATCTTCTCTGTGGCCGCTAGCCTCAGTTTCAAAGACGCTTTTCTTGTCCCACTGGTAAGCTTTGAATAACAAAATTCTGTTGAGAAGTGTTGAGAATTGTGGTCATTAAAGAGTATAATTTTGACTGCAAAGCTTATGTAATTTTGTAATCTTTCTGATGGACTGAGGGTGTTTTTGAATAAAATGCTGAAGGAAATGCTTAGACGTGAGAGGGAGAAAGTAACAGGAGACTGATGAGCATTGTTTGATGAGGTGCTTCGTGATTCGTCTACCTGTCTGTACGTCATGTGCATTGGTTCATCATTAAACACAGGAACAGGATTTATAACATTGCAGTATACTTCCATAGTGTAAGGCAATACTTCATATGCTGTAAACAGTAACAGATAAGTAACTGATTTATGAAACTGGAATTGGTATTAACGGACTAAAAAAACAGTTACGTAGGTGAAACAAAGCCACGTGTGTTATTTAGGCAAGCACTTCATTTGGGTCCTGTCTGGAAAATATGTTCCTATTCTTAAAGTTAACAGTCACAGTAATTTAATCATTACTGTAGTGAACCCTTTTCTTTATATGTGTTTCTTAACAAAGCTGCTTGTCAAGACCAAAAGAAATGTACAGGTACTTTAAAATGTCTGTCAAAAGACTACTTAGTCTGGAATGTTTGTCACTGACATATGGGTGTAATCAGAGACATTTTAAAAAAGTCTATAAAATACCATGCAGTGTAGCTCAGCAAATAATTATTCTGTTGTCTGTGTTAGACTGGGATATCCAGTACATATTGAACAAAAGGTTAAATGTGTAAAATTGTATATGTGTGGTGTTTGTATGTGTGTATATTGCTGTAGGGTCGTGAAGCAGAAGTGGTGAAGAAGAAGCTGGAATTATCCAAAGGACTGAAAAGTGATCATTTAATCCTTGCCGAGGCACTTAAACAGTGGGAAGTAGCTGAAAAAAAGGGAAGAGGCTGTGATTTCTGTTGGCAATACTTCCTTTCATCCCACACACTCTCATTGCTCAGGTACTGCTAATGTTAAAATTTTGCACTTTGATTTGGAAGAGAACCCATAGGTTCAGTCTATGTTCGTATTTGTCTTGTTGAAGGTAATTCCCCAACACACACAGACTCGCCCACACATACACTGATCACACGGACTTGTGCTCAGTGGAAAATTGTAAAATAATTGTGCATAAATATAGTGGCTGATTGCTGTATTCTTGGAATTGTGACACCATGTAGTTTGGCAGACAGGTACCAGTGTTCTGGAGGAACATAACTATCTATGTACTGAGCTGTGAGTTTCTCAGACAGTGTAGTTGTAATAGTGACTGCTGTGAGAACTTAAAATCTGGTATGAGGATGGTTAATTTTTGTGATTTGTATACAGAAGTGCAAGGGTGTATTGTGTATACTGAACACTAAATTAGTGATAACTGTAATAGTGTGCTCTGTTAGTTAACCAGAGTTATGAAGGATCATAGTGCCTGCATCTTCAGAGTCAAGTAGCACCCTTCTTGGACTTCTTGAACCTGTAGGTACAGGCACTACAGACCCTACAAACTGTGGTGACTGTTTTCCAATGGAGACAGTGCCACATACCAGAAAGTAAGCAGTGCTGCTGTGAGACTTAAATTTTTTAGCATTCAGCTTATTTGTTATGCTGTTTTCGTCTTCCAGAGATATGAAGGGTCAGTTTGCTGAACACCTTTATGAGATGAATTTCCTTAGCAGCAAGGATCCAAAAGCTGCAGATGCCAACATCAATGCAAACAATGTGAGCCTTGTCAAGGCCATTATCTGTGCAGGCCTGTATCCTAATGTTGCCATTGTAAGGTGAGTTGTAGTTCAGATGTACACCATGGATGTCTGTCTTAACTCAAGTTTTTCTTGGCTTTGAACTGTTCATCATCTAACAAAAAAAAAATTCTTGTTGGTGCCATACCTCATTTTCATTTTGTGTCTGCTCACAAACAACTCTCCATATATATATATATATATATATATATATCCCTCAGTATCTTTACCTTCTGTTTCATAGCTCCTGTTGTTCTCACAAACAACTCTAAATATATATACCTCAGTATCTTTACCTTCTATTTCATAACTCCTGTTGTTCTCACAAACAGCTGTCCATATTATCCCTCAGGATCTTTACCTTCCATTTCATAACTCCTGTTGTTCTCACCATCAGCCACCATAAACTTGTGGGATATAACAGCATGGAGTTTGGATATGGCATTATGTCTCAGAAGATGGTAATCTTCATACTCATCAACATCATGATGTCTGTCCCCATCACCCGAAATATCACCTTAACCACATTCATCGGCTAGCATCTTTTATCCTTCCAGAGTTGTTAAATTCTTCATTGAGATCTACATTTGCCCATTTTCATATGTCAGTCCCATCTCATTCGACTGACTGAATTTTGTTACAAAGATGTTTTATAAGTCACAAAATTGTTTGGCCAACCAGCCACATCAGTATGGAGTTAAGTCCAACATTTTGGATGCCTCTGTCTCCATCGTCAGAGAACTGTCCTAAGTAAACAGTACTTTTTCTGTCATGTACATGCATGCACACATACACTGACCTGTGAAGGGCATTCAGTGGAGTGATACATAAAGCCATCACAGCAACATCCAGTTCATTTTTGCTTGATATAGTAAGGTAGATCACAGTAACTGATCAGATGTTGGCACATCTGCAGAGTGCTGTTGCCAGTTTGCATCTGACTCCTTCCACCATCCTTCATAGGTCACAACACTTCTTACACAGTGTATCATTCCCTGACTGGGGGACACAGACTGTGTGAGGCACCAGGAAAGCTTCATATTTTGTAAGATGTATATTGCTTGCAGGTCTGTTACAAGAAGAAAGTCCGGCACAGTTGTCAAATTGAGAACACCAGAGGATGGAAACGTGTGTATTCACCCTCGTTCCATTAATGAAAAGGAATCTGAATTTGAAAGTCCATTCCTGTTATACCACTTGAAATTAAAGAGCACATCTATCTATCTGCATGATACAACCATGGTCTACCCTCTTCCACTTCTTTTCTTTGGACGAGGGGTGGATGTTTGTATGGAAGGTGGTCTTGAAACAATAGCTGTTGACAAATCGATACGCTTTAAGTGCCAGGAGAGCACTGCAAATCTAGTCAAGGTCAGTAGAATTTATGGATCAAATCGTGATAAGAAGGCAGCTTGTCAGAAAATTAGTTTTTATGTTATCTATTTCATCTCTTTCAGGAATTGAGAACAAGGTTGGACCAGCTCTTGGAGTATAAGATCAGTCATCCTGGGAGTTTGAACTGGAACCGTTACAGCACTGAAGGGGCAGTTCTCAGGTAAGGCTTACATCTTTGTACAGATATATTAGTGTGACATGTCTGAGTAACATGAATGGTTATAGCTGATTGAAGAGGATCATGTTTTCAGCTACAGCAAATGTCTGTCTATTTTTTGCTCTTTCCACACCATGAACATACAAGTCTGCCTTTGTTCACTTGTTTTTTTTTTTTTTTAACATGTTCCATTTTCAAGATAATACATTGGATTTACAATAAAATGTTT
>Ga0123357_10014671_pt1 | contig 10236 bp, 11 predicted proteins | sample TergutEmb28metaG_FD_89873 | JGI IMG/M metagenome (GOLD analysis project Ga0123357, IMG submission 89873) | Embiratermes neotenicus P4 segment gut microbial communities from Petit-Saut dam, French Guiana - Emb289 P4 | ecosystem: Host-associated > Arthropoda: Insects > Digestive system > Gut ... | reverse complement strand
CGATGGTGCAATCTTGCAAAGGAGAGTCCATGTTTAAGCCCTCGTTGCTGCCACTCGACTGAAGGCAGAGCACTGTACTGCACATGGCTGAACTCTTCAACAGGCATTGTCAATACTGCGCAATGCGCCAACTCCTTTCTGTCCCGGTTACCGCGTAATTTAAAAATTGCCTTTACTTTTTGATTCACCTAATGGCTCTACACGTTCTCTTCCTAGGCCGTATATCTGCATCAGCAAGAGAGGTGTTAGAAGCTGGCTAATTGAGGACACAATCTGCTTGTACATGATAGGGAAAGATGGTCACTGCAACAAATCTGGTAGGGTCGTGGCCGATTTCGAAGTACCAATCCCCACTGATTTGGTTGGTTTAATAACAACATTCTGTACGTATATTCGGGAGGGGTACAGGGTTATCATCTCGACAAGACCGGCTGTCCTTTGGAATAACGGACTACTACCCGGACAGACCACGACCAAATCCTCACAAGCTAGTCATTCACTAAGATCATTTGTCCACGTCCTTGAAGTAACCTCTGCAATCCGGATGGATCTTTTTTTTTTTTAAATACTTCACTGACAATCGCCAGAAGTGACTGAGAAAATGACAGAAATTAGTGGCGACATGTGCTCCGGCCAAGGCTTGATCCGATGATCTGTCGAATAAAAGTACGAACTGTTACAGCTTTACCTAACATTCTCGGTTGAAAGGGGTCAGCCCACCAGTCTGGGGTTATTAACAATTAGGCCTACTGAAAAATTTTACTCCATCAGACAGGCTTTGTAAGTCGACAGATGTGTGCTGCACAAAGAGAGAAGGGGAAACAGATTTTTGAAGGTGCAAATTTCTGTGCAGTGGTTCGAGACAAATCTAGTTGTTGGGGTTTTAAATGAAACTTGGGATTGCACTGAGGAATTGTCTGTTTAAGATTTATAACTCAAATTCGCAGTGGGGTGGAATACGGTTATCACCAACTTCATGAAGAGGAATCCTTTTTATAAAGCTCACACACACTTAGCTAATTATCCGCATTTTACGGGACCTCAAGTTTCACTGCGTGGCCATACGGCCCCACCACTTGTCCCTATCTCGAGACAAATGACTGCAGTCCACACCATTCTACTCCATTTATTTAAGTCCCATTCTCACAATATCCTCCCTTCTACGCTTGTCTTCGCTTCAAGACTTCATGACAAAAATCATGTCTCCACCTACATTTCCTCCCATGCGTTCCAGTGTCCCACCCAACTCATGCCACATTTAATCACTCTAATATTATTTGGCACGAAGCACAAACCATGCAGCTCTTCACAATCCAATATTCTTTCCTTCTTACCTCCAAGTATTTTCCTCAGTACCTTGCTCTCAAAGATCCTCAGCCTGCGTACGTCTTCTTCCCTTAACCTGAAAGACCATGTTTCATACCCATACAAAACAACAAACACAGTTGCAGTTTTGTATGCTTTAACAGAATATGCTCCATGTATCAGATAAATGCTTGCCTATTCGGGATTTACTAAAGATTTACTGAGGCATACTGCAACTGAGCAAACTATTTTCATGTGTATACCAAATTTAATGACGCTATTCTCGTACAAAGCCCTCCTATCCGAATAAATAGGCATTCATGGTGTGTATACATAGCTTATGACTGTCGCTCTGAATTATTATTTTTTTCTCAGGTGTCTGAAAATGGTATGGCCGCTTTGAAGACAAAAATAACTTGCTCATACCGGGAAATGAACCACGACCCCTCGGTCTTCCAGTCGGTAGCCTATTCACGGCTGAACACAGTAAAACTGTTAAAAATCAGGCCTGACAAATCAGGTGCATCACAATTAATGCAGAGGCTTAATGGTACAAAGTTTCGATTATGGAAATATTTCCCAGAGGTTTGGCACTGGGTGTTTTGTTAATGGTTTTGTTTGATACATTCGAGATGAATATGATTTTAGGTCGTGAGGCACCCTGTGGAGACGGTAGCGGGTCGAGATCTTGCCTCCCGTTAATCAGGGATGGATTGGCTGAGGTGTGGGGCAAGAAAGAAATTACGACTGCTGTGGTCCCACTAACTCATCCGACTTCTTGTGGCTGCACACGCAAAGCATACCGGACTGGCAATATTTAATAGCCTTTTGCATCCTTCCCAAAATTTGAAGTCCTCCAACTGATATTCTAGGGCCGGTGCAAAGAAATTGAACCTGTGAGTTACTGCTTAACTAGATTACGACAAAGCATACCTTATAATATCAAATATGTGTGCGTACTTCTGAGCTGGGAACTTTAATACAACAGTTTGAGGTATGGTCCTGACATTCTGCATGTTCAGTGGTTTTTGTACATCGTGTTTCATGTTTTTAGTGTTGATGATTCAAGTCGTCTGGGATGTAAGGTCGTGCCGCTGGGTAAGCAGTTCCAGACTTTTGACAATAAAGATTATGGCAGTGCGGTCCTCTGAGACATCTGGAACTGCTTGCCCAACGACTTGTATCTTCGGCAACGTCGCTCTAAGAACTTCAGATGCCAAGTTCCTACTTCAATGTTGTTTCTGTACACAAGGTAGAGCAGCCTAAAATAAGCGTACCTCGTACAAACATCGCTTTTTAACACACGTGTGCCTAACATATTACAAACATGGCTGTTTCGCGAACTTACCGCTCTATAACCGACTGATTTAAAGTAGTGAAAGTCCACGACAATAAAGGAACATGACCATAGACTGAAAACTTAAGGTGCTTACCAATAATTAGGTTATAATTTCTTCTTCTTCTCCTCCTCCTCCTGTTGAGTAGGTTTCTGAATCCTGTTTGTTCTCAATATCTGGTAGGTTTTCCTGGACGGGGGGATAAGCCTGTTGCAAGGTTCCTACCTGCAGAGGACAACATAAACATAGAACCAATTCTGACATAATATCCCCACACGAATTGAAACACGCGATCACACTGTTGGAGCGGAAGGATATAGTGCACGTCTCCGAAAGCTGAGCGCCTGCCATCAGCACGTGTACCGTTATCAGATATAACTGAATTTAAAGTAACGCGTCACCAGGTTACCCTGTAATTCTGGTCAAAGTTTATTGCGGTACGTGGCTTGTTAAGGCTTTGTTCCTGCACTACTTCAACACCAAACACACATAATCTCGACACCAGACAGACCTGATTTATTAGCTTCACACACCAGCCGCTTGATCTAGAGAAAAGTGTTTCCACTGAACTAACTGAAGGGTATACTAGCCCTTTACAGGGTTACTCGTATAATACAATACAGAAGAATATGATCTTTACCTGTAGTTTGACGTGGTACAGGAGGAATATTATTGCAGGATGTATGAGAATGGGTTCTGAGAATACTTGAACGAAGAGACACGAAGCACCAGGAGAATGGAGAAAATTACACAGCGAGAAATTTAACAAATTATACTATGCACAAGACTTTGAGAGTGAGGAATACTGATCCATAACTGTGTTCTGCCTAACGGTCCGCGAGATCAGTAGATCTGCTGCATAGAGCAAACAGAGTCTTAATTTATATAATCTCAGTTTTATTTTCGCTGCTGATATGTTTGTAATAAAAATCTACATGAATTTAATAAAGATTTCTAGTTCCTGTATTTTTCTCATTTGTAAATATTCCAACTTTAAACATTACATAAAGTTCCGAATTTTGGGTGCCCGAGTTGAGAAAATTTTCGGGTGGTGTTTACCAGAATTAGTGAAACTGCAAGTATTTCTTGGTACCAGACAGGTCTAGAAACAATGACCCGCAGGGTGTGAGGTATAAACTGGATTCATCTGATTAGCTGTAGGAACAAGTGGCAGTTTGTTTTGTGAACACGGTAATGAACCTTCGGGTTCCATAAAAGACGTAATTTATTAACCACCTGAGCTCCACTTAGCTGCTCAAGAAGGGCTCTGCTCCATGAAGTCAGTTCATTAGATAATGAGTTTACATACTGTATACGTCACACCGGTTGTTTATAGAGTAGAATTTGAAATGCTCTTACTGTTTTAATCTGTTTAGAAATTTAAAACAAACATCAAAGGCTGGTTTAAATAGGTCTGTACATACAGATGAATAAATACACGTGGTCTGTGTGTTAATTTCACGAAGGGAAGGCCAGGGTATTAATATTTACAAAGTAATAGATTTTGAGAAGGTGGCACTGAGACTTTCCTTACTTATTGATTTATTGGTTAATAGTTCATTTAATGACGTTCTCATTAGCATAACAACAGGACGATTCGTGATTGGAACAGGATATTTAAGAGCGCAGTGTCCTTCTGTATTAACAGGCCTATTTTGGTGGCCTTTGCTGGATGGACTGAGGAGAGGAACCAAACTTGGTGAAGATGGCCGGTGTCCGCTGGACATGTGAAACTCTGGCTCCCACTTGGTAGTCAGTTTGTGTGGCAAGCTTATTAAATGAAGTTACAGCAATGCCACAAATGCAATTATGGTAAAATCGTGTCGGAACCATCAATTTTGTCCCTATATTTCGGCATGGCTTACACTGCAGATGCTGGCAATCCTTCTCAGTAGCGTCAAAATACATTTTCATAACTTATATTCCCTTTAATGTATGCAAGTAAAGAGTATAAGTCGGCTCTTCACTAACTCCAAGGATCAGAGTCCTTCTTCAGAAGCTAACAAGTCCTCAGCTAGTCAAGAAATTCCCCACGCTTTATACAACTCGAAGGTGCATTAATGCCTTCATAAGCGATTGCCATCTGTCCATATTCTGAGCCAGATCGAGTCCACGCCTCCCCATCCCACTTCTTGAATATCCCCTTTAATATTATCCTCCCATCTATGCCTAGTCTTCCAAATGGTCTCTTTCCTTCACGTATATCCACGAAAACTCTGTATGCGTCTCCCCTGTCTCCCATACGTGTCACACGCCATACATATCTAACTCTTGTCGATTTGATCACCCGAATAATGTATGGTGGGAAGTAGAGATCATAAAGTTATTCGTTATGTTGCCCTCTCCATTCCCCTGTTACTTTGTCTCTCTTAGGCCCAAATGTCTTCTTCAGCGCCCTGTTCTCGAACACCCTCCGCCCATGTTCCTCCATCAATATGACAGACCAAGTTTTACACCCCTACAAAACAACAGGCAAAGTTATAGCTCTGTATATCTTAATATTTACATTTTTTAATAACAAACTAGACGAAAGAAAGATTCTGCGTCGTATGAAAGCAACTGTTTCCCAACTTCAAACAGCTCTTAATTTTTCATGAGGTTAATTCTGGTTTATCAAGGTTGTTCCCAAATAGCTGAAATGTTCCGCACTTTCAAAGAATTTATTACATATCTTTATGTGAACAATGAACAGAAACGTACATTCCACGGAAAATCCGATATTTGAGGTCCGGTAATACACGAATTGAAATCGGTATTTAATTACAGGGCCTGCAGTTACATCCATCCACTGTATGGTTAAGATTAAGTGGAGATTTGCCTCCAATCCTCCATGCCTTCATGGTCTGTAATGGGACAACTTTAATTACCTGTCTACACTATAACGTGGCGGAGCGATGCCCTCCCCAGTTTCTGTTAAGTTCTTGTCTTAACACGTTGAGAACATCAAAGTTTCAGAAAACCTGTCCGGATTAGTTAACAGTTCGGTTCTGATGTGGTTTTGCATATGTACGGATAAAATTAAGACCAGTCTGTGTGAGATATCAACAAATATTTAAAAATACTTTACTATAGATCATTTTACAAACAGTTTTGCAGCCCATGTTCACAATGTAATAGACCTTCCAGGCCACCAAATGAGGACTGTCCACACTGACATCAGAATTAGCACATTATGTTGTGCTTAAATATTTCTAACAATTGACCACCGTATTAAATGAAAGGCAAGTCTATTTGTTATTTGTTCCTTATTATTGGTTTATTCAGTGACGTTTTAAGAACCCAGGTAACAAACAAGCAGCGTCGAAAGTTAGGTAATTAATGGGCAGTGACGTGGCAAGGATGTACAAGGAAGGCGTCGTCTAATTTGAAGCAACATGCTGCCATCTGCCTGCAGAGACTGGTACAACAGGAAATGGCGTGTGCAAATCATAAAGACTACTTTCCTGTTGCAAACACTTCTCTCTCTCTCTCTCCCCCCCCCCCTTTCCACCTCTACTCTCTCTATACAATATATATATATATATATAAAATGTGTGTTTATGTAGGCATGTATACGTGTATGTATGTATGCATGTATTATGTATGTGTGTATGTATGTATGCATGTATGTATATGTATGTATGTATGCATGCATATATTCATGTATGTGTGTTTATATGTGTGTATATATGTATGTATGTATGTGTGTATGAATGTATGTATATTTGTATGCATGTGCATATATGTATGTATGTGTGTTTATATTTGTGTGTATGTACGTATGTATGTATGTATGTATGTATGTATGTATGTATGTATGTGTGTTTATATACATATATATGTATATGTGTGCATGTATGTATGTGTATGTGTTTGTGTATGTATGCATGTACGAATGTATGTATATATGTGTATGTGTGTATGTATGTATGTATGTATGTATGTATGTGTATGTATGTATGTATGTGTTTGTATGTGTATATGTGTGTATGTATGTATACATGCATGTGTGTGTGTGTATTATGTGCTTGTATGTATGTGTATATGTGTGTTTATATGTGTACGTATGTATGCATGCATATATGTATGTGTGTGCATGTGTGCAGATATGTATGTGTATTATTTATGTATGTATGTATGTACGTGTGTGTGTGTTTTAAAGCTGTACTTGGTTATGAAATGCAATATAGGCTTGTGCATAGGCATCGAGGACTTTGTCTTAGAGGGCAGACTATCTGAATCTACTGGGATCGCAATTTTGTTATTCGTAATTGTAAATTTGTTACAGAATATAATCCCCATTACTAGGGTATGTTATTACTTATTACAGTTTTTTGAAAACTTTATTATTCATATATATCTATGACGATTTAGTCTGTGTTGAATTTGCTAGTCGTCACCTCAAAGGCTTACCTCTTCTCAGCATTGTGTAACTGACTTACCAAAAAACATTTCGTACACGTTTTCTAGGCACATTTATGATCTATTCATCTAAATATTTCAACTACAGAGAGGTTAGTAAGTTAAAGAATTCCACCAAAGTGGCAGAGTTCCCTGTTTGTTTCCTAGTAATGTCGAGGCCATTAGTGCAATTACACATACTCACCACAGACCATCTTATAGGCCCATATCAATGCAGTTTAGCCTACTCAAACACTTCTATTCGATCACAATTTAAATTAGCACTAAACAAATATGTAAGCCCTACTACCACTTGTTAAATATATCCTATCAACAGTTTCTAACATAAATCAATAATCTTTCTTTCCTTGTAACCGGAAGTGGAAGGTCCTGGAAAAATCAACAACAGCCGAACCTGACGTCACAACATGGACATCTGCTTTATATCACAACATCACGCCGCAACAAATTTAAATCTACAATATGTGACGTCATATTATTAAGTAATTATAATTAAGTACACAACACTAATTATTAAATATTAGACTGTATATATTTTTGCCTTATCTGCCCCTCGAGTAAGATACATGTCTACCTCAAAGTGCCATGCGGTTGAAAGCTGTGCATTCATCTTGACCCCAGCATGCAAATCCAACCTCTGTGAGCCATATTACGTTCGAATACCTACGATTTGTCTGGCCACGCCGGAATTTTCGTAATTATTTCATAAACAGCACGAAATTCAACAACATACATTTGACATAAAATGCGATTTCTAGTTTTCTCTATAATTTTCACCTGAAAATTCCACGAGATATCATAAACATACTTAGTTCTTCATAAAAAGTGCCTGATGTCTTTTAAAATTTCTCGACATATTTTAATAAACATTATCAATACATAGTTTCACGAAAATATACCCACTGGGAGCCGACTTGTTCCACACGGAAGCTAATAATCGCTGTCGCAACTTTTCGAAGGCGCCTAAAAACCCTTATCGTGGCCGGAGTCTTGGTTGATGTGACACAGGCGTCATAAAAATGAATCGCGACGTTCGTTGCCTATTATCGTCGTCACGAACTCCGATTGGCATGTCTCCAAGGCCTGATCCACGAATCCCTACGAAACCGTCACGTTCCCAGCGTCGTTTTGACCGGTAACGGAACACCAATCGAGTATTTACGTCTTCTGGAATATGACGCTGGGCTTGTAGCTTAGTTTTTCCGAAAAATACTGACCCAAAAACACAGTGTCACACCCCAGAAGACGTGAATTTCTTACAGAACAAAGGAAACCTTAAATATCGCATGGAATGCCGATTGCTGAAGATGATCGTCTCTTTCTATTCTGTCTATCTTGCCCAATCCCGTTTGCATCCTTGTATCTCTCCAAATCTTCGAGTGCCTACTAGGCCCAAAACTGAATCACATAACGAATCTCTATAGACAATACTGTCATGCACATTTTATTTATGGTAAAACAGTTTACTAAAAAAAAAAACAAATACATTCCAGTTTCTTGTGAGAAGAGCAAGGAAGACCACGTGCGGATCAGTGTTCCTTACCCAGTGGCTCTATCTACATCACGAGGCCATTTCTATTTCATATTCCCGACCAACACATAAATTTATATCCTAAATTTTGTACGGGAAGAAACTCTGTCAGGATACTCGTAGTTTCGTTTTGACTCTTTCCGCTAAAGCTTCTGCATTACGTCAAAGTTATACTGAAAGTTACTTAATGTCCACACAGTGGTTAATCTGAATAAAATTGTCACACGAAATACCGTTGTGTGTGAACATACACATATACATCGACATGTAGGATAACTTATTTTTCAATGAGGCCCTTTTTGGAATAAATAAATAAATAAATAAAAATATACACTAGACTCCAGTTGAAATGTGATGGCACACCGTGACGCAGGGAGGGGAAGTGAAGGGGAAATCGGCGAATGAAGTGAGTAGCCAATACCCTCACACTACCTCGGAACATGGTGTATCCATCATTACTACCGCTGATGCGCTGATAGTCGACTGAACTGACGCCTCCGCCGATTTAAAAGAACTCGTCCGTTTCGCCGAAAGACGAAATCTGGTTTCTGCGCGTGTGCCATCACATATCAACTGGCCTCTACCTCTCTCGCATATGTCGATGTGCTGCATTTCTAACGACATTAAAGAAGTCCGTACTGACTGTGCCGTTAAGATCCACACATCTGTTGTATCAGCGGCTCTGCACCTCCACGTCTTCACTGTACAAGCACTGCCATAAACAATGCATTGTGATATTCCAACCTGGAAGATAATCTTCCACCTCTCTCCTTAATTACCAAGGCTACTCGAAGAAGCTTTTTGTATGTAAAGTGGGAAGAAGCAGACCGCACTGCATGTCACAGCTTCTTGTCAGTGTCTGTCAGACCAGCTGTTTGGAATTTTGATAGCGTACGTACAGCTTGTTGATGTGCATTGTTTAACTGGTTTGTGTTTATATTTTCTCAGTTATAATAATGGGTCACGTAAAAAAGTTTACTGAACATTAATTACTTTCTTACGAATATTAAGTACAATACAGTGATCAGCCGAACCCTGTAATTAATGGTTAAATGAACTTTAATTCATTTCAACTCGGGGCTGTTGATAATAATTGATTTCAGAGCCATATAAATTCTGTATGTATAAAAACTTTCGTCCATAGCATAGGATAGTACCACGGTCCCTGGGCGTGAGTCGTCTGCTTCCAGTTCAATGTACGAGGCTTATTCAGAAAGTAAGTACCGTTTCGCTGTAAAAAAAAATCGAGTAAGATTTCGTATAAAATTTTATTGTTATCAGATTCTACATTCTTCAAACTATTCAAACAATTCCACATAATCACCGTTATTATTGAGACATTTATCGTAGCGGGGCACAAGTTTATGTGTACCCTCCTCATAGAATGCGGCCGCCGATAACCCAAATGACTACTGACATTTTCATAGAGTAGAGTCCTTGAAATCTGAGGAAAGTGCGGGGACAGATCAGAAATTGTGAAACGTCTGTCGTCACACACACTTTCGTTGACCTTACGCACCAAATCGTCATTCGCCAAAGATGGACGCCCACTTCGCACTTCATCGTGCACGTTCTCTCGCCCTTCATTGAACATCCGAACCCATTTCCTAACCATGCCATCTCTCATCGCATTGTCACCATACACTTGACAGATCTGGTGAT
>Ga0123357_10014670_pt1 | contig 10237 bp, 9 predicted proteins | sample TergutEmb28metaG_FD_89873 | JGI IMG/M metagenome (GOLD analysis project Ga0123357, IMG submission 89873) | Embiratermes neotenicus P4 segment gut microbial communities from Petit-Saut dam, French Guiana - Emb289 P4 | ecosystem: Host-associated > Arthropoda: Insects > Digestive system > Gut ... | reverse complement strand
CTCCCCAAGAACGCTCCACGCCTTCCTGTATAACTGATCCTAAAGTCTAGTCACAACCTGAAGATGGCCCACATATAGGGCCGAAACATGTCGTTATAATCCTCCTGTAATAGGCAAATATAGTTGTGTTCAAGTGTAAGTATTAATACGCCAAACTCCTTACTGTTGGTACAAACACAACAGGGATGATGCACATCAGAATTAATGTCAATTTCAAATGGTACATATCTACCAGACTATATGGCAGCATAGTGCAGAAGACTGTATTCTTAGTGCTGACAAATTGAGAATCTTACTACATCTGAATATGTATTTTAAACAGCACAGTGCTCAAGCACAGGCAGAATATTACTTCACCACTACTGATGATTCACTTTTTCTTCTGGACTTGTGCTATCCTTGCGCACTGTAATTCAGATGTCAATGAAAATTGTAAATATTTCATAACTTGATATTTAAATTTTGTGAGAATACTGATGCTGTGAAATAAGAAAATTTGGTATGTCTGGTTTGTTAATGTAGCACTACATTGGCACTGGTGATTTTTGTTGTGTTGTAAGTTCGCAGATTCCTTGAAGAAATAGAGGCTAGCTTCATAAGAATCAGAAGAATCAAACACAGCAAGTAAGGACTACATTATTAACAGTAATCTTTAACACACACATTGCTGTTACAAGGCTTCATATTTGAAGTGACCATGCAAGAAGCTGTCACCTGACCATCTGTGGTCCATACAGGCTTTGGCAATTTTTTGATTAGACATGAAATGACACCATGATTTTTGTGCAAGGGCCACATGGAGTAAATGTATTGTATTTCAATGTTAGTTCAGATATTATCAACTGGGAAAACACATACTCCTTCAGAAGTTATGTCTGTGTGCTTTTCAAGTTAGAGAGATCAAAATATACAGAGAGAATGGCAGGTAGTGCCTTCTGAATGGTACTGCAGGTTATGATAGACAGAGAACACTGTATAGGTTAACAGGTATATTTTGAATGTTAAATAGACACATTTGCAAAATTGCAAAAAGTGACTATTGAAATTGTCATGCCTGTCTGTCCATCCTACCACATGGAACAGCTCATCTCCCACTGGATGAATTTTCATGAAATCTGATGTTTGAAGATTTTTAAAAAAAATTGTGGAGAAAATTCAAGTATGATTAAAATCTGACAAGAATAATGGGTGCTTTACGTGAACACCAATATACATTTTTGATTATATCTCGGTCAGTTCTTTCAGAATCAGAGAAGGTTCAGGCAAAATTTGTAAAGAAAATTAGAACACACATTATATATTCAGTAACTTTTTTTTTAATTGTACTGTTTATGAGATAATGTGGGAAAATAAGTTAGATCTGGACAGACCACAGATGACAATATGGCACATGAACATTGCATGCTGGTTACCTAAGCCTTCAAACACACTCAGAATATGTAATACATATTGCTTTTTCGCTGCAACAATAGTTGCTTGAACGTACCTCAATGTTGTGTATGTACACTGTCTGTCTTGTTAACCTTTCAAGTGGAGGGACTGCCTCCTGCAGTCTGCTTTGATTCATGTACTGCCTGTATTGTCATGTTACACCACAGTAATTTTGGACATTTAGTAGGAAGGATGAGTATTGCAGTGGAGTAGTTACGGCACCTGCTTCATATATGGATGGTCCTGGGGACAAACATTGAGGTCACATATCCTGACTGATGTTTGGAAGACATGACTGTCTGCTTTCACAACCTCCTTTCTGTATTAGTCATTAATTGTGCCATTAAGTGCTGTGTAGTCAGAGCTACTGACATCATTTTAAATAAATCATAAATAAATAAAACAAACACTAGATGTGGCTGGAATAGCTCATTGAACATAACAATAGCTGGAGACAAAATGTGATTTTTGTGGGAGCCACATGTTCTCCCATAAACAGCTACCAGGAGTTCTTTCTTGACACCTACAAATTTATAAATTTTATTGTTTCCCCTCTACATAAAGGATTATCGGATCATGATGCTCAAGTGTTAAAAATAATCAATGTAAATCTTCAGTTACAAAAGCATCATATTTATACCATCAGAAATATAAATAATTATTCAATAGAGGAATTTAAAACCAGACTAAGTTATGAATCTTGGGACAGTATCTTCAGTTGCAATGGAAATATTGATACAGATACATTGTTTAACTTATTTCACAATAACTATCTAAGGATACTTTATACTAGTTTTCCTTCTCGTAAGATAATTGAGAGAAGTAACAATAATTCGTGGTTAACACCAGGTATAAGAATTTCTTGCAAACGCAAATGATGTCTTTATTTACTTACTAAGGACAGTGATTATGTTATTTTACAAAATCACTACAAACAGTATTGTAAAACTTAACTAGTGTTATTAAAGAGGCAAAAAAGTATATGTATAATAACAGAATTATTAAGTCTATCAATAAAATGAAGACAACTTGGAATATTGTAAAAGCAAGACTAAAAGGACCTATAACTATAACTATTAACAACAATCAAACTCTCCTGAGGCTTTTAATAAGTATTTTTTGTCAATAACTGAAAATATTCTTCAAGAGGTTAGATGCACCGACAAACAAGGTTCCAACATTAACAAAAACCCAAAATATTACTGTCTAAACCTATTTCATAAACCCTTTCCTAGTATAAAGTTTAAAAATATATCACCTAAAGAAATTGAGAAAATTATTAACTCCTTAAAAATAAAAGAATCCTCTAGCTATGATGAGGTTTCTACAAAGATATTAAAGATTAGTGCTCCTTTTATTAGTTCTCCTTTGAGTTAAATCCGCAGTAGCACAGTGGTTAAGGTGCTGTGCTACAAATGGGAAGGTTGCTGGTTTGATTCCAGCTGGTGTCATTGGAATTTTTCATTGACATAAAATCCTTCCGATCACACTATGGCCCTGGGGTCTACTCAGCCTCTAAGAGAAATGAGTACCAGGAGTATTTCCTGGGGGTAAAGACGGCCGGTGCTTAAGGCTGACAACCTTACCACCATCTTGTGCCATTGTCATGTAATCTGGGAACCTTAACTTCCTGGAACCCTCTGGGCGACTCCAGGCCTGTAACAGGACTGCATTTACCTTTGAGTTAAATATGTAATAAGTCTATGCTATCTGGAACTTTTCCTACTAGACTAAAATATGCTGTAGTAAAACCCTTATTGAAGAAAGGAGATAAGGAAAACGTAGCCAATTACCGATCAGTTTCTTTACTAACCTCATTTTCCATGGTCTTTGAATGAATTATATATGACAGACTATTAAAACATATTGAGACGAATAATATTTTAGCTGTTGAACAATTCAGTTTTAGAACCGCCTCATCAACAGAAACAGCCTCATATAAACTAATTGATGACATCTTAAATGTGCTGAATAACAGATTGATGGTTGGAGGCATTTTTTGCGATGTACAGAAGACTTTCAATTGCGTTAATCACAATATATTACTATCAAAATTATTATGGAATAACCTACAAACTACTTAAATCTTATCTTAAAGTTAGATATCAAAGTGTGGTCTTAAATAATTATTCATCTAGTTCATGCTCAAATTGGGGTCAAACAACGCATGGTGTACCTCAATGATCAATACTTGGTCCATTACTTTTTCTACTTTATATTAATGACTTGCCACAAATAACAAATGACATTTCTAAAATTGTATTGTTTGCAGATGACACTGGTATGATTATAACTAACCCTTTAAATTTTGAAAAAGGTGTAAATAAAATCATTCACGACATAAATGAATGGTTCAGTACAAACTTGTTATCATTAAACCTGGATAAGACACATTTCATACATTTTGTTACTAAGAACAGCTCTTTGATTGATTTCAATATTATACATGGAAATAAGAAAATAGTTAATGTTTATAACACAAAATTTCTTGGCCTGACATTAGATAACACACTTTCTTGGAGAACTCATATAGATACCATTATACCTAAATTAAGTTCAGCTAGTTTTGCATTGAGAGTAGTTAAGCCATTCTTGTCCCTAGATTCACTAAAAATGGTATATTATTCCTACTTTCATTCCATAATGACTTATGGACAATATTCTGGGGGAATTCTCATCATAGTAACATTATTTTCAGACTACAAAAAAGAATTATTAGAATCATTGTAGGGATAAGAGGTAGAGATTCATGTAGAGAACATTTTAAGAACTTAAAAATATTACCATTACAATCTCAATATATATGTATTCACTTTTGCTTTTTGTGATTGATAATGGGGATTATTTTAAGGTGAACTCTGAATTGCACAGCATCAATACTAGGAATAAATCAAATCTACATCTGCCAATATCTAATCTGTCAGTATATCAGAAGGGAACATATTACACTGGGATTAGGGTGTTTAACAGTCTGCCTTCTCAAATAAAGGAACTGTGCCATAATAGAAATCAATATAAACGTGCCTTGAAAAATTTCTTGTATTTTCATTTGTTTTACAACTTGGTTGAATATTTTAGTTGTAATAAGATTTAAAACCTTTACTCTTAATTAGCTATTTTTTGTGTTCAAAAGTTTCATCTTGGGAATTGTTGACCTATTAATTAATTTTAAATAGTAACATATTATAAAATTGTACAACTGAAATGTATGTTTAAATTAGTGTATATTGTTAACCTTTTGACTACTGCTTGTATCTATTGTAATGTATTGCAATACAACGTTAAATGTAATTGATGTTCTATATCACGTAGGTTACAACCCCTTTCTGGATCAGATGAACAAAAATAAATATGAATGAATGAATGAATGAAGGGTAAAGTGGCTGGTCATGAAAGTTGACCATTTGTCTCCAGCTAATGCTGAGGTTAAGGTTGTGTGGGTTTGTACCTCACCTCCCCCATAATTCTTCAAGACATGATGCTTAATTAAGCACATGGATGACTTTACGTCTTACAAATGGATACTGCAGTCAGTCAAGACAGCATTTTGTATACTGTAAGAATAAGGCTACAAGTTTCAGCTAAAATGATAAGAGATCATGTGACCTAATTACAAGAACATAAAAGGAGGTACACTTTGCAACTTCATTTCATGTTTGAGATCTCAGCCTTTACAACCTATAAAATAAATATAGTGTAAAATATATAAAATACCTGAAATATGTATAATTTGAAGTTTATACAGCCTTAAAAATATTAAATAGAATAGTATGACTAGCAGTTGGATGTAAAATTCTTTGAAGCAACATGCATATTTTACAGTCAGATGATCAAAGTGTAAAAAAATACATATAGAGTAGGACTAGCTTCAGTTCTTTAATTGCGTTTTGTTGCTATTTTGTTTCTGTTACCTGTTTTGAGTATGTTGATAAGGTTTTTTTAAACATGTTCAATATTAGTTAGATCTTTGTACAATATAATGTGTCATTGCTTTTACAGATTCCAGAATCTGCATGTCTTATTTGCGTAATGCTGGAATGTCAAACATGTTAATTGCCTCCTGCTTGAATGCATTAAAGCACAAAGCAGTTAAGACTCTGGTAGTCTTGTAATTATGCCTGATGATGGCTAATCATTTTAGCCGAAACAAGTAACCTTGTTCTTCCGAAACATAATGTTGTGTTGACTGATTGCAACATTAATTTGTATTTAGTGTTGCAATGGAGATGTGCTACTTGAAAGTTTACCTCTTACCTTTACCTGTTCACCACTTACAATCACTGCCCACCACATTCATTCCTAAAAGCAGTACAATTACACTGTTGCCACATGACTTATGAATATATTGGTTACTTCATTTTCTTCTGTATGTTATGTTTTTGGCTTGTATACTTTGGTCATTTCTCTTTTTCCAGGAAGAGCAGAGGTTGTGTTTGAGTGCCCTGGAGCAGGATCTAGTCGACATGGAGCAGCAACTGCAGGATGCAGTAAAGAGACAGAAGAAGCTCATGGAGAGAGTTAACATGCTCAGGAAAAAGGAGACACATGTCAAGGAGGAAAATGAACATTTGTTCAAAGCAAAGGTAACTGCTAACCACATTAATGGCAACTTGGCATGTCCAGAGCAAAATTTTGTGAATTATTACAACAAATGGAAGTGATTGTGTAGAAAGGGCCATTTCTGATTTGTAGTGCTGTGCTGGCTGTGACAGTTGCTGTAAGATGCAGCGCTCCATTCAGGGCATGTAAACTGGCTGATTCTGACTAGTGCAGAGTTACCACATTTAGGCAAATTTGACAAAGGTTGATGGAAGTTACACTGTTGGCTAATATTTATGTATATGAGATCGGAATTTATTTTGAATTCATGTTGTTAATCACAAATAACAGAAGTGGTATTAAGTATTGTGACTGAAGAGGAAGAATTTTTAGATTCTTAAATAAATCTGTACAAGAGTCTGTAATTCTTTATGCTACAATAAATTCAATTATATATACATTTACTTATTTATTTTAAACATTTTTGCACTGTGTGAAACGTTCCCTCAAGATATTGATCCATATTTCATTACTGAATGATAAATAGGCGTAGTAAATCATGTGCAGTTTTTCCTTTGACATAAATGGCTTAAAACAATTTATGTGCAGCTTGCATAAATTGTTAGCATTACTAATGTCCAGATAAATTTGAGGACTATTTTGAGTCATAAATTGTATGAAATGGGTTTTATCAAAATTCACTGGGAGTGATGGCTTTGGAACGTTTACTTAAGGATTGAAATTTGATTTTTATATAATTTTTAAAATCTCTGAGATGAGGATTGATAAATATCATACTAGTATCATATGAAAATATCGTTGTGTTCACTGTCACAGGCGTAGAAACTGTCTCTGGAACGTTAATTTATGAAGTTCCTTTATAATGTTTCCACTTTATAAGGTACTGATACCATCCAAAGTGAATTTATTGAGGAAGACTAGTTAGCAGAGTTAAAATGGCTGTAGAATTTTTCCTTGTTCTTCAGTCACAGTCTCTATCACTGAATACTGCAACTATTCTCACAAGTATTTCTATAGAAACTGGAGGAACATTTGATTGTCACTGTGATTATCCATGAGGAGTCATTTGCAAAAGAATGTGTGTTGTTTACAGCCATAGGCCGAAATGTACACTTTGAGAATAAATGTCACTGTAACCGGTTTCTGTGAATAATATATTAATTTCCATCACCACTACGTACTATAATATTACAAGTATATATATGGAAATAAGTATGATTACTGAAAGTGTTCAGGAAGTGTTTAGTGCAGCAGTACATTGTTCAGTGCTACTGCATCGGAAGATTGTGATGGCCTCCATCTCCTGGTGCAGTAGAATTGTTGTAGCATTATTTGGACCCAATATGTATTGATGAAAATCAATGTATTGCTGAACTGCAGATCAGTATTTCATAACTCTAAAAAATAAATGATCACCCATTTATAAGTTAACAACAAGTTTAAAAACTTGACACCTAATTGCTGAGTGTACCAACTTAGTAAAGGGGGACCGCGGTAGCACAGTGGTTAAGTTGCTCTGCTACAAATCGGAAGATCGCTGGTTCGATCCCAGCTGGTGTCAGTGGATTTTTCATTGACATAAAATCCTTCTGATTGCACTATGTTCCTGGGGTCGACTCAGCCTCTAACAGAAATGAGTACCAGGAGTATTTCCTGGGGGTAAAGGTGGCTGGTGTGTAGGGCTGACAACCTTACCACCATCCTGTGCCGTTGTCACGAAATCTGGGAGCCTTAACTTCCTGGAACCCCCTGGGCCATTCCAGGCCTGTAACAGGACTCCATTACCTTTACCTTTACCAACTTAGTAAATCTATATGGTTGTATGCTGATTAAGAAGTATTTAAGTGAAGAAGTGCATCAAAATGAAACAGCTGTATAGCTGATTAGAACAACTGAATGATGCTGGAGTACCAACATGAATGCAAGTAATTTAATTAAAAAAGCATATTGAAAACTAAAAGACTGTGTATTTAAAGGCGGTGTTCTAGATTTGATTAAACGAAAATTAATTTTTAACACTAGGCAAGGCACTGAATGCTGTGGCAACGCCAGATGTGATTATTGTGATTAGAGTCATGAGCGTTGGAGACATGACAAACATTGTTTGCATAAGCTTAATACCAGCTGTGGCATGGCTATTTCCAGAACATTAAACTATACTGGGCTGTTTGTGCATGTCAGGAATTATTATTAACTATGGCTAAATCAAGGATCCTGAATTTCATATGATGCATACCTTCATCACAAATTCAGTTTTAACTATGGCATTGGCTGTACATTTTTTACACACATGTTTGCATTAAAAGGAATGCCAAGCTGGGTCATTTATCGCAAATAAAGCATAAACCTTTATTATAAACAGCTAGAGTCTACAACAAAACACTGACAAAATCTGATACAAGGAGGAAAAGAAAAAGGCCAATTTGCTCTGGAAATGAAGACTCGTTTGCCACTTTTGTTTGTCTGAAACAACAAGCAATAAATTAAATCACGAAATGTGAATATAAACATCCATAGCAAAAGTGAAGGACAGACTTCTTTATCCTGAACTTGCTAACTCTAAATACCTGCTGTACCCTGATGACAGTGATCAAAGTTTTCTATTTGCCTATGAATTTATAGTTACATTTAGTTCATTAGGATTGCAGAACAGTGGCAGGAAAATTAAAAAATGTAGCCTAAATCCATATTAGTAAACAATGGAGAGGATATACTTTTCTTCCATCAATTATTTTTGTGTACTTACTGTTGGCAGGTGGTGCAGCTCCCACACTGCCCATAAATGCCATAGCCAACGAGCATGCCCATTAGAGATAACAATACAAGTACATATATACATGCAGAGCCCTCAGCTCATATATAGTGCTGTGTAACATATAGTTGTGCCCATGTGAGCATGAAGGCATCTTTGTTCATTCAGAATGTTCCCTCCTTATACCCCAAATTCCTCTTGGATTCCTGAAATACATTTCATAACACATGTGTATGATGCAGTGCATCTGTTGCTTCTGCAGGCATGGTTAGGTTATTGGGACCTATTGCTCTTGTCGCCTGCACTGATGTCCTTTGTCAGTATATATGAACACTTGTCTGTCTAATGCAGTGCCTCCTGACCCTGTCACAAGTATTCAGCAGTGTACCCAAACATGTATTCGTCAAACCAATGGTAGCTTCAGATATTCTTGGCAGAACCAGATAATGAGGTTTATAACTATGGCATAGTCCCTGGGGGTAACACAGAATTTTCCAGAGGCTGTCCCCAGAGGTCCTCATAGAATGAATTAAAATGCCCAGCACTTAATCTAACTTAAATTCCTGGGTGTATAACTAAATCCAAGTAAATTCAAAACAGCATTCCGAAATTATGCTACATGTTTGCTTCCTTCTCACTGCAAAAGTATACAATATTTTCATGGGATTATTTCATCCAGAGTAACACACAATGCAGCAAAGTAGGATTCCAAGTTTATTTACAACAATGACATAAACCAAAAGCAGAGAAATTATAATGAAACCATAAAGAAAGTAATGGCTGCTGAAAGAGTAAAAGATGAATTCATTGAACACAGTAACAAAGAGGAATATGCATTATTTCACAACAGCGGTGACACACAGCACATTGATGAAGAAGATTTTGGAGGAGGAGGAGGAGAAGGAGGAGGAGCAAGTAGAACAAGAACAGCAACCAAAAATGTGAGAAGGGGAGGAAGAACATGACAAACTGGATGATGTGTCTGAAAGCACTTATCTGGGGTAAACCTCAGGGAAAATTTGCTTCGATAAGGGTGAAGAGACTGGCACTTGTGACTTAACATCAGCACATTTTAAAGTTCAGTTCAAAATCTTACACAAGTTTTCAAATGATAATTCCTTTTCCTCACCCAAAAACTTCAACGACTTTGATGCAAGGAAAATATGTACATGCAGGGCAGGGCAATCATACCAACAAGTACAGAAAGAGAAGAAACAACATGGACAAACTGAGATTAGAGGGAAATTTTGTTATTAAATAAAATGTCTTGAAATGGTACATTTTAAAATTCCACAACAAAGACATGAGTATGTACGTAGGTGGGTCCATAAGTTTCCGGCCTGACATACAAATACCGCGCCAAATGCAAAGTGCTCTGAGGGATATATAGAGCCATCTATTGTGAGGTTACTGTATCAGTTTCAGGTGGCTACGTGCTCCAGTATGCTGGAGGCACTCGTGCTAGTAGGACGTGTTGTAGTGAGCTGCTGAAAT
>Ga0123357_10014667_pt1 | contig 10238 bp, 7 predicted proteins | sample TergutEmb28metaG_FD_89873 | JGI IMG/M metagenome (GOLD analysis project Ga0123357, IMG submission 89873) | Embiratermes neotenicus P4 segment gut microbial communities from Petit-Saut dam, French Guiana - Emb289 P4 | ecosystem: Host-associated > Arthropoda: Insects > Digestive system > Gut ... | reverse complement strand
GACAAAAGATTCTGCACCGAATGATAGCAAGCATTTCCTGACTTCAATCTGCTCTTAATTTCTTCCGCAATAGAATTTTGATTTGTTAAAGTTGTTCCCAAATATTTAAATTCCTCCACCCTGAACAATAACGTATAACAAATCTTATGTTAGCATATCTATTGGAAACAGGACGCTTGAGAGGCCAGTGTATAGCTGTGAATGTACCATAAAAATGTAAATTGACTAACAGTGCTATAGAATAGCCCAAAGGCTGAACACCGATAATACGAAACTCGCCGTTAAGAACCAGTCTTGGCTCTCTCATCTACCTGCCACCCTCAAAACACGTATCCCTCATATGCGTCTTATTTTAATGGTTCCGGCTCCTCCTTGATCTTCCAAGGGGATGTTTCTCAAGAGGTTTTCAATCAAGATTCTGTACGCTTCTCTGTCACTTACTAGTCATCTGTCCAGCCCATCCAAACCACCTTGATGTCACTAGCCTATCAATACAAAGTAATGTACGTTATATACAAATTAGGTTTTCAGTTAATTACTATCCAAAACTAGCCACGTACTTCATCCGTGTTAGGTCTAGATATTTTTCTGATGTTTGGTAAATATTTGTAATTTTTCATCATTTAAAATGAGACACCACGTTGGACTTCATACCGATCGACAGGCAAAATGTAGCACTGTTGGATTACAACCTGTGCTTCATCATCTTGAAAAATGTTTACAGTTTCCAAATGAATTGTAACAGGAATTTCCAGAATTTCTTCTTCTTCAAATGTCATAATCACACTGCTGTATATTTGTTACTTTTCTCACATGGTTACATGTAAAAAAATTTAAATAATTTGTTACATACTACTGTGTTGAAGATTGTGGTTACATGCCATGTTCATACGTTTAGTTTTGTCTAAGGTATATTTACCGGTAGACCAATTTTTTTTTACTAGCATGTAGGAACATTTTTTGGTGGGTGTGCACATACTGCAGAAACAGAACAGCAAAATAAACATAGCCCTGGATTAAAGAATTCGGTTCCAGCGTTCACTGATATAGTTCTATCATGTGTAAATTAGTTATGAAAGAGGGCTGCAGGTAGACAGAGGAGTTCAACATCGAATTCCACACCAACAGGAAATAACGCGAGCCGTAAGTATTTCTTGACTGTCTTGCAGATTAAACGGTGCTGAAATGGCTCAGAGTAAGGTCACATTGCCTGCTTTTGTATTGCAGGATACGTCGCATAGCCTGCACATTTATTTCAGGATAAGTGCGAAAATAAATCGCATTGTCCGATTCCAGGATAAGGCCACAAAACTGGCTATTGTGTTTTAGGATAAGGCCGAAAAGACTGCTATGCTATTTCAGGAAAATGCCGAAGAGTCTGCTCTATAGTTTAGGATGAGGTCGCGTAGCCCCCTGTTGTTGATCAAAACAAATAACGAGTGATTTTATTAAAGTCTTTCGGCTGCTTTGAAAATATTTTTTTTTTCCAGCTTAATTGCGGATAATATGTATCGAAATGGGTTAGTTACTACGTAACCCAGTGAAGATTATTTATGGTGGTTTTAAACATCCAGTTCCCTAGTAACGTATTTATTAAGTAGATGAGAACGGAGGAAGTGTGTAAAGGCGTACCCTGCAGCTAGTCTGTTGGGATGAGTAAATCAAGGATGACGAAATGGCTGCAGGTACTAAGCATGCAGTATGAGACATGCATACAATATTTTGTAAACAAACTTGAAAGGAAATTTCAGAAACCTAGGCGTATTTGGAGAGAGACTTTTAAAATTTATGTTGGAGGAAGAGGGTGGAAGCTGGGGTTTAAGTTCAAGAAACAATGTGGTTTCTTGACGAGCTAAGGAACAACATTTTCCGGTCAGTGTAGAATTTAGAGTGAAGAAGTTTGAGCTGTATCTAGCTGTACCCAATGAATAAACATGCTGGCTGCAAGATTTCCCTTGAGAAAGACCGTGGTGCTGTTGTACAGTGCGGCTCACTGACCCACGAACCAGGCGATCAGCAGGCGACGGTCAAACGAGAGCCAAGGTCGGCTGACCGCCCACCCACTCACCACTTTCTTCCGCCACGTAGCAGAAAAAGTAGTATTCACCTGTCTACCTGGACGGGTTTGTTAACAACTCAATTGTTGGCGTCGCTTAGTACCTCACTGCTTTAATGCGGGCACCTAAGTGTGGCCTCTGTTAGTGTACATCGGTTAGCGGTTTCGGTACCGAGGCGTCCCACGTGCGCGGACAGATTGGTGCAGCGGTCACCTATAAGTATTCTGGAGGTTCCTGGTTCGAGTTTTTAGCATGGTTACCAGATATCCTGACAAATTTGCCTGTCATTCCAGGCGAATGCCCGGACAGATATTACCTATGATTGGGCCACGTCCGCCGATTACCGGATATCCTGACAAGTTTTCCTGTTATTTGAGGCGAATGCCCAAATAGATAGCACCAAATATTAGGCCACGCCGTGCGTTTCCAAATCCCGGCATATCTCTCACAATTCATTATCTCAGTGCCACGTTATTTGATGCTCTTTAGCCTCAGCATTTTATATTGGTATTGATATTGATATATTTGTTAACTGCAATTTGGTTGACACCCGTTGGCAGTAGTACAGTACACATTTACGCACAAACAATACATAGAACAACACAATTAATTTGGGAAGAGTGCGGGCCGTGCCCCGCCTTTGCGAGTTTTACCCTGGCATTTGCCGTACAACTGAGGAAAAAGCACCGAAAAACCTCAGTCAGGGTAGCCGAAGAATGCCAGTTGGCACGTTGAAAACAGAGTATACAGAACAGAACATTCATAACAATAAGAATACATAAACACAATAAAAATACATAACTTACAAAATTAAACAAAAGCAAACAAGCAGCAAACTTCATATGATCTATATATCTTCTAATAATGTTAGACACCCTGTTACTAAGACCTTCACTACACTTCACCCAACAACACTTAACCCACTTCACTACACTTGTCGACACTGCACTTTCTCTAATTTAAACTTCACCCAATTACACTTCACTCCCCTCTCATTTGGCTTAACTCCATTTCAGTTTCCTACAGCTCCAGTTCGCCTCACATCACTACACTTCACCCCACTTCACTGCACTTTTAGATAATTTTCGCCACACTTTTATTCCTTTCGTGTCACCCCGTTTATAATTGCTTTCCTAACTCTGTTTCTAAAAATCTTAAGTTTACAAGGGAACGTCCCTAACGCTTCTGCAGGTAGTTGGTTCCAGTTTTTAATGGTCCTATTTACAAAGGAAAATTTTCCGATATCTGTTCTTTGCTTCGTGTCCCTAGATATTATACGAAAATTAAGTAATCTAAGAATCATTTGATAAATTCTAAGCTCTGGGCCAAGAAAGAACCGGTTAAAGGTGCCTTATAGGTGTAGGTCTGTATACGTATAAACGCAGCCGGACATTCCAGTCGAACATTTGGAATTCCTACGTGGTATCTAGGAGATATCCGTTATAGACCGACTCTCCTGCTGAGAGTTCATGCTCCTTTCCTCATTCCGTGCAGGGATACGACGTTATTTTTAAATAGGCCACAAGTCTTATGGGATGTTACGCCGTGTCAATAATTACCGACTTTCCAAAATCATCGTAGTTCCTTCAACTTTAGGGTCAAGAGTACAAACCTCTTGAAGTTATTAGAAGGCACTACGGTCCTTTAACACGTCGGTAACCGGTTAAAAGCCCACAAGGCCTACCATTCCAGAAGGCTTGAATCCACAGCAGCACTGCTGTGAGAACCTAAAAACTAAAGGATAAATAAAAATAAAGGTAAACTTGTCCCTGTGGATGGTTTGTGGGGTGTTTAAAAATGGCCGTCGTCAATGCTTATAAGCACTCGAGTTGAATGGGACGATGAACAGGCAGGGTGCATGAAGAGGGCTGCACGGAAATGGTCTTAACCTGCTCTCCTGGAAGGACTTGGAAATCCATGAAATCGCAAGTGTCCTTAGCGTTTGTCTCCGAACCCAGCGCGTTATACCGGGAGGCCTGCAGGAGAGTGTGGAGTTACAAACCAACATACGCTCACTCTCTTGGCACTAACTGGAAACGAACAACGGTGGGTCGTCATCTGGACACTTCAGAGATTTACCTGACAGCCGGTCTGCACTTGGTGGCAAAAAGAGAAATCCCTGTCTCCAGAAATCAACCTCCAGACCTAAGGCAGTCAGTTCATTTACCTAGCTGTCTCGTATGTAAGCTGGATGTGCTGTTCACCGGTAATTGCTTGGGATCTATATGCACTAAAAATCCCAAAATGTGTATGCAGATATGCTCCACAATTCAGAAACATGCACTGAACAAGGAAATATTCATTAAAACATCAATTGAAAGGTAAAGATTACCCTGTAACCTGCTGTGACGGCACAAACGGGGTGTAAAGGTATAGCTGTGCTCTTTCTTTAACCTCAGCTTTAGATGAGGGTGGGTGGTTAACACCACCCTCCAGCTGCTTTACCCCCAGTAATAACCCGGTACCGATGGTATAGGAGGCTGGGTGACCCCCAGGGCCACTTAGGAGTGGAGCGAAAAATCGCCCCTATGAGGATTCGATCCGCGGACCGTCCAGCCCTTAGCCAGTCGCTATACCGAGTACACTGTCCCCACCTAGTATATGGCACATTAAGTTTTGAAACATAAATTTCCGCCTGTTGTCGGCAAGTATGTTCGTTACATTTTGAGAAAACTCATCAAAGGAAGTTATAGGGCCGTATTTTATTTTTAAAATATCTGTAAGCGTAAGGTGTTGAATACACTAGTCAGTGGGAGATTCATCCTTTAACACATCAGAGATTTTTGTAACTGGTGGTAGCCAGTATTTCTTGACCGCACTGAGTGCATTAGTTCCTTTGAAACACCTCATTTTGGTGGCATTCAAAGCATTCTGAACTTCTGAAACTAATCTTAAACTTTCACGTAGGACCAATCAGTAATGAAATATTAATTTATTTTTTACCTTGTCGGTTGCAAAATATATACTTTTGCTGAAAAAAAAAAGTTAAAATACTCGCTTTACATGTGCAGTATGCAAAATGTATATAATCCTAAGCTTCATGATTACGTTAGGGATGCTGTATGTCTAGTTTGAAGGAGGGGGTTACTTGCTAGTACGGACTTCCACGTTTGGTTAACAGGCTTACATTTGCCTCGGTTGCACCGATTGCTCTTTCTTGTTAACACCCCAAACCCACCATTAAACTCTTAACGAAAATATAAATGTTATTCGAACTCGTTCTGTAGACCTTAATAAACCTCGCTAACCTTAATCGAAGTTTAATACTCTAGCAAATATCATAGTGGACCAGTCTGTTTCATCTTGATGTTGCTAAGTGTATTTTGTATATAGCAGACTTATGTAAGTAGAGGTGATGGACAGCACATGAAGTAGGCTGAACGGCTTTACTTCGACAGTTTTTTTAAATTACTTTTTTGTTCTTTAAAGAACACAGACTCCTGGGGATGGCGTCGCTTTGACAGGTAATTTGTTACCGACGTTTCGGTGGAGCTTATTCCCTCTAACACAGTAATCCAAGAGGGTATAACACATTTTTCCACAAATAAACGCTGCGGGCGAAAAGACATGTTATTTAACGTTACAGCCAGCCATAGGACTTAACTCTTTAAAGATGGAACTTGTCCATCCTATAGAAGGACTCGGTGCGTACCGCGCAGTAAACGCTTTCCACCTCGGTTACACAAAACCAAACTGTCAATGATGTGTAAGTCAAAAGTCGCTGTTTGTTCTCTAATTCATACACAACATATTCACGTAATGTCAGCACCGTGTGGAATTTTTAGACCCGTTGGCAACATTGCGAAAAGCGACTGTTAGTTTCGTTATCCCTGCCTGTCATTCCGTATGGAACAACTCGGCTCCCATTGGACCGATTTTCCTGAAATTTGATATTTGATTATTTTTCGAAAATCTGGTGAATGGATTCAAGTTGCATTAAATTTGACAATAATAACGAGCACTTTACATGAAGACCAATATACATTTTTATTTATATTTCGCCGAATTCTTCTTAGAACGAGAAATGTTTCAGACAATACTTGTAGAGAAAATCGTAACACACATTTTATGTTCATTAATCTTTTTTCCCCGAAAATCGTGTCGTTTATGAGATAAAGTGGAAAAGTGCTGTAGAGCCGGACAGGACACAGATGACAGTATGGCGCAAGGCTAAACACACGCCGAATATGTAATAATTATTGCTGTTCCACTGCAACAATGGTTGCACAAACGCGTCTCATGTTTCTGTTATATATACATTGCCTGTCTTGTTGAATATTAAACCTGGTGGTACGTAAATTAACCGCTAGGCTTTAAAAGATATAGATAGGATACAAGTGTCCTGTAAAAGAGTCATGATAATTGATATACGAAATTAAAGTGAAAGTAAATTTGCCCGTGTGTATCCGTTGAAGGCATATGGTGTAGTGGAGATACGGCTCCACACATTTTTAATGTGGACACAAGGTGCACGTAAGTGGTTAGCTTCACGATTCGGTCATTTTATTCCTGGAACATGGCCCCGGTATCCATTCAGTAGGAGGGTGTTTGTGCCTCAGAGCTGGTCTCGACACAGAGGAGGGAAGAAACTCTTGGCCTTGTCGTAAATCGAACTACGATCCGTCGGTCGCTCATTGTACAGTGTAAGAGATATCATAATTCCATTATTTATGCAGATTGCTTTTAAGAACTAGCATTTTAGCTTGTTATAAATTAACCAGAAATGTTAATATTAGCCTGCCGGCGTAGGTCGTTGGTCCTTCCTGGCACGAAGCAGAAGGCCGGGTTCATAGCACGTCAGGGCCTTACAGACAGCAAACATTGTTTGTAATCTGCCTGACATGATGTTTTCTAAACAAGGTCTCATGTTTAGATCAGCAGACAAGTTCTGTCCTCATGTTAATCGCTCTCTTATAGACCGGGGTTTGTAACCAGTGACGGATGCATTTCGGCAGGCGTAACGCTGAAGCGGTAGACCTCACTCAAAGTGGATTGTGGGCGGTCTTGAAGATTGTAAATCATATGCCCATGGAATAGATTTTTTTGTGCGGTAACAAAGCAGCCGAAGCGTGAAGGTAATCTCACACGTCCATGTGGTGTAGATATTATTGCGTCTGCTATATATATATATTCCTTCATGGCGTGGTGTTTAACCAGTGGAACAACTTTACATTTGCGGAAACAGTAGCCTTGTGTCAAGGGGTTGTTTACCGCTTTGGGTATGCACGTCTTTTGCTAAGAGCCGAGCGGTACTCGGAGCAGAAAACATAAAAATCTATAAGATATTCATAAGATCAGTGGAAACGTATGGAGCAGAATATTGGACATTGTTAAAGATACTGCTAAACGGTTGGCTGTTTTTGAAAGAAAAGTTTTAAGGGTAATTATCTGGGGAGTTAAAGTAAATGCAAATTGAAGAAAGCGATATGATGAGGAATTAATGCAGCTGTTTGGAGATTCAGAGACACTTTCATTTGTCAGAATAAGTCGGTTGCATTGGATTGTTGAAGTTAATAGAATAGATAGTTAAAGTAAGTCAAGTATTTAATAATAGTCCCCAGGGAAGTCGACTAAGAGGACGACCAAATACAGATGGCGGAACTTTGTACAAACAGATATTAATAGATGCAAAATTAAAAACTGGAAAGTGAGGTAAAAAAAACAGCATTTACTAGGAGAAGTCCTTTAAGGAAGTGAAGGTCTGCATTGGATTGTAGTGCCATCGAAGAAGAAGAAGATCTGTACGATGTGTTCGGAACAATAACTTCTCACGCGCACTGATACCTCTCACTGATGGGTTTCATTTACATATTGCCATACAAGAATGGGTGAAAGTGGACAGAATCCATAGTTAAGTTGGTTGTTTTGGGTTGCCTATACAGAATCTGTAATTTACACACGTCTGTACAGTTTCGATGTAAAGAAGCGAATTATCTTCCACGTCAAGAACCACTTGTGGGCGCAGGATTTCCAAGAACATGATTTGCAAAAGAATGGGGATCTTATATAGACTCAGGCTGTTCTTATGAAAACCGGATGCTGAGGAGAAATAGGGGGAGAATGGAGAAGGGTGCGTAGTGAGGAAATTCACTATTTTTACTCTTTACCTATTAACTTACTGGGATGATCAAGTAAAGGACGATGACATAGTTGGAACTTGTAGAAGGCGTGGGGAGATGAGAATGCACACAAATGTGTTATAGATAAACCTGAGGAATGGAGCCGGTTTGGGAGACAGAAGCTTAACCCTTTAAACGCCGAGTTAAATCCCATCTACCATCTGCTGGCATTATTAGGAGCTCACCATACTCTCCACATTAGCAGGGTAAGGGTTAAATAGGATAACAATATTAAAATAGATGTTAAACAGATACTGTGAAGATGCGAACTGAATTAACATGGCGGAGAATAGTGTCCGATGGTACATGGTAAAGAGTGAACATGGTAAAGAGTCTTCAGATTCTTGAAAAATTGGGGAGTGTACTGGCCAGAATTCTTTAAGAGGAACTGTCTACTAGAGGTGGTTAGTTATCAGAAAGAACGTCTCAAATATCCGTACTGCTCTACTGCTTATCTGAAACTGTTGAAAATAAGACATAAAATAAGCTGTCTGTGCATGTTTGGAAATTAATTTAATCTTACATCTTGTGAATGTAGTAACAAAACAATGAATAAATCTTCACATGAATGTTGAATCAGAAGGTGTTATTAAATGTAATAAGGTGCTTTTGAAAACTAAAATGGGTCTATGTTACACACTATGCTAGCAAAGTGCAGACATTTTAATCTGGCATCTGGTGGTATATATAGTAATCACAGTGGGTTAACTGCACAAAACTTTTGAAGCGCAATGCATCCAGTAGTGCTGTGCTGTCTATGGAAATGCAGTTCACAGTTCACAGTTGTAAAATGAATATTGGTCGGCCAACTAATATTTATATTGCTGGTATTTGGCTACGTGTTCCGGCTAGTCATAGCCATTATCTTGTAATGGTTAGGGATCCGAGGTTTTAGAAGTTGATCTGTGTGAATTATTTAATTTTTTTGAGGATATGAAGTATTACAAAATTACACAACGTGGTTTAAAAACCCCTGTTGTGGTCCACTTTACTTTTTAGATTACCTGCGACAGCCATTACAATTTATATTTTATGCTTCATCCTACAGTTACAACAGTTCATTATTTTGTATGAACCTTGTCTGTATACGTGTAGTTTAAAAGTTTGCGTTACCGCATTTTTGGTGAATTATGCGTTGTCGTTTTCTTAGTGAATTACGCTTCTGGTTATTATTTAATTGCGATAAATTTTCTATGAAGTTTTGAAGCTCTCTTTAATTTTGTGTAATCTGATACCGGTGTTGATTTTACTTCTAAGTTTTCGTGTGTGTGTGTGTGTGTGTGTGTGTGTATTACACATGCCAGTGTTTCTTTTTCTTTATAGTTATAAGTGTGTGTGTTTAATTTTTTAGCACACTGGTTATACAACGTACAGCGGTACGGTGATTATTAAGGATAAGAACAACTAAATGATCATGCCTTATTTTAAGGCACTTGACAGCAGGGATCAAGGAAAATTGGTAATTGCACGCAGACAAGAAAAGTGAGGTAGATATCACATCACGTTTGCCCCCCCCCCCCCCCTCCCCCTTTTCCTTCTTTTTCAGACTCCGAAGGCCAAAAGGCCCGGAGGTCTCCGACCGCTTGTGCCTGAAGACGAAGGTACTGCGATCCTTCGAAACTTTGACAACTCTTTACCAGTCGAAGGGGGCAAGAGATTTTCTCATTTCCAAAACGTCGTGACCTCTTCTGGGGCCTACCCAGCCTCTTGTGCAATGGATACCGGCGTTATTTCCCGGAACTGACATGGCCGGGGCGTGAAATTAACCATTGACCTCCATCCAATACCGAGGTTAAGAATGAGTGGTGCTCTATACCTCTACTCCTATGTATGTCTTCAGGGCTTGGACAGGGATAACTTAGCCTGTACCTCAAGGTGTAACACGCCTTTCAGCACATCAGGCTTAGTAGTAGTTTTTTTTTTTTTTTTTTTGAATTTATTGCATTAGAAATATGTAACAGGTTGTACATGTCATGGTATCTTCGAAAACTGTTCCGGTTACCAGTTTGTTCGTTGTGGTTGGAGAGTTGGTTGGGTGTCGGGGTTGGTAGTCTCGGTTAGG
>Ga0123357_10014666_pt1 | contig 10238 bp, 8 predicted proteins | sample TergutEmb28metaG_FD_89873 | JGI IMG/M metagenome (GOLD analysis project Ga0123357, IMG submission 89873) | Embiratermes neotenicus P4 segment gut microbial communities from Petit-Saut dam, French Guiana - Emb289 P4 | ecosystem: Host-associated > Arthropoda: Insects > Digestive system > Gut ... | reverse complement strand
TTAATAAAATAAAAAAAAAACAAAAACACCCCTAGTGGAGAGGAGGTTTGTTTTTTAATTTATTAAAATAAAAGGGGGGGGGGGGGGGGGGGGGGGGGGGGGGGGTGACACGTTACAACGCAACAAACGCGTTCCGCCTTGACATACAAGGCAGCTGGACCTTCACAGGACATGCGCGCCTCCCCTCCACTGCCACTTGCGTGTTTTTCTCACCTTCTGAACGCGCATTTTATTATTTGTCCCAAAATTCATGTCGCTCAATTTGACGAATAGTCTACTTCATACAGGCTTTCTTTTTACATCATCAGTTGCTTCACCGTGACTTAGAAACGTTTTGCGAATGTAGCTACATGTACGTATATTACGTCTCACTGTACACTGTCAAGCTTATCAGTGCGTCAGGTTTCAAGCCAGTCCATCGTGAATAAGAATTATAAGGTGAAGGCAATGTACAAGAATGAGGCAAAAGAGAATACATAAAAGTGGCATGGTAGAGCGAGACAACTAGGGGAAACGGTATCGGGCGACGGTACAAGAGGAGGACAACACAAGGGGAGGAAGAAAGGCGAATATTATATGGAGAGCTTGTGTATGAAGAACATCTGTAACTCCGTGTTCCATGTAACATCCACCCAACTTCCAAATCATCCGTGATGCCCTTTTCATCCTTTATCGTTTAATGTTTCCTTCGTAAAGGTTTAATATTCTGGGACCTTTACATATTAAAACAAATTCGGAATTTCCAGTTTTATTTCCCGTGCTGCGGAAGAAACTTTGTGACGAGTAGGGCTTCACGTTTTCAGTCTTTGATATAAGAATGTCATCACGACAAACAGAAACGTTACTTTCTTTTGAGTGTCTAGTGCACACGATTTACAAATTTTTGAATCGTAAGATAGCTATCTTGAAATGACGCAAACGACCATGTACATTTGTGTTCCAGGCGAGATTCAAATCTGTCATTCCATTGGCTGGGCAATCTACGACTGCTCACAAAGGACCGCGTGGTTAATAAAATTTACGCAGGTTTATCACAGGAAAGCGTTCGCCCCACTTCTGCTTCGCACTGTCCATTGCACCTCCCGGTTGAGGACAAGCCTACAAGACACACTGCTGTCCAAAACACAACTTTTTTCCATTAGAAGACTATAGCAGCACAATAAATTTATTTAATGTATATTTAAAGATATAAATGTATAGTTCGTAAGTTTACTGAATGCAAAATAATCATAGGAAAGAAATATAAAGTAATAATGTTAATCCAGCTGCAATGTTTCGAATCTCTCTCGCTCTCTCTCGCTCTCGCTCTCTCTCCCTGTGGCGCTGCGGCCCAACGCGGGCCATGGCCTCCTCATTCATGAGGTTTCTTGATCACACACAACGACGTACCACAGTCGGTAGGACTCCTCTGGACGAGTGATCAGCTCGTCGCAGAGACCTCTACCTGATAACACACAACACTTGAAACAGACAAACATCCATGCCTCCGGTGGGATTCGATCCCACGGTCTCAGCAGGCGAGCGGCCGCAGACCTACGCCTTAGACCGCGCGGCCACTGGGACCGGCACTGTTTCGAATCAGCAGTGTCATATTTCCATACTTCTTGTACCACACATGCAAGGCGGCGGATGTACAACAGCAGTGGCGAAGACAAAGTGTGGGTTTGCGCTCTCTCTGCACCCAACACATTTTATGAAGACTGGCATTTTCGGTAACTGCGGTCACTGTTACTGCACTGATAGTTTCCAGACCTTCAACGAAGTGGTTTATCATACCGAAATCGTCCTTCGGGGCTCTTAATAGAAAAATTACTAGGATTCGTTTGCGGCAAAAGCGAAGACCTGTATCCATTACGTATGGAAAATATTCATTCCCCTGCCTTGAACAAAGAAAATTAACATAATTTTGTAACATACAGCACACTGCTTTACCGTGTTGGGTCGTCAGTTTACAGCTCCTTAAGTTAAGTTCCAAGCACGGCAGCCTGTACCAAGAATAAACCCCTAAATATGCCTACTACATTAATTAAGTCATTCCAATCAACTAAAATAGATAAATAACTGCAGATATTTAAAAACGCGGCGTTTTATTTACGGCTGTGATGCTCGGAAGTATCCATGTACATGTTTCTTAACAGACGCCTAAAAAGTCCTGTAAGTTGTGCGGCAGACGTAACAAGTGGTCCTGCGCAATGCATAGGAACTTTCAGGAGCCTTGGAATAAAATCTGTAAATGTGGACTAAGAAGGATTCATTCAGTGGGCACTACTGATGGCATTAGGCTAACGTAACAACGAAGTTCTTAATGTGTACGGTGCACGCAGCATTACAACGATATTTAAATCTAGAACATTAGTGGAATAGAGACGCAGCTCGAATGGATAACGCTGTTCATTGAAAGTCTTTGTGGTGACAGCAGCAAGCAAATTAAGGACATCAAGATAGAGACTGGAGGATAATATTAATAGAGACATAAGGAAAGTATGTTGAGAGAATGGAATGTAAATGGAATTAGCTCAGGATAGACTCTAATGGCAGCCATTTTTAGCCTGTGCCTGACGTTGAACGAGTCAGTTTTACTTTTACGTGTTAACAACCCTTTGTGATATAAATATACAAAGATAAGAACAGTATTGTCAATCACAACGTTCGTATACTAAATTCAACTTAATAAGCAGATGAAGATGATGTGATTGACAATACTCTCCTTATCTTTAAGAGCTGCTCTATTCTTGGTTATAACGCAGCGAGTAGTTATAATTTATTACCGACTTTTCGAGACAACCGATCACTCCTTACGTTTGTCCGTTTGGGGTTTACCATAAGACAGTTCGTAGTGGTCCCTCATATTTGAAGATTTTCCCTCTAAATAAGACGCCGACTTTTGGAACCACATCCGACGTAAAGCGAATTAACCTTTTAAACGCCGAATTAAATCCAATCTGCCATTTGCTGGCATTATTAGGACCTCACCATATTCAGTATGTTAGCAGGATAAGGGTTAATGAGTTACGGGTCGGCCCGACTTGAAAGGAGAAGGTCTCTGGAATACGACGCCACATCGACTGGCACAGTTACTTACGCTTCTGAGGGTCCTGTTGTCTATGTCTTCAGGAACTAGTCAGTTCTTGGATTGATTACAGCATGGAAATGGAGGCAGCAGAACCCTCCAAAACATCGGTAACTATTTACTAATCGACAAGGTGCCACGCCCCAGAAAACTCAAATTTTAAATAATGGACCTGTGAGAAATTTAAACCTCGCACTGACGGAAGGACATTCCCAACGTTCCACCTGAGTGCGCTTTCGCAAAAACGAAACTGTGCACCGAAAAATTATCCATCTGACTCCAAAAATACACAATACACCTTTGTTACAAAGATAATATGAAGAGTGATACTTAGGAACATAAAACATGTTTACAGTAGGATCAAAAAATCCACGAATAAATTCTACAGCTGATATTCCCAGTAACTAAATATTTTATAATTTATATACTTACTCAATATTAGCCACAAGAAAATACGGCCGGGATAGCGTAAGCGGTGTTACGACTCGCGATGGGTTGGACGGTCCGGAATTCGAAACCAGGTGGGGTCGATATTTTCCCTATTCCTCCAGACCGGCCCCGAGGCTCACCCAGCTTCCTGTACAATGGGTACTGGGTCTCTTTCCCGGTGGTATAAAGCGGCCGGAGTGTGGAGTTGTCACCCATCTCAATCTAGCGCCGAAGTTAAAGACAGTTTACAGCTATACCTCTACGCCCCTTTGAGTCTCCATGGCCTGCTACAGGGCGAATTTGCCTCTTTTTTAGCCATAAGGAAATTACATCAGCAATGCACTTCAGCAGTTACATACTGAAATCTGGAGCATTATGCTAATTCCAGTGTAGTTTTTCACTACAGTTGGTGTAATGCGAAAATCTGTATCAATAACGTAAACCCAAATTTATATATATATATATATTTATATATATTTATTTAAGCTCGTGGTTCCGTGCATCGTAATTCAATGTGAATAAAAATCCAACAGATGCAACAGTATGCAGATACTTATTTACTGCAAAGCTACTCTACATGTTTCAGGTGTCACAGCACCCATCATCAGGAGTATTAAAAACTGTACCCGCAGCCTTCGGTACAGTGCGTGTTGGCTTGTTAACTTCCGGTAGTAATTGGTGGTGGTACATTAACATATTACAAAAGTCTAGGTATAAAATATCGTGGAAGTTTTTAAGTTAAGAATTAAAAGTTAAAAACTCTTTATATAATAAATATGAATAGTTAAAAGCATAATTTATTATATAAAGAGTTTTTAACTTTTAATTCTTAACTTAAAAACTTCCACGATATTTTATACCTAGACTTTTGTAATATGTTAGTGTACCACCACCCATTACTACCTGAAGTTAACAAGCCAAAACACACTGTTTGTTCATTCTAGTTAATCCATGCATTTTACAGTATGACCTGTACCGGAGGCTGCGGGTACAGTTTTTAATACTCCTGATGATGGGTGCTGTGACACCCGAAACATGTAGAGTAGCTTTGCAGTAAATAAGTATCTGCATACTGTTGCATCTGTTGGATTTTTATTCACAACAAATTCATATATAACAATGCCGTGCCAAAGCGAACTTCGTTACTACACACCTGGTTGAGCCCGTTCCGGGTCCCAACCTAAGATGCGATAGTAGACAACTCCAATCGAAAAAAAGGAAAAGGAATTTCGTAGGGAATCGAAATCATAGCGTATCGTCTATCGTACCAACAAAGCATAAAGAGCTGCTACGACAATACACTAGAGTCTAGGTGAGATCATGTGAACAGTTGCACGTCTGAACAAGAAAGACTGCAGACACATGGCAGAATATGGATAAAGCAGTGCATGTCAACTACTGTTTCTGTACAAATCCAATCTATCGAACAGACTGATGGTGTTACAGTTTATGCGGCTGACAAACAGTGTAATTATGTTCAATACACGCTTCAATGCACAACCACGTTAACTCTTTGTGCATGCGTTATCGGGCTTCGAATGGAAAAGACAAGAAGTTCTAAAAGAGGTGCTGTTGAAGAAACAAGTAATCTAGAAAGTTATGCCAAGCCGACTGGTAAACACTTACGGACGTTTCCAAGGATCGCGTTGCCGCCATGTTCAAAATCAAATAGACCGTGAAGGGTACGTGCGACGCAAGGTACGCCTTGTTTGGATAAATTGTAACGAAGCTCGGTCAGAACCTGGTGTTTGCTTATATCCTTCAACACGTAACAGCAGTACCCATCTCAAAGGCAGTAACTTCAGGCTCCAGTGTCTCATTCATGTCATTTAGTATGCCTAACATCCTTAACCCCATGTACATTCAACAGTTGACAGCAGTGATTTTTCCACCTTATCCAAATATTGTGAGAATCCGCAAGCAGATAATCCTGTTCAACTTTAACCAACTTCCTTCTAGATTGGTAGCCTTTCTAAAATTGATTTATGCCTCTGTGTGTGTATCTAATGTTCTTGTTCTTATTCATTCAAGCTCAATAAATATACCTTCCAGATACCGCACCCCCACTGAAATGTCTACTAGTCTGAAGTCTTACATTGCTCAGATTTTGATGTTTTGCTGACCGTGCATCTCAGTATAATCTTAGCAACTGACCAACTTAATGCATAATTTCTTGTTTTATAATAAGTTCATTATATTCCTCTACATGTTTCGAGTACTATTGTGCTCATTATCGGGAGGTCAAAATTGTATCATACAGCATCTGGTATCATCACGCTCTGTGGGTGGCCGTCCGGTGTGCAGACCTTTAGAAGTCTGCCTAAATCAGTTCATTTTTTTTTCACTGCCTACGTCTGAAGTGTAACTTCAGATTTCAGGGTTTAGCTCCCACACTAAAAATGGCTAAAACCTCAAAGCCGAAGATGCATTATCTGAACGCTACTAGTGGTTTCTACAAATTGTGTCCCATGTGTCTTCTTCTATCTCACGAGCCGTAATCAATTTTAACACAAATGCGTAAGATAAAACCATGAAGTTTTGGCACATTTCGCTGCCAACGCCCAGACAAAACTTTTGCGTTTAAACTTCCACAACGCCTACGTCCCCCGCACCTAAGTGTACAGGAACTAAACACAAACCCTCGTCTTAGCTTTCATTTACTTTAGAAAGCTGTATCACCTGTTGAGGCAATTTATCTTCAAATGAGGTACGTCAGGACGGGTAGCTCTATTAACAAACATCGTGGCCCATTATAAAGGCTTGCATTTTCAGGGAGGGACAAAGGAAATCAAAACTCTCCTTTCAAAAGGCAGTATTTGAAACAAGATTCAAACCAGCTAGGAAAAGCATTCCTATCCCGTGCGAAGCGAATTTTATCCCCAAGTTATGCATTACACGTCTGGCCGTACTAGTCATGTTTTCATTCTCCTCCACTTTACGGGAGGTCCAAAATACAACACATTTACATAGTCCCTGCGTTAAATTGCCTGTAAAATTCTGTGGAACAGATCCAAGAATGGCCCCCTCATTTGTTTCCAACACAGTTCTTTACTTGACCTTTTTATTATACAGGTCTATACCTCGGCAAAACGAAATCCTTGAAGTACATGTCTGCCTCAACTATAACTGTACAAACGAAACACATTTAGAGACATGCAACATATTTTGAACCTTATATCTCAGAAATAACGTACAACGAATGAGGGTTTTCTTGATACCTATCAATTGAAGATATTCCATTAAGAGAACTGACAAGTTCGCCAACGTCATCACAAAAGCCTACCAATGCACGCTGCAGCTTAAACAACTTCATTAAATTGGTGTGTTCAGAAGCCATTATCAAAACGTTCCTTCTAATGCTGTTTTCATACGAGTATCTTATGATCCCTCTTACAGCCGGACAGTTTTTACTCCTGTTTCAACCGAAATCTTCTCTGCATTTCTTGTTGCTTCCTGCGCTCAAAATCTCTTACGCACTAAATGTAATTTTTTAAACTATCATTAAGCAAAGAATAAATAATTATATGTTTTACCTGCTTTTTAACACGTTTCACACAATGCTGTGCGCATTTTAACGCCACTAAAACCACAAAGAAGAAATCCACGCAATTGCGGCGAACCACACAAAAGGGTATGGAATCAGAATATCATACGATATTACGATCTTCCCACAAGGTACTCTATACTGCAATTTAGTAACAGAACCGTTGTTTTATGGTTTATTCAATGACACTTTTTCGGCTACATGCACACTATTCTGGCATTTGCCTGCGGAAATGAAAGAAAACTTTGAATTACCTCTGTTATGACAGGCAGCAGTCTGTTCACGATCAGAACTGGGTACCTCCTACATGCAAATCTACACCACCGCTGCACAAAGTTCCTCAGTAGTCACGCTTTGGAACCAGAGCTCACACATAAAGTATCATGGAACTAAACCACAACAGCTGGCCAATCAGCAAAGATGAAGACCAGACTGTGGGCGGATCATCATCCGACACCAGAATTAGCATCTGACGACGCCGCTTCACTCGTCATTTCTGTGTTACAATGAAGAGGAAACTACATTCGCTCTAAAGGCGTGCTTTGCACAGACCTCATACTTACTTACTTATTTACTTACTTACTTACTTACTTACTTACTTACTCCATGGAGCAGAGTCCTTCTTGAGAAGCTAACTGGTTTGCAGCTAGTCAAGAAATTCCCCATATTTTATGGAGCCCGAAGATTCATTACCGCACTCACAAGTGCCCGCCACCTGTCCCTATCCTGTGCCAGTTCGACTCCATCTCCTACTTCCTAAAGATCCATCTTAATACTATCCTCCCATCTATGCCTGGTTCTCCCAAGTGGTCTCTTTCCCTCAGGTTTAACCACCAAAATCCTGTATGCGCCTCTCCTCTCACCCATACGCGTTACATGCCCCGTCCATCTCATTCTTCTCGATTTTATCACCCGAACAATACTGGGTGAGGAGTACAAATCATTAAGCTCCTCATTATGTAGTTTCTTCCACTCCCTTGTTACCTCGCCCTTCTTAGGCCCAAATATTCTCCTCAGCATTCTATTCCCAGACACCCTTAGCCTACGTTCCTCCCTTAATGTGAGCGGCCAATTTTCACGCCCATACAACACAACAGGCAAACTTATAGTTATATAGGCCTATATCTCAATCTTTAATTTTTTTGGGTGGCAAACTGGAAGACAAACGTTTCTGCACCGAATGACAGCAAACATTCCCCGACTTCAACCTGCTTTTAATTTCTTTCTGAATATAAACTTCATTTGTTAAGGTTGTTCCAAAATATTTGCACTCTTCCACCATTTCAAAGGATCTATAATCAATTTTCATATTGTGACTTCGTCCTGCATTCTGATCTCGAGACATGACCATGTACTTAGTTTTATCAGCATTTACTTCTAGTCCACTCTCCTTGCTATCCATACGGACACAGACATCATGCCCTTATTATATTACTACTTGGCCGGCACTCTAGTTATTGACCCAGCGGTAAATTACTAAGTGGTATACACATTACCCCCACGATCGTGTCATCCCACGATTCATTTCCGAGAAGCAGGGTTCCATGAGAGCAGCAATGCAGCGCGATAAGGAATTCGAATTCACTTTTTAACAAAAACATATACCGATGCTGTTGGACAAAGTTACTTCTTTCAGCCAAGCTGCTCTTTCACTATTACTTCTTTTGGTTGCTTTCAACATTTCGGTAGTACAGGGGAATGAGAACACCGAGTACGAACTGTGTGGCAACTACCGTCACAGGTTGCACTTTATCATAGGAACTCTATGAAGTATCTAGATGCAGGCACGTTAAAATGCGAATGCAAGTATCGATTACCAATAAAAGACATATTCAAAAAACCCTAGAAGAACTCTGCAAGCTGTCCAAAATTTCTCATTCTTCGAAAGTTCTTTAACAAAATTTGTAATTATTTTGGCACAATCCTAAATTATAAATTAGAATGAATTAGCGCAAACATCTGAGGAAAAAGGAATACAATAATGATAACAATAATACCATTCATTCCGAATACCAGTAACCGGGTATATCATTGCCATTTAACAGTTCAGTTCACGCCTTATTAATAACCGCCGGAAATTAGGAATAATAAGTTTGCATTGGCCTCCTATGGCATTAACGACATGCCAGATTTTGAAAAAAAAAAAAAAATTGCAGCTGTTACTACAAAGTTCAAAGGACGCAGATACATAAACATCTCGCAACCCTAGTCATCCCCTTAAGAAAGAAAAGTAGGATAACGTTTCAAAAAGTAAAGATTAGAGACAAAATAAACTCACTAACCCCACGTAGGTCTACATTTAATACGACAGAAGTCATTTTCCCATCGTGTGACACAGCGTCATTAAATTTGAATACATTACCGCTCTCATCCTGAATCAAATTAATCCTAAGCCCGTAGTTATACTTACATTCATTTCTGTATACAAACATGCAGGCCTAATGTGTTTGTTTGTACTGCTTGCTTCAAACGAATTGATTCTGACATCCTGACCCACTATTTTACGTTTCCTGAAATCTGTACCAGTTTCACGCATGGTTCATCACTGTGTTCATATTATCGCCATCATTTGGACTGCACTCCGCAACCACTGTAACTTAAGTTTGTTAAGTCTGACCTGACAATTCTGTCGCTTACAGAAGGAACTGGGTTAAAGGCAAAACAAAGCATCATAATTACTAGTGTCTTATCGTGGAAATCAGTTGGCTGTATAATTCATGAAGCCAGTGCGTGAGTGAAGGTTCGGTTCGGAGACAATAGGCATGCATTTATCGTCTCTTCGTCGTTGTAGATGCTAAAACACGCACTGCAAATACTAAATGGGTGAAAGTCTTTTGACAATACGAGGGTAGTTACTTTCTTTATACATGTGGGGCATAAACTGAACAATTCAACCAGGAACAAACTAAAAGACAAAACAATATAAAACAATTAGTTAGCACTGCTGTGCCACAATAACCTGTTTGGGTTGCTTGAATAAAACGCTACTCTACTAGAGAACCTGAAGTTTAATCAGAACTAGTACAACAGTCCGTCATTTGAATCGACCCTGAACTGGCTCCCTTCACGTCACAACCAAACAACATCTATCTTAACATGACAGACTGACACCAAAAGTACGTAGCTTCCCCACCCCCCCCACCCCCCCCCCCCCCTCCCCCACCCCCCCCGCCCCACATTTCTACAACCACCACC
>Ga0123357_10014665_pt1 | contig 10239 bp, 4 predicted proteins | sample TergutEmb28metaG_FD_89873 | JGI IMG/M metagenome (GOLD analysis project Ga0123357, IMG submission 89873) | Embiratermes neotenicus P4 segment gut microbial communities from Petit-Saut dam, French Guiana - Emb289 P4 | ecosystem: Host-associated > Arthropoda: Insects > Digestive system > Gut ... | reverse complement strand
GTCACTTGCTATTTTATTTCACTTCTTATGTGCTCAACATGTTTCAGACATTAATATATCCAACATCAGGAGCTTGCGACTATTCTGTTGAATTACCACATTGGTCGTATTGTTCGTGGCTCGATGTGTGTTGGAGTTTCGGTGTGGTTGGGTTGGAGGCTGAAGTCTGCAACACGGACACTACTAAAACCCAGCCGCACCAAATCTCCAACACACAACGAACCGAGAACACAACAACCGCTGTGGTAATTCAACAGCACAGTCGCAAGCTCCTGATGATAGATATATTAATTTCCGAAACATGTTGGGCACATAAGAAGTGAAATAAAATAGCAAGTGACATCAAGTTGATCTTTTATTCTTCAACTAGGAAGGTAGGTTAAAATTTTAAACTATATGTAAAGTGTTTTATTCTTAAGTATAAGGACAACATGAATTAATTCTGAAGCTCTAATTGTTTAATAAGTGTTAATAACTTGTCAACGTACGTTAATAAATGCATTTATACAACCTGAGACATCTAACTGTGAGAAATAAAATTTATAATAATTTCACACAAAAATCAGATGGGTGTTTGTGTAACAGTCAAAACATTTGTGACAACTGACTTGGGCATGACCTGCTTTCTCTAAATATGGCGGTTTTAAGATAATAAGTATTCTACTGCAATTTAAAGGAAATGCAAAATTATTATTTCATATCTCATGACCTCATGCTTCATTTTAATATTACCCTGCTACGAAGCCTAGAACTCCCAACTGGTTCCCTCTTTCAGGGGCTCCGACCAAAATTCTGATGTAATTCCTGTTTCTCCCATGCGTGCTACATGTTCGCCTATCTCATCCTTCCTACTTCTTTCGTCACAAAAAACTCCTCATTATATAATTTCTCTCTGTCCTCCTATTACTCCCTCCTCAGCAATGTATTCTCATGTATTCTAAGTCCGCACTCCTGTTTTGGTATGGAAGGCGGTTATTTGCTCACAAAACATCAGAGTAACTGACATTTTGTGCCTTTAATTCTTCGCTGAAAGCAAAAGATAAAGACAATTAATTAACCGATAGGCTTAAAGCAGCTCGAGGTCCTTGAAAATAAACATTAAAGTCCCATATACGATGTACCACGCCCTAGAACACGACGTGATTTTTTATTTCCAAGTTGGCAGTACATTTAGAATATGTACAGAACCGTTGAAAGTTCATTTTCAAAGTGGCAGTGTACCCGGGCAGGTGACGCGTCACAGTGACGGATGACAACAATTTCCGGGCGTTCTCAGGAGTCCATCATGGAAGTGAAGGAAAGAGAGGAAGGGTGCAGAGACAGTGATGAACTATGAGAGAGGAAGGAAAGGCAGACAGGGAAATAGTAAAGGATATGTAATATTCATACAACGACTGCAATCGTTAGGTCATCATTCTTTCATTATTGACACTTTCCCCATTAACTTTAGCACAGTGTTAGAAGAGTGTCGCACTGTGCACTGTAACACCGAACACAGATGTACACGCTTTCTTTGGGAGAAACATTTTTTTTTTTGCTGTCAGTTCATTAGTTCTTTAACTGAACTACTACAGTTCTAATCATTTCAATTACGTACGTCAATAAAACATTTCAAACTATAGAAATCTACAGCTGCGGTGCGGGAATTATCCTGCATGACACAAACGCAGAAAGGTAAACTCTTGGTCCCCGGTAAGATTTCACATCACATGCAAACAAGTAAATATATTCAAGAAAGAAAATTTGAGCCAACATGACCAAAAATCTTTTGTTACGTGAGAACTGATGTTGACTCGGAAGCAATTTCGAAACGTTTTTAAGTGCGTTGTAAAAGGGATGTGGGTGGGAAGGAGGGGGGTGTGTGAAAAGGAAACAGGAAAACTACAAACTGCAACATTTCCATTTGGTTAATGAAAAACAACGTGTGTTTAGACCTTCTGCAGTATCTTTTCAAGCTCCTCCATTTCTTTCCTTACTTTGCGTTTGGTTACTAAAAATCTCATATCAAACTTTCATTTACCACTTAACTTTTTTCCACTCCCCTCTAAAACATTCACTCCTTTTCTAAACAGCTTTAACTTGCGCAAAATTTCACCTCACGCTTTATCGACGTAGTAAAAATTCATTCCCTTCATTCTAACCCTCTCTTCTCTTAACCAGCTTCCGTTCAGTTGGAGATAACACCGCCCCAACACCAACTTCAAGAGGTTTCATCGTTAATTTTGTACCTGACTGAATAATAATACCTTGAACGGCTTTTATAAGAACTCTGATAAGCCCCTCAATGAGCTATCCAAACATACGGGCTAACTTGTTACATACTGAGCCTCCGTTACACAGAGAGGTACGTTCTTCGTGCAAATTCTATCAAAAGTATCATTTGGCTTGACAGAAAAGTTAGCTGCCCAACATTCAACATTTTACTAAATGGAAGAATCCGAGAGAGATTAAAGTTAAAACAGGACACGTGTTCTAGTACGTGGAGCATGAGGCTTCACAAGCATGCTTGAAATTAAAATATTACATGGGGCAGAAAATATTTCCTCTATCTTGGTACGAGTCGGCGTGTTTCAATTTTGCATTTCAGAGAGGATTACGCTGTTCAAGGACCCTTATTTTATCAAGCATTTTACAGAGAAGGAGGGTTATCTGAAACCATTTTTACGAAACTCACGATAATTAAAAAAACTGCAACTAAATTTGGTGGGGTAAAGAAGAAATTTTTTTATGAATTACGAATGTGTTGTTAATAAATAGTAAAGACATTCCTTAAATTCTAAAACTTGTATTACCCATCAGACGATAAAACTGATTTTAAAGACATAGGTGCAGCAATATTTCACAAATTATTCTATTAAATAAACTGTTTCAGTTTCAGTTCAACATGACCAAAACTGGTTACGTTAGAAATTATTCGGAAACAGTTAAGTCACACCAAAGCTTCGAAACCTAATAACCAGTCACTACTGACAAGCAAAAAATTACAACGTGTTGCTGTCTAAAGTAGAAAAAGGAGGTTATTATTGTCATCATTATCAGATATTACAAACCTAAAAATCTTTCAGTTACACGTTTCGAGAAATTTCAGAAATTGAAAAATATATTGCGACTCTCGCGAAACTTCGTCCCCGTGTGCAGGCAATAACGCTGTTTGACTGTAGCTGTTACAACTGAGCTCGGACAAAGCTTCAAAAAGCTTTTAGAGTCTTGAAAGTACAAATTTGATGTTTATGCGACCGTGCATCATTGATACAATAATATAAACAGCCACCAACAATAATAATGTTATTAATAATTACAATCAGCTCAACATGTTTCGGGCGATAATTTCGCCCATCCTCACGAACGCTAGACTGTGTTTACAGCTTTTGGTATTAAGCACCGAAGATGCTGCCTGCTGGTGACCAGGAAGAGGTGGAACTGGTTATAACGAGTCTTATGTCTTTAAAATCAGTGTTATCGTCTGATGGGTAATACAAGTTTTAGAATTCTGGTTATAACCAAATCCACCTCTTCCTGGTCACCAGCAGGCAGCATCGTCGGTGCTTTATACCACAAGCTGTAAACACAGTCTAGCGTTCCTGAGGATGGGCAAAATTATCGCCCGAAACATGTTGAGCTGATTGAAATTGTTAATAAAATTATTATTTTTGCATCTAGTTTGCTGTTTATGTTATTGAAAATACAAAATTAATAATATATAGAGGCTTTGTGAACACAGAAACAGAAAATATAATGATAAATTCATATAAATTACGTACCACATTGTGTCACAATTCAATAACATTTACAAAACTTATCTAAACTCCACCTAAAATGTCCTTCATCTTGCAGCGTGTCGAGCGTACGGTTCACAGCCTCTTCCAAAGCCAATTCTCCACACAGTGCGATCTAGTGCTTCCTGTTTCAATTTCCAGTACCCTCGCGTTTCCTTGAAGTCAACCAGTAACTGTTTATCTCTTCTTCCACGTCTTCCCCCGTCACTTCTATCCTTCCCATAATCAGTCCCTACGCAAGATATGACCAATCCAGTTAACCTTCCTCTTGTGTATTGCATGTAGGATGCTCATCCCAAACTTGATTCCATGTAACACGTCATTTCTCACACAATCGCTCCGACTGATCTTTTCCATTCTTTTTTACTTCACCACATTTCAAAACTTTTCAAGGTATTTTAGTCTATAAACCTTACTGTTGAACCGTGCATTTCGTAGTATCACTTCAATTATTAACCAACAATTGTACTTACACAAATTCCACATAAAACATTTAAAAACACTTAAAATCACTCCGACATGTTTCGATTTTTTTAGATCGTCATCAGGGAGCTATGTTTTTCCTTGCTATAGTTATATTGTAACAGTCACAATTTAATTCGTTTTTGTAAACAGGGTGTTGTGGCAGCATGTCATGTTGTGTAGAAATATGCTGTTGGGAGTGCAACTGGCTAGGTGTGCGTCGTATGCGTAGCATACGACGCACACCTAGCCAGCTGCACAATTTAATTCGTTTTTGTAAACAGGGTGTTGTGGCAGCATGTCATGTTGTGTAGAAATATGCTGTTGGGACGCAAACCTAGCCAGCTGCACTCCCAACAGCATATTTCTACACAACATGACATGCTGCCACAACACCCTGTTTACAAAAACGAATTAAATTGTGCAGCTGGCTAGGTTTGCGTCGTATGCGTAGCATACGACGCAAACCTAGCCAGCTGCACTCCCAACAGCATATTTCTACACAACATGACATGCTGTCACAACACCCTTTTTACAAAAACGAATTAAATTGTGCATCTGGCTAGGTTTGCGTCGTATGCGTAGCATACGACGCAAACCTAGCCAGCTGCACTCCCAACAGCATATTTCTACACAACATGACATGCTGCCACAACACCCTGTTTAAAAAAACGAATTAAATTGTGCAGCTGGCTAGGTGTGCGTCGTATGCGTAGCATACGACGCACACCTAGCCAGTTGCACTCCCAACAGCATATTTCTACACAACATGACATGCTGCCACAACACCCTGTTTACAAAAACGAATTAAATTGTGACTGTTACAATATAACTTTAGCAAGGAAAAACATAGCTCCTTGACGACGATCTAAAAAAATCGAAACACGTCGGAGTGATTTTAAGTGTTTTTAAATGTTTTTATGTGGAATTTATTTAAGTGCAATTGTTGGTTAATAATTGAAGTATTTTAGTCTATTTTATAAAGCGCCCACGTTTGAGCACCATACACAACCAAGCTCCAAACATAACACTTTACTAGTTTCTTCCTAAAATTTAAGTCCAGTTTCCTGGTGAAAAGAGTCTTATTCTTGTTAAACCTAACATGTCAATATTTATATATTTGTTCAATAGAATACTATAGGTTCCATAATTGACAGATACCTAAAGCTGTCTTTCAGTTGAAAAGTCAAATATGTGGCTGTGACAGCGGCAGTGCGTTAGCTTCCTTTCGGAAGTAAGTCCAACTTCATAAGTTGACTTACCTCACTTACCATCAATCTGGGGATTGCAACGTTCTGGAGGAATTACCAAGAGGGTTTAACAGGCCAGAGATGCTTATTCATATCTAGGATTTAGAAGTACAAGGCACTTCTCCATGTTCCAAACTTTCGAATAAATAAAAATCAATGCGGGGTAAGGAAGAGTCAGTCATATCCCTAGGGCTTAGCATGGCCTATCTAGATGCTGAAGAGTGGGCTTAAACATTCTCTATTATGATAGAGAAGGAGGCTGTTGTTTTGCTAGTTCATTTCCTTTTGTGCTGCATGGAGAGAGCGAGAGAGAGGGAGGGGTGGGAGGGGGAGAGTCTGTAGCTGTGAGAAATGGTTAGCAAACCGGAGTAGGAAAACCCGGTAGAACTCATAGAGGGTTCATGACAAACAATGGACGACCCCGTTTACGACGAAGTAGACTGGTACAGTTTCCGGTAATCCTCTTGACGTCACGGAAAAGACAGGAATTGCGTTGAGGTTTGAGGGAAGGAAGATCACTGGGTTGTGAGCGATGGGGAGTAGGGGGTGCAGGAAATTACTGGTAGGAGACGGTATAAGAGTAGGAGGGCTGTTCATGATGAAACTAAGGATCCCTGATCAAGACGAAGAACAGGGATCTCAAACTTTTGGTATCTCTATTTACAGCAAAAGCAAACTACAACTTAATATTTACTTCAATTTCAAGACTTCCTAGACGTTTCGACGTGAAGATTCTTAATTAATCACCACTTTTCGAAGGATCGTAGCGGCTTCATCTTCAGGGTCAAGCAGGCCAAGAAAAAGAGAACTAATTTCGCGCCCTCCAAACCGTCGCTAACATCTTAGAAACCTTGAAACTTCACCAAATGTAAATTTATAACTTTACTTGACTACAAGCTAAGCGCTGCAGCTGTCAGAACGCTTCAATATTTTAACATTCCCAGGAATGTGCAGAGCACGCCGCAGTGTTTAACAGTCCGTATCATTAACAGTTATATGTCTTTTAAAGTTAAGTGTCGAGGTAAGGATAATTGTAAGACACTGGACGATGATAACACTCTTAAAAGACGACAAAGTTAACGTCCGTGTGTTAATTAAGCATTATACCCAGAAAGTACACGGAGCTGTAGATGTACGCGTCTGCAGCCACCGACTACTAGCCTCGACCACTGTATAGGCCAGTAATAAAAAAATAAATTTTAAAAATACGGACAGCTGTGGATTAAAGACTTACAGCATACGGCCCAGTTACGGACCCTTGTGAACCCGATAATGAATATTCAGGTTTCATTAAAAGCGCTCAATTTCTTGGCAGGCTGACAGACAGATTTTCCACAACACAGTTGATGAGTTTACCTGGCTAGCACACGTGTTCAGACGGAGTCATAAGCACCAGACAGAGAAGTATCTGAGCACAGAACTTGATATAACTGTGGAAATGAATCTGTTCGTTACACAGCGGCGTTATTAACCTTCGCCAATATGTTTACTCTACGGCTCTGTCAGTATTTCAGCCTGTATACAGGGTTTGCAGCGTAAGACGTGCCAAACTTCAGTACGTTATTTTATGGGTCACTTTGAGTAAAAAGAAATGTTATACCGACATGTACGATTTACAGACTTTACAGCGCTACGAACACTTCAAAGCTTCATGATACTCTAAGATACTTAAGGTATCAGTGCTTATGAACCACCTTCACTCTTATTCTACCTCTGGCAATCACTGCTCCCTCATGGTTCTCTTTTGAGACGTGCAGAATTGTGCAGAGAGAGCAGTAGGAGTCACTTTAAACAGTACCCAATGTGACATAAATAAATCCTGCCGTTCTTCGATATTATCTAATCGGAACTTACTTTTTGTTTCTGTGGTGTAACATAACTATGTAAACTAACGTAACTTACTCGATAACATAACTAAAAACTTAAGTCTTTCTTGTGTGCTGTTATCTGACACACATATTTCTTTGGATCTGTTCCCTCAGTAGAGTAAGCAGGGCCGGCCAGAGACACGTGGGCGCCCCGTACAGGGTAATAATTTGGTCTCCTGCAAACCAATATTCTTTGAAACCTTTGGACCTAAGTCAGGGCTGGTAAACATTTTTAAGGTCATGCCCATAATGCGAAAAATGTTTGTAGAAATTCTCCTGCGTGAAGAAACCTGAGTTTACCAGCACCATATTTCCGATTATTCCAATAACGTCCCGGCGCCCCTTACAGCTTGGCGTCCTGGGAAGCTGATCGGCTGGCCAGACTCACAATAAGACTTAATTGCTGCCTTCGTTTCTTGCTGTTATGTGACGTAAACTGTACATTGTGTTCAAAAGCAGAGAATAGTTTTCCTGAATATTATCTTTTCACACACATTTTCTTTTCAATTTCATGAAATAAAGGGCCCGCCAGCGAATCGGGCGATTTGACAACGGCGTTTTTCTATTTTAGCGTGAGCGGGAAAGGGGAATGGTGCTGCCAGGTGGCGTGGCCGTAAGTAACGTTCAGTTTGAAATGGAGTCGTAGACTGGTGCACAGAGTGCTTTGACGTAAAATCATTTTATAAAAACAACGATAGCTACGTTGCCGCCCAACGTGAATTTTGCAAGAAATTCGCGATTCATCGAAACAGTGAAGTGCCGACAGCTCATGCCATAAAAACGTGGGTAAACAACTTTGAAGAGAACGGCTTAACTGTTAAGAAGAAAGGTGGTAGTGTCAAAACAGTTCGCACCCCACAGAACACTGACGCTGTGAGAGCATCATTCGAACAAAGTCCTCGTCGGTCGGCTATGCGTTATTCCAAGAAACTGGGACTGTCAGAAAACAGAGTCAGGCGTATTTTACACTTGGATTTGCACTGCGGATACAGGAAGAGATTTCAAGAATCCCGGTCGACGTGTTACGTAGGGCCATGAGTAGTGTTCACAATCGGCTTGCTGAGTGTGAGCAGCGTAATGGAGGGCATCTTGAGTATGTAATGAGTGGAATGATGTGTTGTGTTTTGTTTTGTTCTGTGGTTTGTTTTAAGACCACTGATTCAATTATATTATAAATGCTAAAGTATTTACTTCCTTATAAATGTAACTTTACCATGATATCCAACAATTTTAATTTTTATTTCGAACTTAAAAATCGCCCGATTCGCTAGCGGACCCTGTATAAGTATTGTAATATTTCTGTTACAGCCATGTATGTACAACAAAATGTTCATTGATATGTAACGGCTGAAAATCGGGCATAAAGTCACATAAGAAACTATACTCAAAATGACTTATAAAATAACACCCTGGTGTTTGGCACGCAGAAATTCCTTTATAGAGTCCAATGGGAAGACGACTTGAAAAGGACTTGGACGAAAGCTGTCGTGGTTTTGTTGACAAATTATCCTGAGATTCAGGTGGAAGAATTTAAAAAAAAAAAACAAAGGGAATTCTAGTTTCCTGTATACGAATTCGGAATTTCCGGAAGACATGTTGGAAGCGTGTCATGCGACATCACGCAGACAGGTAGCGCTGCGCGAGTTGTGTGACGTGGAGGGCTCGAGTCATAAGGCCACATAATCTGGGATTCTATAGCTGCCTTCACATTGGGCCATAAAAGATGTTAGTGACAATTATAATTCCTAACTTCAGTTTTCAATGTAATGTTACTACTTGCCAATAAAGGAGGCGAAACACTGCGGCCAATTTTGGCGTTTCTTACTTACTTCCTTGCGTTAAAACTTTTGTTGAAAGCTCCAACGTGTCTACGCGAGATAAACCGAAATCTGACTTGCGTATTTTTATTGTACAACTATTTGCCGTTTGCCAGAATCATACGTTTTGTGGTTTTTTTTGACACACAGAGGTAAATCCCGAATTACAATTGTCATAGTTTTACTGAATTAAAGAAGTTCGTAATAATTAGTTCAATTTACACTCTTATATCTAAGAAGGTTACTAAAAATCTGTGCAGTCTGCCAGCTCGGCCAACAATTTCAGTACTTTAGTAAACTACGTGAAAAGTTTACACAACACAACAGCGTGATTAAATAGTAGGACGTAGGTAAAGCAGGCATTAGAAGGAATAAATGTAAGGGTTGATTTGTTACTACGTTGTTCGTACTGGAAATCCTACTTCCAAATGGAGCTATTTCTCTAATTTGAAAACCGCCAAGAATGTTGACCTGAACACCTGCAATCCAAATATACACAAAGTGCGTCATACAATTCAAAATATCGACAAATATAAAGCTCGTCTAAATTCCAATTCTGCTTCTTATTTTTCCCTTCTCAAAACCTTTTCAAGGATTAATGTAAGTGGCAATTATATAAATGCAATTATTTCGACATCCCGCATAGGCACTGACGTCGGCATGGATTGGTTCACGCATGATCCTGACAGCAGTCGTCATGGTAACGACCAATCCGCTTATTATAATCGGCCATTAATGTCAGACCATTCCGTTAGGGTCGCTTTTTCAACAGCCTCGCTCCGCACTTCATATAATACCTCCAATTAGTGCAGATACAAATATCCTACTAAACAATATAGTAGAGTAATACTGAATAACAAGGACCATCGAAAATTTTATGCAAAGATTTAACAATAACAATAGGTAATTCGCATAAGCAAAAGACACTAAGTGTTGAGTAAAAAGAAAACCAACTTGATGCCACTTATTTTATTATTTTATTCAATGTTCATTCAATGCTCAACATGTTTCGGCCGTTAATACGACCATCTTCAGGAGCCTGCGACTAATTGATTGTTATTTCATG
>Ga0123357_10014663_pt1 | contig 10240 bp, 4 predicted proteins | sample TergutEmb28metaG_FD_89873 | JGI IMG/M metagenome (GOLD analysis project Ga0123357, IMG submission 89873) | Embiratermes neotenicus P4 segment gut microbial communities from Petit-Saut dam, French Guiana - Emb289 P4 | ecosystem: Host-associated > Arthropoda: Insects > Digestive system > Gut ... | reverse complement strand
GTCGGCCAGGTGGTTTTCGTTTTAATGTTGACCCAGTAGCTCGCATGTTCGAAACCCACAGCAGGATCGTTTTTCGATCTGGAACGGGAGCACGTCGACCAAGTCTGAAGTGCCTACGGAATGTTCTTTGTGTGGCGATCACAGATTCATTGTTCTTGAAAAACGTTTCGACAACGAAACCACGGTGCTCGCCCGACCAACCCATGGCATCATGTGAAAATGGCAAGACTGCAGCTAACCAACGAGACCACTCCCATCACTGTACCCCCTTCACATCCCGAGCAGTGACGCCTCCAAAAGTGGGAGTTATTTCTGTCGCATTCTGTATATACCTACAAAAATTCTGCTTTCTGCGCAAACAATGTATTTATGAGTTTCGTATGGACCTCGGAACAAACATCGATTATTTCCCTGTACAGCATTAACTGGTTGGGTTTTATAACTAAGACGGATCTCGTTTACTGCGCGGTAGAGCTGTATATACAAAATTTAGTTTCGTATGTCTCTAAAATGTTAATTCATGCACATCCCAGTGCAAGGGACATATTCACAGCACATTCATTTTAATTTTGCGGTACTGTATAAAATATTAGCATCATTGTGCTGATGAGTCTCGCTGTTTTTTGCGTTATGTGTTGACGTTTTCAGTTGAGCTAAGTCGAATGTTCAACTTATGTTGTACCACTTGACACGTGACAACAAAACGTCTCACGTAATGTATTTGTGTTCTGTACAGGTGAAATTACAGGAAATGAGTAATTAATTCCTAACCTCTTAATAAAACAGAAAAGGGACTTTGTTTACATGTTAGATCTTTGCTGAGAAATTCGTGGAACTGAGACTGTGTTGTTTCCCTCCCCCACACTAAAGGTGAACAGATTTGACGTTACGTACACGGAGGTGTTCAAATTGTGTTCCGCAGAACCATGGGGTTCCACAGGCGACTTTACCGCTTTCGTAAGCACACTTCTTTTGTAATGAAATGGTAAATGTAATTTTGATAATATTTAGTAGTAGTTTGTTTTGCCTCCACATCTTGCATAATCGGTGCTGGGTTTGTTTGCAGTGCATATCGCCAATAATAAAAGTTCGTTTTTCATAAATGTACTTAACCTGTGCTTGAAATATTTAAATATTTAAACAGTTTAGTCCCCCACCAAAAAGTGCACGTTTACTCTGCAGGGGTTCAGAGAAAATTCAGATCGTCTTCAGGGTTTCACAAATGTAAAGAACTACAAATAAATAGGATGCAGTTAAGCGGGGTATTTGGATGGATCGAAACTTGAGCTTAAGACACGTGCGGAAAACGGTATTTGCTAAAAAACAGTCTTCGAATATTCTTTTTTTTTCCCTCAGCCTAGATATAAGTGAATAATTTTCTCTTGTTCTGTACAGGAAGTCGAAGACAATCCGGAATGCTGTAATTTTGTCATCTAGGGTATGCTACGGCGAGTCTGGGAGACTGGTCTGAAATTAAAAGAAATTCCATATGTCATCCGTAGAAAGTCGCGGGGTCCCCAGATTATCAGCGAATTTTTAGCCAATCCGTATTAATGAAAATTCGGTTCATTTGGTAAGCCAAATGCGTGTACTGCGCATGAGCTGTACTGCAGTAATCAAGTTTCATGAAAGTTCTGCATGGCATAAACTTACCGAACTTACCAAACCTTTCCCAGAGCGCCGAAAGCGTTGATTATCTTTACTCTCGTCATCGCCATGATAGCATTAATTATTGTAGTTCTGTTTTTATGTTTTAATTACGTAATTCGGTTTCTTTTTTTATCGCCTTGTTTCATTGTTTTGTGTTGTTCTTCATTGCCACTGTTCTGTATGCGTGTTGTGCTAATTATTCGCCACTCGGTTGTTGGCGCAGAAATTTAATAAACAGTAACTCAGTTGTATTGGATTTTCACACTCGTTTTCTCCGTCCCCATTAAATAATGCATCTCTGCGAGATGAAATTGCAGCAGATTTAATTCATGTGGTGGTCATTGAAGCTTATCGCTAAGACTGTTTTGGAGAACATTTGTTGGCTAGTGTTGACAGACACAAACGTAAACAGTTCTTGGTCAACGTGTTTATTTCGATCTACAGGAAGGAGGGAGGGAGGGAAGGAGGGAGGAATGGAGGGAGGAAGGAAGGAATGAAGGATTGATTGATTGATTGAATAAATAAGAAGAAAAGCAACATGGAACTACGAACGACAGTAACTGTAGTGGTTACATACATGTAGAGTATCACGTGATCCTAACCCTTGTCAGTGCTGACAAGTACCAGATTCCATTATTTTCTTTTCCCTATCCTATTCTGCTATTGCCTACTAATTTAGCCGAATTTCTGTCAGGTATAGTAAGTTCTGGTTGTACTCAATTAGGTGTTCTTTATGCAAAACAACAACGAAATTCATGTATTCAGACGACATCCATGTGCCCAGTCGTTGTCTCTGTGAACTGCTGTCAGCCTCTAAGCTGCTTTTTTATTTCGGCACAGACGTTTACAAAAAACTCGATCGATTGCGAGTTTCGTGAAAATTGGCGCAGCGACAGTCACCGGGGTGGGGGGGGGGCATTAATGGAGTTTGAACTTTAACGTTCTGTAGCCCTTGATCGATTTTGATGAAATTCGATGTAAAAGACCGGCAAATAATTCTGGCCAGGAATGTATGAGTTTTACGAAACTAGCTATGGGAAGGCCATAATTTTCTTACAGTCATAAATGTCGTTGCATTTGCCCGTTTACTTTGAAGCATTATCACTTCTATAAGTAAAGAAAGAACACGTTTGTGACTTTCAGTCTTTGTTTTGTACGTGGCACCGTTCTGACCATCTGGTTCACTGGTATGCAGATTGCTTAGGGATGGTACACCGATACTGACATTGTTGAATTGAGCAAATTGCGTTGAAGTTAACACTATGTGGTTTTGACGGTGGTGTGTAACATGCTGATACATACTTCTTCTCTTGGATTTTGTCTATCGTGTAACATAAATTAAACACTAAAACACTACGTTTTGGAAGCCGGCTCAGCTTCCGTCTTCAGGCAACTTATCAGGAGCTTATCTACACTTGCGATTGGTTCATTGGTACCCAGTAACTGAGAATAGCTTTATCTGAGGATTCGGAGAGATTAGGTGCTTATTGCCTGAAAACGGAAGCAGAGTCGGCTTCCGAAACGTAGTGTTTTAGTGTTTTATATAGCTGTTACACGACGGACAAAGTTCAGAAGAAGAATACTATATAGATTGTGTTGAAGTCAGGTAAGCATTTCCCGAAGTTAAGCAGTTTCCGAGCTGTGTCAAGCATCTAGACGGATAAACACAGCTGTTTGGCATCCAGACGGATAACCATAGCTGTTTAAGTGGGTATTGCGGATGGATAGGAAGGTAAACCTGCAGTTGTCCTTCTGCACGCTACGGAGGCGTGTTAGAGAGTGATGGAAGAGCTCCACGAATTCTGAAACTCGATATTTGATGTAGGTGAATATTAACCTTACGCCACCCTCGCGGTACCGCCAGTACAAGAACCAACCGTACCGACTGACTGAGAGGCTGTGTGGATCTTACTAAAGGTGTTGGGTCCTGTCTGGCCGGAATCGAACGGCGTCTAGTCCATCGGTTCGCGAAGAGTCTATAGATTTTGGTGATGGCTACTCCGAAGCTTACTTTTTATTTAAATTAAATGAATGTTTTGTTAAAAATAATCATGGAACTTCTTCAATTGGCGATATGCTTACTTCTTGTGACCGTTAGCGTATCTAATTAAGAAACCCCCTGTACCCTCGAAGCGAGCGACAGTCAGTGTAATTAAATTCAAATCACGCACTGCATTGTTATGTATGCTGCTGACATGTATTCGCAGCTATCTAAGATCCGTTCCGAGATATAAATCTTTAATTTTTGACACCTGTCATCCAGATACTGTATTTACATGAACAAAAATGTGAGATCTGTGTTTATTTTCCGAAGCCAGAAAGAGTCCACGAAAGAAAAGTTGGGAAACACTGCTGTAGTACGTAGCATAGTCCCTGTACTAATTACTACAGAGCAGGGAATGAAAACATTGGAATATGTCGGCCAGTTACTGCAGTGAATGTGTGTAGGTGTACTATGGGGTGCGACACACAGTAAGGAGGAAGGTAGAGCAGAAACTGAACGTGATGGCACACGCGCAGAAACCAGATTTGGTTTTCCAGCGAAACAGACGAGTCCATTTATATCGGCGGGGTGTCAGTTCAGTCGGCTGCTGGCAGCCGAGGTGTGCGCGTCAGCGGTAGTAATGCTGGATAGACCGTGTCCAATACCATAGATCAAAGTCCGATACAGTGCACGACTGCTGGCTACCCCCTCCATTCGCCTTTTCCCCCTTCACTTCTCCGCCCGTGCGTTTCTGTGTGCCATCACATTCAGTTTCTGCTCTAACGCCTTCAGCATTTAGGCGATATTGCGTATAATTATCTTAAAGAAATAACAACTTGGAGGTTTCAAGTGGATTGAACAGAGTTTAAAGACCATTGACAATACCGTGTGGGCGTTATTAAGGAATATGGGGACAAATGAAAGGACAAAATTTACATACCAGCTGAGAAAATATCATCTCTTCAAGGGGCCGTGTTCCATTGATACACTTCTCTGATGCTCTAATGCTAGGTACTCATGGTAATACGCCGAAGCCCAGTGTCCTGGGCTCGGCTATCATGACACGGAATTAAGTATGGCTGCCATATATTATTTCTTTGTGTGTGTTGTATTCACATCTTCCTAGAGGCGTAGACGTTGGTATAAATATATTGGTGTGAATGGTTGACAGGGTGTGGAGGGATGATGCACATGTGTGACCAGAAGGGATAGGGTTGCTTTCTGACTGGCAGGAAGAAATGCCAGCTTCTTGTGGGCCTACTTGTTCGATGCAGTGGAATAGATGTGATAGCGCTGTGCGAACTTCCCGGCAGCAAGTCGATTTCGCGAGAGTTCTGAAGCGATGTTATGGACTGTACACTGAAGTACAAGTAAGAACGGGAACTCAGTCTGAAAACGTTTTATGTGTAACCCTTCAGAAACAAGTAGTTACTTTATATACTATCGGGTTTGCCGTATTTACTCGAATATGAGACAATATTTTGTCCCTTAAATTTGACGCCTAAATATACAGTATGAAGCAGTCTTAACTTCGCGTATGAAGCACCGCACTCGACCGCGCCAAACCGCATCGCTTTGAACCGGACCATGCGGAGCCAAACAAAGGCCTGCATTGCCAAATCGCCATGTGCGTTACGCGCCCTTCTGAAATATTACTCAGCATAGAGTAGTAATTCTCCACCGACGTTTCGGGACAACCTATCAGTCTCATCTTAAAGGATCAGGAAATCCAAAAGAACACGACCGAGGTTAACTGACGTGACCTACTGTTTTTGGTACAATGTCTGTCTCCTATTTTTTTTTTAAACTTTTCGGAAGCCGGCTCTGTTTCCTTTTGCGGGCGAAAAAGCACTTACCCTCGTCAGCCCCTTAATTTGAACTATTCTCAACCACTGGACACAACAGAAACAGTAAATTTTTAAGATATTTACCTGAAAACAGATCTCTTTCGAAGATAGTAACAGGAAAATGGCTGTTGAAAAATTGAGAAGCGCTGCATATCCAACGCAGCGGATGAGACTGATGATGATACACGTATGTTGTGGAATGGCGGAGAAGAGGAAATGGATGTTAGCAGTACGTGTGAGGAAGATGAAGGTCCTTGCAATGAAGACGGAGTCAGTGCCACTGGTTGGTGAAATAGAATCTGACCTGGGCCAGATAAATCCAGTCCCTGCCACCCGCCCATCCCACTTCTCGAAGATAAATCTTAATATTATCCTTCCTTGTACGCCTGGTTCTTCCAAGTGTTCTCGAGAATATCAGACGCCCCAAATTTTTCGAATTATAGCAAAGTATCGGTTCCTAACGGAACCAAACCTGAACTCCAGTTCAACCATGTAACAATATTTCCCTCACTAGTGCTGCTCCTTTCCTTGAACACATTTAGTTCGTTTATCAGTTGAAATCTCTGGCGTCTACTCTCGTGAAATAGTTGTTTTTTAATTAATCGCACTGCCATTAAGACTTTCGGGAAAATGGCGATACAGCTGCACGCATTCTTAACCTCGGTATTATATGGAGACGAATCGGCAGCTTAAGCCCATAACATTTTATTACGCCTGGTGAAAAATGGCAGTAACTATTGTGCTGAAGCCCTAGTGGACTTAAAGAACCCGTATTGAAAACGTGGCGAAGAGAGAATTCTCTACCATCGACGAGATCGAACGTCTATCCTGCGGTTGTTCAGCTTGCAGCGTAGTCAATATTTTGAACGAGCTGCGTCAGTATTTCTTTGGAATTAGGACCAGACATTCGTTGCTCTTAAAGCTCCGTGTCAAAGTCGAGATAAAACTTAGGAGATTTCAGGCTTCCACCCTTGTGTTGTTGAGCTCATTTTCGTGTGATGTTGCGCGGCGTCGGGAGAGGGGTGTTGGTGACCAGCCAACAGCTCACCGTGTAGCGTCACAGAAGAACGAAGCGCTCGAGATGTGTCCTTTCTTTATGTGCAACATTGTCAGACAAAGTGATGTCTTTTACCGTCTGTTGCCAGTGCGTTACAAGTGCCGAATTCACTGGAATTTCTGACAGCTTTTCGACGCTTTGTATCTTCCTGTCAGAGTGACGCGTTTCGACGTTTGTCTTCGTCATCCGCACATCTCGAAACGTCGCACTACGGCTGGAAGAAGAAGAAGAATAATAAAACAACTATCAGTAAGAGTATGTGCGTGACAAGTGCAGGACTCGAACCTAATAGGGAACACAGTCAAGGAAAGTGAATAAAATGTGCATATTATAAGTGAGAAGTGAAGACCAGTAGCAGTGCGAAAGTAAAATGAAATATCATGGTCGTTACAAGAATAGCGTAATTTGCCGTCACCTTATAAAATCAAAGATGACGCAGAGAACACTGAGGATTTTGAAGGTAAAAGCGTCTATGCGGGAATGAATGAGGAGTGTCGAAAAGCAACAGGCGGTTGCAGTTGTCCGTAAATACGGCATCAGCATGGACACACCGCGTAGCAAATGAAGTTCTAAACATGCATGGAAGAACATGAATAAAGAACTTTGAAAAAACATTTTTGCCTAGAAGGGGTTAGGTGGTGGGCACAGGGTGGAAGCCATTACTTTCATGCAACTGTATTTTCGCGTTGTATGGAACTAATTCCTTGAAATCAGTTTCTTTGGTGTGCGCACTCCGTAGCCGATGCAGATGGGTTATTGTGGAAACAGACAAGAGGCAGCATTTTTTAGTAAATCTGCAATAAGGATAGCATTTCCTGTAGACATCTAAACTCTAGTTTACTGCGAGATTTAACATTCAGTAGTTTTGCCTTCTGCACACAGAAACAGCGTTAACTGATCGGTTTATACAACCGAGACGGAGTGTCTTTACTGCGCGGTACGAGTTGGTTGTGGATAATAGTTGTATTACCGATGTCCACATCGCGAACGTTGGTGTGATCAGACGTAACACAGCTCACTGCCGTGGTACACTGCTTCTCGGTTGTACCCGACTTCCTATTCCCAGCCGCACAGTATATCTATCTGCCAGTCTATATTGATTGATGGATACCGGAATTTATGTTGTTTTCTGACGGAGTTGCAGAATCCCTTGAGCCCTTGAGCCAAGGGCCAACATTTGTGACTCGTATTCCAAAGTTCCTGTTTCGCATCTCGACCGGAACACAGGTTATCCTGACACAATTTGTGTAGCCTTCCTGAGTCCGTTCAGGAATTTCCGGGACAGCATCTCAGGTTCGGTCATAACCGCTTCCTTCTACATTGTTTCCAGTTCATTGTCCACTGACGTCACACTGTCGTCACACAACCCACTAGAGTGCGCCGCGTAATTGTGAGGTCCGGGCGATCCGTGCTCCTGCGTTGAATAAATGGAGAATAAGGAAAAAACCAGTTGATACTTGGAGGGTATGTTACAAGTTACCAGGCCTGTGCTAGGTGCGCTGTCGAACAGAAAATTTCCTTACATATTTTAAACTTTCATAGTTCAGTGTTAATTGTGTGTACGTTGCCACGTAGTGTGTTCGCGTTCCCAAATCTAATAGGTTTAATTTGCTTTTAACTGGCAGGTTCTAAGCTGATTTGATCATAATGGATATGTTGTTAATTTGTGTAAAACGTGGTAATTACCTAACTTCGTGGAGCAGATTCCCACATCGAGTTCCTCAGTTAATGAAGAAATTCCTCGTATTTAATGCCAACCGAAGCTTTCATACCGTGCAGCCACATACAGCCCCTTGTCACCATCTCAGTCTGTAGTCATTCCACAGCCATTTATCTCCGTCTCAAGCCATAGTATTCAGTTCAAAGGCACTTGCCCCTGGCCCCGTCTCAAGACACACACACACACACACACACATATATATATATATATATATATATATATATATATTCAGTCCACAGCTACTTGTCCCTATCGCAAGCCGTATGTAGGCAGTCCACATTCTCCAATCTTACTACCTTTATATTTATTTTGGTATTTTTCCATCTATCGTTAGGTCTTCTACGCATTCTCTTTTCCCTCGGCTTTCACATAATAATTTTATATGCATATGCCGTTTCTCCATGTATGCTAAATGCCCCACGCATCGCATTCTTTTCACTTTGATCATTGTCGACGAACTCCACACTAACGATATTTCGGTCGTCTGGACAGGTTTGTGAGAAGTGAACATAGAGCTAGGGAAATATCAGTGATATCTTGTGAGGAAGTTGCAGTGATAATGTGTGGCGATATGAAAGTCTGTTGGTGATATTTGGGCAGTGTCGGTCGGCATGGCGTCAGGCTGTCCATAGTTTCCAACGGAATTGTGTGGCAATGTTACGTGATTCGAAATTCGTGCATACACGTAATGACCAACTAAGTTTTGTTCTACAGCCCACAGTGCTGCGGGGTGTGTGTGCGTATGCGTGCATTGAAATACGCAGCGGTGTTAAGGAAGTGCCCTAAAATTAATTGAATTGACGGGTATTGATGAAGCATTACGTTACTTGTGACTGGTTCCTCCAGGGGTCGCAATGAGGAAAATGGGCCAACTCCGTATGATAAGTGAAGCTGATACAGACTAATCTGAGCTGGAAAAGATAATTAGAAACTTAAAACTCCAGTTTGACGGAGAAGTGACAAAGGTTCAGCCGGAAGTAAAACACACAAATTAGCATACACCCTTGTACCCTGATAGTTGCCTAATTTAATCGTTGCACGATGAAACTGATTCTGGATTTGGGAATTCTGTGAACACACATCAGTTTATTGCGTAAATCTCCTGTGGCAATGATAGCACTGTTACATCGAGCTGTGCTGTCGTATTGAGTAAAGCTGGAGGGAGCGACCTCGTGTATTAAGCTTTCAGGTTACGTAGAAGTTATTCTGACGACATCTTTGAATCCTTGTTTGTCCACATACGATTATTATTATTATTATTATTATTATTATTACACGTAATCCTTGTTTTACGCCGTAGTGGTGTTCTGAAAACGTTGGCATAGATCAGAAATTATGTTGTCGTAATAAAAAATTGAATTTGTATTGGTGAGGGGCGCTAATACCAGTGACAGCCTCTTTATATATGCGGTGTATGTACATGTATTTTTATGTATTTTGTGTTATTGATATTAATGTAGAAATAAAATATCTATCTTTTTTAGCCTTTGTAACTTAACACGCAATATCAAACAATTTTCCCACACATGTCACGAATGATACGTGTGCGTATCGTCGTCACGGAAGACCAAATTCGCTCTCACACTTTATACAGATTCTTGTTGGAATTAGGTTAGAGTTTCGGTTGTGTCACTTTAATACAGGTAGGCATAATGACGGTCGTCTGATTTCTACCAGTATATTTCATAGTTACTAGGCTTGTCACGGATGGTACATTTTCCATTATCAGCGCTGCCCAAGATGCTCTGTCACACATAATCAAGTTCACTCCCATAGGCCTTACAGCTCAGTCACTTTGTTACCTACAAATCATACACATTACTTCGGTTAAGATTCCTGCTGCGATTATTCGTGTTGGTGCGAGTTTTTTTTTTTTTTTTTTTTTTTTTTTTTTGTTTTGGTTGTTTTTTTTTTTTTTTTTTGTTTGTTGTTTTTTTGTTTTGTTGTTTTTTTTTTTTTTTTTTTTTTTTTTTTTTTTTTTT
>Ga0123357_10014662_pt1 | contig 10240 bp, 6 predicted proteins | sample TergutEmb28metaG_FD_89873 | JGI IMG/M metagenome (GOLD analysis project Ga0123357, IMG submission 89873) | Embiratermes neotenicus P4 segment gut microbial communities from Petit-Saut dam, French Guiana - Emb289 P4 | ecosystem: Host-associated > Arthropoda: Insects > Digestive system > Gut ... | reverse complement strand
TGTGTGTGTGCGTGCGTGTTGGTGGGTGGGTGTGGGTGTGTGATCGTGAAGCCTTGATAATGGGGAGGCCCTGGCCCACTAGAGGTTGTTGCTTCGGGGGGGGGGCTTATACCAACTTCTGAATAGCCTTCATACTGTAATTCAGGAGTCGATAAAACCTTCCTTTGCGGTGACAGATATCTATTACGGGCTTACAATTTATGGATTACACGATATAAATAGGTCTATACTGAAAACAAAATGTGAACTGTATTATACAGATGATGAGTCTTTGCACCCCATGTTCTTACCTGAAAACATTTTCTGCACACTATTTTGGTACACACCACCTCATAAAATCGCATTCATGCTGTTATGATATAACACGATTATCGACGCACGGTCCGTTCAATTAATGTGACCTGAACACAGGCGAACAGTTACAAAATTATTACGCACACATCTGAAAATTTCTGCGCACACCCAGCATTCATTCAGAGGGCCCCCGAAGTACTAACGATCATACGATTCACAGTTATTGCCGTAATTTCTTGTGAAGATCTTGCTGGAGAAACTAGAGAGGAGACGTAACTCGTACCCTACACAGAGGGTATCCATCCTTAAAAATATAGCGCGTTTTCACGAAGGCTTGTTGTAAACTGTGTTGTGTTGTTGGTACGCTTTCGAAAAGAAAGGCTGGGATACTTCGACAACACTAGTTCAGAAGATGGCTTCCTACAATGCAGAACTATTTACTGCTGGCATGTGACTATTTCAAGAAAAATACTTAATATATTCGTACAATTGTCCTATCGTGAGAGGTCCTGTAGATTTGTTACTATCGTTTTTGGTTTGGTTCTACTGTGTGTGTGTGTGTGTGTGTGTGTGTGTGTGTGTGTGTGTGTGTGTGTACGGCTCGTAATAAACGTAACTAGACACATAAAAGGAATTTAGTTACACAACTTGACGTATTTATAGTCCCCCTATTCATCACGGCTGATGACGAAACAGATGCGTGCGGTTTTACTTTACGTGTAATTTATGTTTTGGACACAGTCTTTGGTTTTGTAAGTGTACATAGGTATTAAAAGTAGGCTGGTATGTAATGCAGCTTTGAGTCGCGATATTTACACGATACTGCTTTCATGCTTATGGCTTGGCTGCATCTCCATTCACTTGATCATATTTCATCCTTTTCCTGCGTAGTTAACATACATTAAGAAAGCAAAATGCGTAAGATTGCTTAACATATCGACTGAAGTGTTTAGAGATTAGCATTAGCATGGTACTGTACCTGGTCCGTATTGTAATGGTAATACAAGTAAATTGGTAGGCCTGTTATTACTGTGGCACCTGGATTTTGATCGCTGTCCAATGAGAGTACATGCGTAAAAACTGAAACCCGAGTAATTAATCGTCCTTTGTGACCTGCTTGTTCACCCCTATCTGACGCTGTGTGACTGCTATTTGCGTAGACGCTGGAAACAGTTCGTACACAGAGGTCGAACTTAAGAAATTATCAGACGCGAAGTAACGGCAGTTTCTTGGACAGAATGGGTGATTTATAGGTAATCGGGGTAGGATGTCAGTACAGTGAGTTTATAAAGGCTGGATAATCAGGAGTTCGAAACCCAGCAGGGGAAAGAGATTTTTCTCTTCTGCGAAACGTCCAACCTCCTCGTCAGTGGGTATCGGGGTTCTTTCCCGGGTGTAAAGTGGCCGAGGCGTGAAGTTGACCACTCACCTTCGTCTACCGCCGAGGTTAAAATGAGTGGAGTTCTATCTCTACTCCCCCTACATGCTTTAATGGCACATTTTTTTTACCTTGCCATCGTATATTATCAGGTACCAGGCACGTCTGGAACGCGGAGGCAAGTTCCAACACCTGCTTTAATATGCCTCAGTGCAGACGGTTAATGGAGAGTCTATGGGCGGGGTCCTTACTAAGTGGGACACCTGCAGTAGGAGCAGTAGTAGTAGTAGTAGTAGTAGTAGTAGTAGTAGTAGTAGTAGTAGTAGCAGCAGCAGCACATTACCACTGAATATGACAACGAAGTAAAGTGCGGATGAAAACTCTCTTTGGTTGTACTGGAATTGGTTGTAGGTTAATGCGTCGTCACAACACACTTCACCTAACGACAAACAGCATTACTAGTAAGGCGTTTTATGTCAGTAACGAACAGTCCGTCCATGTTTTACAAGCTTTCTAACGGAAGACGAAACGTCGGCGCTAGAGCCCACTTCCCAAGGTTCCTTCACCCGAAAGGAGAATCTACATCATATTTGTTTCTGATTTTATATCCCTTGAGCAAGCAAAGCTTATGCATAGTTCCCTGTGTATGACGGTATTCTATCTTTGCCAGAATTCGACGCACGTTGCTTGGGAGGCGTGGCTTCCGGAATAATGAACAGATGTAATTAATAATCTCTTAAGAGCAGATCGGCGCAAAGGGAAAACTCGACATCCGTTCGGTAGGTGCCGGCTCCGAATCGAGCCCAGGATACCGACTATATTGACTGAGGTTTTCAGTGGCTTTTCTTAGTCACGCAAAGCAAATGGTGGAATAAGAGTGCTACATCGGGCGACGAATGCTTCCTTCCAAGTCCTTTCCGGTTACTCGTTCAGCAACCGCCGCTATGTATGAGGCACCGACGGCTGGCTGAGATATTAAACCGGCGTGGGGGAAGATGTAGGGACAACATAATTTGGGAAATCTGTTTTCCTTTTTTAAGAAGGAAAGTATGCTATAATAATCAAAAAATAACTAAAAAAAATACTCACCTGTCAGAGAAGTAACCAGCAACTGGAAAGCCGATAAATTGTCCAATGTTGTTTATGGTTCCCACTATTGTTAATCTCCACTGTTGTCCGAAACAGGAGGTAAACTTCCACTGCAAGCAAGATGAAATGAACATTCAAACATTTTACAACACATTGGAACACTGAAAGAGCCGACAATGTGTTTCTTCATTTAATTAGCATTTGATAACGACGTTAGGGAAAAGACGTCACTCGACCCAAATTCTAACGTCCGTAATGCGTCATTTATTTTATGTTTATTACATAATACATGAATATAATATATTACAATAATACGTATAGAATATTTTTTTATCATATTGGCAGAGCAAACATTCTTAATAAGTGAAAACCCTCAAATGTAAATTAGAAGGGTAGAAAATCTGCATAAGATGGGCCGGAGGGTGCCCACAGGCCATCCTTCTGCAACCCTGATATAGAGATGTTTTCATCACTGCAATCCCCAAGCAGCTGTAGTCCGGAATAATTTGTTGTGAATACAAAGCGCTCTTTCCAAGTCGGCTGCCACGTGCTGGCACGGCGAGGGGAGCAATTACAGGACAGAGGGGAAGACTGGTAGCAAAAAGCACGCGGCTCCATACAACAGCCGTAGCTGCAAATAGCACCTCAAACTGCGACTCCCACAACATTCGGTGTTGTTACTAACTCCGTGGGGCAGAGTCGTTCCTGACAAGCTAACCGCTTCTCAGCTAGTCACAAGAAATTCCCCGCATTTTATGGAACCCGCAGGTTTATTACCGCATTCCCTAGCGCTCCCCACCTGTCCCTATCCTTTTCCAGAGCAATCCATTCCATGCCTCGCCATCCCACATCTTGAAGATTCGTTTTAATATTATCCTCCCATCTATGCCTAGGTCTTCCAAGTGTTAACTCGTCATCAGGTCTCCCCACCAAACCCCTATATGCGCCTCTCCCTGTCCACCATACATACCACGTGCCCCACCCATCTCTTTCATCTTGATTTGATCACCCGAATAATATTTGGTGAAATGTATAGATCATAAAGCTCCACGTTATCTTCCTCTGCGCCCTATTCTCGAACACTCTCAACCTACGTTCTTCCCTCAGTGTGAGAGACCGAGTTCCACACCCATACAAAACAACAGGCAAAATTAGAGTTCTGTACATCTTACTCTTTATAATGTGGACAGCAAACTGAAAGACAAAAGATTCTGCACTGCGTGATGGTAAGCATTCCCCGACATGAATCTGCTCCTAATATCTCCATGAATGCAATTTCAAATTAGTGATTCCAAATACTACATCACGGTCATTCGAGGATCAGCATTCACTCAGATTCTGAACAGCTGGTATGTGGTTCGTTACCGTGGTCAGAAGAACGCAGCACTGAATCCTCGCTCGAGCCAGATGAATCCACCCCAAACCTGTATACCACATTTAAGAGTAATTTTGATATTATTCTCCCATCTACGCGCAGGCCTCCAAAATGGAACCTTCCCCTCAGGTATCTCCAACAAAATTTTGTATGTATTTCTCATGTTCTCCGTGCCTGCCACATATCTAGCTCATTCTTCTTGATTTGTTGACCTTTAAATGAAACTCCTCATATCTTCCGATATTCTCTCGTAGATTCATACACGGCCCTTAACATCATGTTCATGACCTACATTCCTTCCTCAAGGTCAGGCATGATGTTCCACACCAAGAGAATGTTAGTCGTGTTATTTTAACTTATACATTGTTGAATACGGGATGGGAACACACGAAATTCTCAACTGAATGGCCGAACTGAATCTAATGTCAGTGCCCACATGTGATTTTGTTATCACTGTACCTATCACTTTATCGCTATATGTTCGAAAGAGTTAGTAGATAAGAGTAGTCTATATTTGTAATACACGCTACTGTCCGCACCCATGTGACCAGATGTACAGAAAAAACGGTGAAGACGAAATACCGGATGTTTTCGTACCAATACAGGGGGGGCGTTACTTCTGCAGGAGATTATACAGATTGGGAAAATGGAACAAATGACAGCAAGTTATGTATTTATGTCATGTTGTACAGTGAAACCTGCCTACAACGTAGCAGGAAAGGACCGATTATTTTTTTCCGTTGCAGACAGGTTGCGTTTCATACAAGTATTTGAACTTTGAGTCCCCTGAACTGTAAACGTTTCCCGCTAAATTTAGGTTTCCGTTATGTTCAGGTTCCGTTTAAGTCAGGTTTCACCGCATTACTTGTAACAATTACAAAATACCTGCCGCCCTTCATTAAAGAATACTATGGTGCAAATTCACGTTGTCAGGTTGTGAAACATTACACTAATACGAAACGGAACTTCTGGTCTTTAGTTTATAGGGCCCAGCCAAATAAAACGTGATGTATTCCGACAAAGGCTATTACACTGCACACCAAACAGAAGGGGCAAGAATAAAGCGTAACACGAGAGTATGTCCGATTTTCTTTGGGTGCGACCGACGTATGCGGTTTCAGATGCCTCTCTGGGGTTCGCTGACATTTGCGACCGTATCACCCATGATCCAACCTGGTGTCACAACCTGGTGTCACAACCCACTGGATGTGTAACTTTAGCATGTTGAGTAATTAAGATATGTCAAAAGAGATAAAAGTGGGAGGTAAACTTGTCCCTGCATTGAAGCACCATGTCATTATACGGTGCAGCGGAGTGAAGGTACAGCTGCACGTTAATAACCTTGGCACTAGATGGTGCTGGTCAGTTTCACGTTCCGGCCGCTTTACACGCAGAGTGAAGGCCCGCTGTCCAATGGAGAGGAGGATTTTTGGGCCTCGGACCCGGTAGAGACGCGGTGGCAAAGAAATACCAGTGTCCGGGGTCGAACCCTAGTCGACTGAACTCATTTATATCTCGGTTCGAACACAGAGAAAAATAACATGGTATTCAGCCAGGAATATATGCCAGAGGAACAAATTTAATGACTCGTCGTGATTTTATACAGGCCGGTAGGGTTTATTCCTGTGTGGCATATCTACTGGTGTAGCGAAAGGCTGTCAACTGGCACAAGAAATACCGTATCTGGGGGATAAGAAGTTATAACGCGGGTTTTGTGACAATAAGATATTGTTAGTATAGGCCTTCGCGCAATGTTTTTACCAAGTTGGAATGAACGAATACTGTGCAGGACATGTATGTCCGTCTGCGTGTTTCATTTCCGAAACTACCACGCAAAGATGCACTGGATACTCCGAGTTTACAACAAAAATCGTCTGGCGATTTTCATTTTGTTTCGAATTCCATTCCGTGTAAACACCGACTGTACATGAAACTCAAATCGAACTTTATCGACGCTTTCAAAAACTGATCGTGCTTCCCAAAAAAACAACTGAAATGCCCCCCCCCCCCCATATGATGAACATTTAATAAAATGTCCTAGTGACTAGGCTTGGTTCGATTCCCAAAGGCGACAGAGAAATTTACGTTGGTCACCGCATCCGAACGGGCTCTAGGGCCTGTACAATACGTTGCGGGAGTTGCTTCTCCTGCGGTAAAAACGGTCGGGGCGTGAAGCTGACCACTAACCTCCATGAAGTGCCGAAAGTTAAAACGATGCTGTACACCCAGAGTATTCTACGTGTTTCATAATGTGGTTATTAACCCTTGAAAGACTACACGTTTTTGTGTTATATAAGGACTCAGTGCGCACCGCTCAGTAAACACTCTCAACCTCGGTTTTACAAAATCAGTCTGCTAAAGTTGTGTAAGGCAAAAGTCGCTGTTTGTTGTGAGATCGTAAAAAACACTTAAATGCAATGTGAGCACCATGTAGAATTGCTGAGTTTTAAACCTGGTGGTATGTAAAGTAATCGCTAGTCTTTAAATGGTTAACGAGACACAGAGATGCTACTAGCTTTGTAATAAGTGTTGTATGCGCAGTGACTGAACATCAAGGGCATGTAGAAACACATTACGCGTTTGTTCAACTGTGCAACACGTGACGTTTTTGTTATCGACAGCAGCAAAGTTTGTTGCAGTCATATTTGAATTTGAATGATCACTTCTGTGTTCTGCTTCACCGACCTTTGAAATTTACTTACCACCTTTACGAAAAGCACACACAAGACTGAGACCGAACATACTGTTACTGAGTGACATGAATTGCTGTTAAGTTGTACACTGTCAGTGCATGGCCTAAATCTGTCGCTCATATAAGCAAAAGTTACCTCATTTGCGATAGTCCATTCTTCTGTCTCGAACACCCAGTCTTGACAGGGGACTTCAGTGCTGTTGTCGAAGGCATCTGGGGAACAGGGAGTTTCATTGTTTGTTGGGAGCCGCAACGGGTATCTGTAGCAAACGCTCGGTTTGCCATCTTGCAATGGTACAGAATAGTTTAGCTGTGTGTCTTCATAGGTAACTTCTGTACCTTCACATTCGTAGATACGACACCTGAAATCATACCATATCACAATTCAGAATGCGTACATACGTAATCATATCGTGTGCGAATTCCTTGACAAGCTGACAGTCGCCAAGTTTGTCAATGAATTCCCCATCATTTGTCAATTGTATATACCGTTACCTATGTAACAGCAGTTCACCACTGGACATACAGCCATGTGAATCCAATCCACGCATCACAGCCCGTGTCTGTGATGTGTTTCCTCCACTCTGCCATAGTCTCTTTCCTTCAGGACTCTGTTTTACGGAGTTGGGCCAGTGGACGGTGTGAATTAACAGTGACCTTAACCCACGGTTCCCCAAAACACGGCCCGCGGCTACATTTGTAAATTGTGTATGTGGTATAAATTACACAGTAATTTCGGCGGTTAGGTATACCACTTACTGTTATTTGTCCACACCCGCGAACCAGCCCAGAATTACGAGTTCGGCCCCTCGCCACAAAAAGCTCGGATGCCTATGCTTTAAAACATCTGACCTGCAGTCACAGTTGCATTTAAAGAAAACGCATTCTTACAAGAATCCTTGTGAACAAATTGGGTGTCGATACTGGCAAGACCCCACCCCATACCCGTGTGAATCGCCGCGTACAAATCGGCACTAGGCCCCATCCAGCCACATATCCAATGGGTAGGCCTTACCAGAGGCTCTTCATGCAGCGGTAAAGCGGCCGAAGTGAGACAATGAACACTTACCTTCATCAAGTGCCGCGATTAAGAACGCATGGAGCTATACCTCGTTCCCACCTACATCTTCTGGGTGAGGTGCCAGAATGAGGGGAAAGAGTCACCATTAACTTGGTAGATTTCAAAATAAGATATCGACACTTGGCGGAACATCGACAGAAAGGGGTGAGACGCCATGTACCTGCAAATCAATAAGTGGCTGACGTGAAACTTTAACTTACAAACTGAACGCGAACTGCATTCGGTCAAGAGGCTATCTACACCGTTCGGTGTTGGGTTCGTTGTCGTGTCTGTAGTCCCATCTTACGGGTGCAGATCATGGTTTTGCTGGATCACCAAGCGTCGCAGATGAGCGCTTTTCGTCGAATGTCGGACATGATGAGGCTAGCCATCACGAGGCTTTACTCGGTATTTCCAGCCAATTCCGAACAGTCCTCTCTAATAGGCCACAAGGCTTAAATTATGGGACAGTCCTTTCTAACAGGCCACAAGGCTTAATGCCCTTTCCAATCATCTTTGTGCTGTTGGGAGTGCAAAGGCTGGCCTATAAAATAAGTTCTTACACGCGGATGGGATGACAGTAAGGTACAGAAGATCGAAATAAACGGGACTGTATTGAATATAAACCTCCACTGCTCGGAAAGTTTCTTCCAGTTCGTGAAAACGGCTGTTCGTATAGCGCGAAAACAGAGGCAAGCAGGCTATGCAAAATACTACGACTACTGGATAAAAGTAAAGGACGAACGGAACGAAAGCAAAATAGAGTAAAACAGGGGGAAAAGAGGTAACACAAAGAGAGGTAAGAAGGGACACTATATTGGATCATAACACTCTGCGCGTTTATCGTTATACCCCAAGGACACTTAACATTTTTGCCAACAAGTGGCGCAGCAGATTATTGGGACCACGACAGCACGCCGAACATCTGCTGTGGAACAGAACACGGCTAATTTGTGTGGACATTGTGTGCTTTGGCAGCTTCTTCTACCTAAGCAACACGGGCTCTAGGCAGCTAAAACAATTCCGTATTTGCTAGTCTTCATTTGTTTTCTTTCTTGCTTAAGGTAGGACAGCCGCGCATTGTTTTGTCTGATAACAGTTCTCCAGTCGGTCCACTAAGGTAGTCCTGCAAACAGTGTACTGAAACTTCCTATTTTGTATCCAAGCGTGGAAATTTTTCTCCAGATGAATATTTGTAAATTTTGCAAGGAAGACAGACTTCACGCTGTGCATTTATGTTCCTTATTCTTCAAACACATCCACACATGCAGGAAATTTAAGGATTAAATCTTTTATTCGTTTCATACAAGGAGAATAGTTTAGAAAGTGCCGTCATCTGTTTCGCCCATATCTGTCCAAAATTCAAAAGCATTAACTTAAAAGAAGTATGCAGCAGATACGGAGTCGTTAAAACAAATCTGCTTAGAGCAGATGTGCTTACCTGTAATTAACAGGTGCCGTCGTGAAAACGTAGCTTAGCCCAGCAATTGCTGAGTAGAATATGGAAAAACTTAGGAGGAAGTAACAGAGACCCTGAAACTTCCCGAAGTGACCCACTTCGTCCATCAACTTGTCCAGATCCATGATTCCGTGTTGTGGCCTCACCGCGCAAGTCGGAAGAGTTAACTGCTTTTTATTCCTGTGTTTCTATTTCTCTTTGGAACTGTCACCTGTGACGAAAATAAGTAAAGTCTAGAATTACAAGCAGTCTACACAAATGTAACGGTTATACAGAATGCTGGAATACCCACTACGCAACAGATAGTTTACTGCATCTATATGATTGGGGGTTTTTGTTTCCGCTGCCGAACAAGCTGCCAAAGAGCACCAGGGGCGCTTCCCCAGAGCGTGAAGTGGACCGCTACCCTCTGTGCAGTACCAAGCTTAAAACTGCATGCACTCTACCTCTACTCTCCCATGCGTCTTGCTCTTATCCACACAGTTACTGTTCAGTTCTGGTAACTATAGACTTAGAAGTATTCAAGGTATTCGGTTTAGACTGGGTGGCTATTCGCTATCGACGGTATATGACTCAGCAACTACTATTTATGCAAATTCATTTATCGCTTACATTAAGGTGCTTGTACCGCCTCCTGGTGTTGTAGCCGATGTACAGGGCGAGTCTCTCGCTAGAAGCCCCAAACTATTGTCTATGTATATAGTCGAACAGCGCGGGTTACTCGTTCGTAAATACTGGCAAACAGGTTCATATAAAGCATGCCAGACGGCATTTCGAACGGAATTTGGTGAAAGACGTGCACCATCGAAGTGTTGCATCCAGAAATTGGTTAAAAAGTTAGAGACAAGGGGAAGCCGATCGAACGCCTGCCGACTTCTTTCTTTGGGGCCTAC
>Ga0123357_10014661_pt1 | contig 10240 bp, 8 predicted proteins | sample TergutEmb28metaG_FD_89873 | JGI IMG/M metagenome (GOLD analysis project Ga0123357, IMG submission 89873) | Embiratermes neotenicus P4 segment gut microbial communities from Petit-Saut dam, French Guiana - Emb289 P4 | ecosystem: Host-associated > Arthropoda: Insects > Digestive system > Gut ... | reverse complement strand
TGAAGATGGAAACAGGGAAGCATCTTCCAACCGTTGCCATTGGCGCCGGCTGGAACTATTTCAGTTTCGATAAAGGTTCGCCTATGGCAATGAAAAACGACTTTGGAATGCTTTTCGCTACGGTTGCTGTGCCTATATCCGACTGGTGGGGCGGTTCGCACGCCATAAAAAAGCAAAAAATACAGGTGATGATTGCTGAAAACGAAAAGCGAAACAACGAAGAACTGTTGCTGATACAGATGCAACAGCTTTGGAACGATGTGGAAGAAGCGGCGCAACAAGTTCAATTAGCAAATAAGTCAGTCGCTTCCGCTCTTGAAAACGTACGCTTGAATACCGATTATTATGAAGCGGGAACCGGATTGCTCACCGATTTGCTTGATGCTCAAAATGCTTTGCAGCAAACTCGCGACCAGCGTACGGAGGCGGTGACGGATTTTTATTTGAAGTTGGCGAAATATAAACAGGCGACGGGGCAGGAATAATAGAGTGGGGCTGTGGAGGCGCAGAGAAAATGTACGACAATTTTATCCTCAAAAATTCACATTTTTTTGTTTTTTTAATAAAAAGAATTACTTTTGCCTTGTAAATGTAAACAAAATTATTAATAACTAAAAAATCAAATGTATGAAAATGAAAAAAATGTGTCTTCCATGTATTGTATTTATTTGTTTTGGCTTTGTTTTCACACAGTGCAATAAAGATGATTCCGGAAACAGCTCAATTTCCTCTATTAATGCAAAAGTGGAAAATGGAAGTGATTACAATTTTGATAATGTAAAAGCTGTTATGTATTATGGCGATTCCGGAGATGAATATGTTGTAGGACAGAGCAAATATACAAACGGTAGTTTCACTATCGGATTACCGGAAACCATAGATAAAATGTATTTATCCCCAATAATTAGCACAGACGATGAGGGAGTGTCTCCTGATTGGGTAACCATAAGTGATACAACCGTCATGGGGAATGGAATAAGTATTGAAGGCTATCAATCCGGAAATTACATGGGAGATTTCTATTACGGAAGCGTGACTCAAAATTCAACCTTATTAAGTTTTTCTATGTCAATGATAGAAGGAGCATTTGTATATGTTGAGAAAGATATTACTATGAAAGGATCAACAACAGAAACAGTTGACTTTGAGGGTATCAGCGTTCCCATGAATGGTTCAGCCAATGTATCACTAAAAAAAGGATGGAATATTCTTTTTATGTCAATATCTATTTCTTTGAAAACAAATGTCAGTGGCGATCTTACTTCAATGAGCGGTACGATTTCACTTACATCAAAAGATCCTGGTGGACTGAAATGGTATTTTCAAGATGACTTTGTGGGGGATCTTTTGCAAACATCACCGGCACAAACATCGTCAGTACTAAAGTCTTCTCAATTGGAAGTCACCCATAGTTTTTCCGCTGACATACAAAAACTGGCTTCAAAATACAGGCTTTTCAGAAAATCAAAGTAAGCACATTTACAGCTTTTTGAAAAAGTCATTCCCTTTATCGTCAACCAGAATAAATGCAGGAAAATCAACGACATCAATTTTCCAGATAGCTTCCATTCCCAGTTCGGGATAGGCAAGACATTCGATACTTTTGATGTTATCCTGCGCCAAAATCGCAGCCGGACCACCGATAGAACCCAGATAAAATCCGCCGTATTTATGGCAGGCATCGGTCACTTGCCGGCTGCGGTTGCCTTTGGCAAGCATAATCATGCTGCCGCCGCGCGACTGAAACAAATCAACATACGAATCCATTCGTCCTGCCGTGGTGGGACCCATTGAGCCGCATGCCATACCTTCAGGCGTTTTTGCCGGACCTGCGTAGTAAATCGGGTGGTCTTTGATGTATTGCGGCAAATCTTCGCCTTTGTCTAACAATTCTTTCAGTTTGGCATGAGCGATGTCGCGTCCGACTACAATTGTTCCGTTCAGCGACAAGCGGGTAGCGACCGGATATTTGCTTAAATCAGTCAGAATTTCTTTCATCGGACGGTTCAAATCTATCCGGACAACTTCACCTTCTCCTGCTTTCCGGTATTCTTCAGGAATATATTTTGCCGGATACGTTTCTAATTTTTCAATCCAAACGCCATCTTTATTGATTTTTGCTTTGATGTTACGGTCAGCCGAGCAGGAAACCGCCATTCCAACAGGGCAGGAAGCGCCGTGACGCGGCAAACGGATAATCCGTATATCGTATGCAAGATATTTTCCGCCGAATTGAGCGCCCAAGCCGATTGCTTGAGAAGCTTTCAACATTTTTTCTTCCAATTCGACGTCGCGGAAAGCTTGACCGCCTTCGTTTCCTTTTACCGGAAGTTCATCATAATATTTTGTAGAAGCTAATTTGACTGTTTTCAAGCACATATCAGCCGAAGTACCGCCGATAACAAAAGCGATGTGGTAAGGCGGGCAAGCAGCCGTACCTAACGATTTCATTTTTTCAATCATAAACTTTTCTAATGTTCCGGGATTGAGTAGCGCGCGGGTTTCCTGATAAAGATAAGTTTTATTCGACGAACCGCCGCCTTTAGCGATGCACAGGAATTTATATTCGACTCCTTCTACCGCCTGAATGTCTATTTGTGCGGGCAGGTTGCAGCCGCTGTTTATTTCGGTGTACATATCCAATGCTACATTCTGTGAATAGCGCAGGTTTTCTTCGGTATAAGTTTTGTAAACCCCTTTGGAGAGCGCCTCTTCATCGCCTCCGCCGGTCCAGACCTGTTGTCCTTTTTTCGCAATAATCGTTGCTGTTCCTGTATCCTGACAGAAAGGCAATACGCCTTTAGCGCTTACTTCCGCATTCCGCAACATGGTTAAAGCCACGTATTTATCGTTATCGCTTGCTTCGGGGTCGGATAAAATTTGCGATACCTGTTGCTGATGTTCGGGACGCAGATAAAAAGCGCAATCGTGAAAACAGACATTTGCCAGTCGAGTCAACGTTTCCGGTTCTATTTTCAGGATTTCGTGCCCTTCGAAAGATGAGACTGAAACGCCTTCATCGGTCAGTTTATAATACTCGGTATGTTCTTTTCCCACAGGAAAAGGGTTCTGATACTTGAAAGAGGGTGTTGCCATAATATTTGAATTATGAAAAATTTATAAAATTAAAGCGCAAAAGTACAAAAAAATTGTTTTGCCAGCAAAGTAGGTATGGTGGTTTTTTTACTATTTTTGTACTTCATTTTGAACAAATCAAAAAATAATTCATTATATTTGCATGATAAAATGAAATTATTGCGAGAATTTTTAGATGATATAAAAATGCGTGATATTGCTAATACGACCATTTGCGCCATTTCCACACCCGCCGGTCAGGGAGGAATTGCAGTAATCCGAGTTTCCGGTTCGGAAGCGATTGCTATTTGCGACACGATTTTCCGTCCGGCAAGCGAAGGAAAAACTATCGGCGAGCAATTGCCTTACACGATGAACCATGGTCAAATTGTGAAGGACAACGTCGTATTGGATGAGGTGTTAGTCGCCGTTTATCATCAACCCCGTTCCTTTACGGGTGAGGATGTTGTTGAAATCTCCTGTCACGGGTCAACTTATATCCAGCAGGAAATTTTAAAACTTTTGATAGAGAAAGGTTGTCAATTGGCTCACCCCGGTGAATTTACCCAGCGCGCTTTCCTGAACGGAAAAATGGATCTATCTCAGGCAGAAGCTGTAGCCGATGTAATAGCCTCTTCTTCGGAGGCATCTCACCGTTTGGCTATGAACCAGATGAGGGGTGGATTCAGTAAAGAATTGCAACATTTACGATCTCAACTGCTGCACTTTGCTTCACTGATTGAACTTGAATTAGACTTTGGCGAAGAAGATGTTGAATTTGCCGACCGCAGTCAATTGATTCGGTTAGCGGATAATATCCAAATTATTATCGCCCGTTTGGCAAATTCCTTCAGTGTTGGGAATGTCCTGAAAAATGGCGTACCGGTTGTCATAGTTGGTGAAACCAACGCCGGCAAGTCAACCTTACTCAATCTGTTGCTGAATGAAGACAAAGCCATTGTCTCCGAAATTCACGGCACAACCCGCGATGCGATTGAAGACGTCATCAACATTCAGGGGATAACCTTCCGTTTTATTGATACGGCAGGTATCAGAAACACCAGCGATGAAGTAGAAAAGATGGGAATTAACCGGACATTCAGGCAAATTGACCGGGCGTCGATTATTATCTGGATGATTGATACAACTCATTTTAACGCGGAAATAGAATATATTGCCGACAAAATCGTTCCGGGTACCAAACGTAAAAAATTAATTATTGTTTTTAACAAAATTGATAAAATCAGTCCGGAAGAACAACAAATTCTTGATGAAGAATTTTTACCGGAAGTCCCTGCTGAACGCATCTATCTATCTGCTAAATATAAAAAGAATACCGAAAATTTAGAAAATGCCTTGCTGAAAGCAGCTAACCTGCCCGAATTAAATACCGACGATGTGATTGTGACCAACTTGCGTCATTATGAAGCCTTAACCAAAGCCCTCGAATCAATCGAGCGGGTGAAAAACGGTTTAAAAACCAATCTTTCAGGCGACTTTATTGCTCAGGATATTCGTGAATGTATGCACTATCTTGGGGAAATTACGGGGGAAATTACTACTGATGAGGTGTTGGGGAATATTTTTAGGAAGTTTTGCATCGGGAAGTAATATACTGATTGAGAATGATCTAAGATATTACTATCTATCAATAAATCGCTAAATTTATGGAGGCTTTTTTTTCTTTCTTATCGTTAATACGCAATAAATTTAGTGATGGTTTTGCTTTAGGTACTGCTCAAGAAATACAGGCAATCCGGACGTTTCAACGACAAAATTGACATACCGCAAAAGTCTTACTCCACCCAAAGAACCAATCCTTTAATATACTCGCCTTCGGGATGATATATGTTAATCGGATGATCGGGTTGTTGCGTGAGCTGATGCAGAATTTTAACATTCCTTTTCGACTGAGCAGCCGCGCTAAAAACCGTCAGCCGAAAATCGTCTTTACTGACTACCTGAGAACAGGAAAATGTGAAGATAATTCCTTGCGGCTGAATTTTTTCAAATGACAAGGCATTCAGCTTTTTATATCCCTGAAGAGCGTTTCTCAATACCTTCCGGTGTTTGGCAAATGCCGGCGGATCCAAAACCATCAAATCGTAGGGTTGATCGGTTTTCTCTAAATAAAGGAATGCGTCTTCCGCAAAAGCCTGATGACGGTTGTTGTCCGTGAAATTCAACTCCATATTTGCTTTTAACAAATCAATGGCTTTCGACGAACTGTCAACCGAGTGAACCAGTTCGGCTTTTCCCCGCATCGCATAAGCCGAAAAACCGCCGGTGTAACTGAATAAATTCAAGACTTTACGGTTTTCAGCATATTGTTCCAATAAATTACGGCTGTTTCGCTGGTCAACAAAAAATCCGGTTTTCTGACCTTTCACCCAATCGACCTTAAATTTCAATCCGTTTTCCATCACGTAATCCGGAATATCCGTTCCTCCGCAAAGGTAACCGTCTTCAGCGCCCAACTCCGCTTTGTAAGGAAGCGTTCCTTCCGATTTGTAATAAATATTTTTGATGAAATCGCCCGGTAACGCTTTCAAAACGGCAGCTAATTCGTGGCGGGCGATGTGCATTCCGGGCGTATGAGCCTGCATAACTGCCGTATTGCCATAAATATCCACAATCAAGCCGGGCAGGTTATCGCCTTCTCCGTGAACCAAACGATACGCGTTCGTATTCGAATTATTCACTAATCCCAATTGTCGGCGCAACTGAAAGGCATTCTCCAAGCGCTTTTTCCAAAATCCTTCGTCAATATTTTCCTGTTGAAAAGTCAGTACGCGAACGGCAATCGAACCGATTTGACAATGTCCGGCAGCTAAAAAATTATGATGAGAATCGTAAACATCAACAATTTCTCCTTCTTCAAGCGGACTGTCCGTATGATGAATAGCGCCGGAAAATATCCATGGATGAAACCGTTTCAGGGATTCTTCCTTTTTCGGGCTCAGATAAATGCGTTTGTATGACATAGTTTTTCGTAAATTCTTAAGCAAGCCCAAGCGTCCAAAGCTGCATATTTTTTTTGAGCCTCCGACAATTCATCGGCTTCCCAATTACTTAGCCGCTGGCTCTTGGATATTCTTTTTTGAAACAAAATAGCATAAATCTTCTGTAAACTGAGATCAGAAATGTTGTATTTCGAAACCATTTTTTGTATATCGACAAAACCTTCCGGCGTAAATTGCATTCGCCGGCTCATACTTGTAAAATCGTCTCTCAGGGAAAGCCCGATTTTACGTATATTTGCATCGGATAACAGTCGAATGAGGGAAGGTGAAAAACCGGTTCGATTCAGCCGGAACAAATAACAACAATCGTCGGTAGCCAATTGAATCAAAGCAACAGTATTCAGATTGCCTTTTTTAAATGAAGGGCGAGTCTCGGTGTCGAAGCCCAAATCTTTGAATCCGGATAAATAGACGACTGCCTTGTCGGCTTTATCAGGAGTGTCGATCACAAAAATACGACCGCTAAATTCTTCCGTACTAAATGCTGCTATTTCTTCTTTTGTTATACTTATCACGCTTCGGGTTCGTCGTTGTATTTTAAATAATGTAATGCTCGTAAGGCGTTTAATAGTCGCTGTCCCCAATATTTTTCAAAATTTTGGATACAAAGCGCCAACGAATCATTCATCGTTTCTTTTTGTCCATTCTTAAAAACGGCTATAAAGTTACCTAAATCCTGGTAAATATCGGCTAAATCTTCAGAAATTTTTACTGCAACCGGCGAATCGCTCAACCGGATATCGGGATGAAACGTTTCCAAGTAAAGGTTATCATTACCCAATAATTGGCTAATGGATTCTTCCACGCGGTTATACATTTCTTCGCTGACTTTTGTTTCCAAATCCGAATCGTAATTTTCCTCGACCGGAGGAATAATCGATACTTTTAAGTATAGCAAAGGCAGCGCTTTAATCATGTTGTCAATGAAAAATCCTCGCCCGCTTTGCGTATGTTTTTCCGCCAATACGCAAAATTCGAGGGCTATTCTGACAAATTCTTCTGTCTGTTTGGATAATACAACTTCACTCATATTTTTTTTTAATCCAATAATACAAAGGTACAAAAAATTCTTTGTACCTTTGCCAAACTAATAACAATAAAATAATTTCTCGTTTTGTTTTTATAGATATGAAAGATATCCTTTTGTCATTATTATTACTGATAACCCCTTGCTATTTAACAGCCCAAGACAATACTCAAGCCCGTAAAGATTCATTACGAAACCGGATTGTTGCGACAGAAGGCGCAGAGAAATTGAAAACCTACGAATATTTGACCAACATCTATTATATGGAATCTGCAGGCGACGACCTGAAAATGGATACCCTGCTTGCACTTTATCAAGCATTTGACGCCGAAGCATTACGGCAGAAAAATTATGTTATGCAAGGATTAATCAGGAATAATACGATTGGCGCATATATAAACAGAAATGCGTTCGATGATATTTTCAGACTTTCGCCGGATTATCTTGCCTATCTTGCCAAAAACGAAATATGGCAAGATTATTACAGCATCTATATGAAAACATTGCAAGCTTATTTAAGAACCGGCGAGTACGCTAAAGCGATAGAAGGAGCTAAGCAAATGTATAATGAGGCAAAACAACGAAATCATAACGATGGTAAAGGCATGGCGCTTTACGTGCTGTCGTCGGCGTATTGCTCGATGAGCCGGTTTGAAGAGGGAGAAAAAGACATGAAAGAATGTGTTGAAACCATAAAAAGTGATGACAAGTTGCTGTGGCTTACGGCACAGGCTTATTTCAGACTGTGTAATGCATTGATAGCTTTGAAACGCTATGATGAGGCATGGCGGTATGCACAGGAATTTGAAAAAATCAATCGCCGTTACGAAGAAGTTTCCAAATTCAAACAACCTACCTCATGGGTAAATCTGTGGAGAATTTATATGCAATTGTATTTTAAAAACAAAGACTATGGTAAAACTGAAATTTTTTGCAATAAATTAGACAGCATGAATGCCAGTCCTTTCGTACAGTGTGAAGTTTATTCGATGCGTTCCCGAATCTGCTATGAACGTAAACAATACGACATGGCTTTGAAAATGGCGGATAAAGCGGGAGAACTAAGCGGCGGAGACCCTATTTCGGTGAATGAAAACAGGGATCTTAAGATTATGATTCTTTGCGCCCAAAAAGGCATGGAACATGTTTACGATTTGGTTCAGCAGATGGCAATTTTGCGTGATTCTATCCGTAATACCGATTTTAACGCCCATTTGGATGAATTGCGCACCGTGTATGAAGTAGATAAAATAACCGCCGAAAAAAAACATAACCGTAATTATTTCCTTTTTGCTTTAGGCGGATGTGTTTTTTTAATAATTACGCTTGGGATACGGATCTACTACTACCGTATTGTTACCCGCAAAAATAAAGCGCTGTATCTTCAAATAAAGGAACAGGATCGTCTGGTGGCAGAACTGAAACAGGCGACCGCCGGCAATAGTCCCGAAAACCTTTCCGACGACAGGCAACAACAGCAATTAGTCGCCCATTTCAGCGAATATTTGCTCAATGAACGGAATTATACAAAACCTGAAACAAACCTTGATGAGCTGATTTCAGCGTTAGCTACAAACAGAACTTATCTTTTTGAAGCCGTTAAAGCGGTTACGAATAAAACGCCGGTCGAATATATTCGTTCTCTGCGTTTGGAAGAAGCCAAACAAATGCTGGAAACCCGGCTTGACCTGAACATTGAAACGATTGCTGAAAACTGTGGCTTTAATTCCCGCAGCACATTCTACCGCCTTTTCCATGAATATTACCAAATTAGTCCGGCGGAATACCGTAGCATTGCAAAGAAATCTTAATCAATTTCGGACGATTTGGGACAAATTTCGGACGATTTGAGACATCAGTTCCATTTTTTTAATCGACCTTTGCCTTAAAATTTGTTAAATAAAAAAATGACTATGAGTAAATTTGTATTTCTAATAACAATTATCCTCGCGATTTTAGCGCCATTGACTGCAAACGCCTCCGAGCAGGACGGCTATTTCTACGTCAATTCATACGACTACACGGCAGCTTGGCAGACTTCGTCCCAAACTTACGACTACGCCAATGTGCAGAAAGCGATCAACGATGCGGCGGGTTGGGCAACTCTGAACGGCAAGGAAGCATACGTGCTTTTGGCGGTAGGGGGATATAGAATGGGGACGGCTCAGCCTGGCGCCATACTAACCTCTCTCTCACTGAAAGACGGCGTGACGATCATCGGCGGCTTCTCAGGGACTGAGACCGACACAATACCCACCTATAAGCAATCCGATGACCCGACAGAAAGCACGACTACCACCAGCATTTGGGCAAACGATGAGATGCCCGTGTTCATTAACACAGGCGTCGGACCTACTGCCGGACTGCAAAACGTTGTGGTCGGGTACGGCAGCGGTTACAATGAAGGACGCGACTGCGGCGGCGGCATGGACAACACAAACAGCAGCCCGACCATCACAAATTGCACATTCCTTAACAATATCACCAGCGGCAACGGCGGCGGCATGCGCAACAATAACAGCAGCCCGATGATCACAAACTGCACGTTTACGTTCACCACCACTCAATCTCAAGCCAAAAACGGCGGCGGCATGTACAACACGAACGGCAGCAACCCTACGCTCAAATACTGCACTTTCACGAACAACATCGCTGACGGCTCCGGCGGCGGCATGTACAGCGACGGCAGCAACCCTACGCTCATAAACTGCTACTTCACAGGTAACAAAGCTAACGGCAGCGGCGGAGGCGTGAACATTAATACCGGCAGTGCAACGTTTATCAATTGCACATTCAAGAACGACACGACCATCACTACCGGCGGCGGTATAAACGTTGCTACCGGCGGTAGTGCAACGCTTATCAATTGCGTCGCCATGGGCAACAAGGCTGACACCGGCGGCGCTATGAACATCGATAGCGGAACGCTTATCAATTGCACCGTTTTGAGCAACACCGCCAACAGTTGCGGCGGTGTATGTACCTACCAAACCTCTTCGGCGTTAATCAATTGTCTTGTGGCTTTAAATAACAACAGCAATTTGCTCTCCAATAACCTGAATAGCGCCGGCACGATCAAATCGAGCGTAATAGGAAATACGCCATATAACAGTAC
>Ga0123357_10014660_pt1 | contig 10240 bp, 15 predicted proteins | sample TergutEmb28metaG_FD_89873 | JGI IMG/M metagenome (GOLD analysis project Ga0123357, IMG submission 89873) | Embiratermes neotenicus P4 segment gut microbial communities from Petit-Saut dam, French Guiana - Emb289 P4 | ecosystem: Host-associated > Arthropoda: Insects > Digestive system > Gut ... | reverse complement strand
TGTGGGACATCATCGGTCATTTTTGCTTAAAATTCCCATCCCATAATGACAGGATGTCAAGTGCACTTTGTGAGTGAATGCTACAGTGTGTTCACTTCAGAAGTGGGATGACAGTCTTAGAAACTAGATGTTTGAGACACACCTGTGTATTTCAGTTTGGCTGTTTGGCACACTGTAATGTATTTCTGTTTATATACTGGCTGTCTCAACACAGTCACTTATTTCTGTTCAGATACCAACTGTCTGACACAGTAATATATTTCTGTTCAGATACCGGCTGTCTAACACAGTAATGTATTGCTTTTTCTAACTGGCTGTCTGATACAGTAATATATTTCTTTTTAGATACCAGCTGTCTGACACAGTAATGTATTTCTATCTAGATACTGTCTGTCTCAACAGACTAATGTATTTCTGTTTAGGTACCGGCTGTCTGAGGCACACAGTCATGCTGATGCTCTGAGCCGTATGACAGATCATATCTTTTATGACATTCTCTACAGTACAAAAGCAGATTTTGAAGAAGCAAGAAAATTGCTGCAGCGCATTCTGCAGAGGGATTTATACAAAATTGTGGCCTGCCGGAATTTGTCAACTGAACTGCTGATTACAAAGGTGTACCTGTCCCGTTGTAACACAGAATTAGAGAGCTTGGTAGTGGTGTTATGGGTATTGCACTGCTCAAATACTGAGATCCCGGCTAGAATCAGTATCAGGTGACATGATATGAAATATTTGGTGGAGAGTACTGGAGCTGGGTTTCGTCTGACTTTCTTCCATGACATTCTGCTAGTCATCATCCCATCTCTACTCCACCCTGCATTGCTGTCAAGACATATGATAGCCCTGACTGGGCACCATATTATCATCATCTCTGACCCAGCATTTGGTTGGTCATTGAATGAGGAATTTGAAAATTGGTAGTAGATCACAGCAGCTGCAGAAGTAATATCCTAGTGATGAGCATGAAACAACAAATTTTACATTTGTATGAGGCAATAAAAACTTACGCTGTATTACTCAGATTTTATGTGAAATTGTTTTTGTTATGATAGAGGCATTTTAATATTATGATACAGTTACAGCAGTTAGGGTTGGAACATCTTTGATTCTATCTTTGGTTTAGTAGCAGTTAGGATGATCATGTTATTTAGTATACTTATTCTGCACTTTGGTCTGTTACTAATTTAATGTCTGTTTTTTCAGGAGAGATTAACTGAAGTGGGGTCAGATATCCAGGAAGTTGGTAGGAAAGTGAGTGAAGAAATAAGACATTATAAACAAAGTATTGAGGTGGATATCAAACAGATATCTAAATGTATGAAACATTGTAAGTTGGAACAGTTCACAGTTCTGATGACATTGTTGGACATGGGTGTTGAAATTAAAGGTGCTTCTGTAAGCACAACACGGAAGATCAGTCCTTTCGGAAACATCTATTTCTATGACAAGAAGAACTTGGAAGAAGCCAGAGAAGAGGAGTGGAAAGATATACCTGTGTTACCAGTCCCTGAGTAAGTTTCATTTAATGATGTGCAGTGAAACCATTATCCATTGTTCCTGTGTGTGTCATTTGTCTGCATCTATAATTATTTATTTATTTGATCATAAAATCCTGAGTACCTGGGGTAGGGGGCTTGACTTCCATCAAACTATGCCCAGGTAGACACGAGTGGGTTGAGGCACTAAGTCCTCGGGGTCTAGAATTTAATCTAGGGTAGTTTGAATGCTGCCACCAGCCTATTCCTAGGCGAAACATGGGAGAGTAGGTACGGAGGTTCGGTAATAAACGATAGCAGAGACTTCTTTGTCTAAGTCTATATTCTACAATTCTGCACTAATCTATAATTCCACATAAGTAAGTTACAAAGAAATGTTTGTACTGAAGGTGTTCAAATTTACGTTCTTGCTTCTCTGTATAGTCAAAAGGGTATGTAATTTAGAATTTTGAACGGAATTTGGACTCGACTGAATTTGGTAATAAAATCAAAGTTAGTTACAACGCAACTGTCAAAGCTTACTTGGTAATAGCAGTATGCCGTAATACATTCTCGGCATCTCTTAATTATTATGACAGTCACTTATGTGACAAAGCCGTGTACTAATAAATCTTCATGTCGTCGTAGGTACTTGCTTCGCTGGTAAAGTGTCGAGTATCGTGCCAAACGAATAACGTTCCGAAATATTATCTCCAAAAGAATACTGTACTGTAACTATCAAGGGGGTTTTATAGAGAGGGAAGTACGTTTGTCAGTGTTTTAGTTTACATACTTGACGATATACGATCATATTCCCAAACCCTTACGAAATATGCGGTAACAGAGTAGGTCAGTCAGGCTGCAGTCCTCCAAATATGGCAAGTGGGACAGTCTGATCGACACATGCTAAGTTCGCTTACTAAGCTTAACTAGTGTTTCCTCATTATGACAGCTGAAAGACTCTTTCAAGTCTTCCTGGTTTGTTCATATTTCAAAAAGATTCTTTCAAAAATCCAAATTTGGTCTCATTCATGACAGCTGCCCCTCCTTAGCGTGAGAATTGGGATGAAACAGTTTTTCAGAGCAAATCTCTTAGGGCGTAAGGAATACAATAAAATGTCATGAATGTAGCATTAAATACAGTGTAACTTAAATATATCTAGCTATAGACAACAGTAAAGTAACGGGTTAAATACATTATAACAACAATCTATCTGTAAGATATAACAAGGAATGAGATTACATAATCAAATCTAGTGGTTCACTCATTTTACAATAAGTATTCATATAATGTCTGTATTATTTCGTTCACTGAGGTGGTGTGTAGTCGAAGAAATGGCTAGCTGAGTTTTTGGTTCCTGGCTATGCATAGGCAGGAAGTGGCTCATACTCCAGTCTGTAGATTGTCAGCTCAGCAAATTCCTTTGAAGGTCTGCGTCTCGCTAGTATGATAGGAAATTTTCCGGTTGTTCAACTTGTTTGTTGGAGTGAATATAATGCGAAGAGAATGTTCTGCTGTTCAGTCTCACCTTGAGTACTTTCTGGTTTGGGACGGTTTTTTGGACTGCTTATAGCTTCGTCCATCTTACATATGCAGTATCGCCCGTATCGTGAATGTGAGTAAAGGATAAAGCAAAGGATACCAACAATCGTGATAGCGCAAAGGGAAGTTGTGATGTTGATAAGGTAATTTGTTCGCTTTTCTTGAAGTAGTGAAGTTTGACGTGTGTGCAAAAGTGATTCAACATCGTGTGTCTGCAGTGACATGGTGACTCAGTCGTGGATGTCGCTTAGTTTCTGGTTTTCCAAAGGTGGTATGTCGATCAGTTGTTGTATTTCGAAGTCAGTGATCACAGTGATGTTGTCCGGTAGATGAAGTATTGGTGCATCCATTTTCGTCTGCGTGGTTCCGTGTAGTTCCGGAAATATTTGGAATGCATCGGAAGTTATGGAACATCCAGTGGCGTTGTGCAGTAACCCATTTCCTGTAAGTGACAGGGTACGAAGCACTTGCTTATTGTCATGGGCGCAGCGCAGGGTGATTTGTTGTTGCTTAGGAAAATGGTAGACCCATAGTTCACCATAACGTTGCAGAAACTGTGTGCGGTGGTGAAAGATGAGCTTCCATCCACACCAGCTGTTGGCATTCTGTTTTTGAAAAATCAAACTCGAAAGCGATTAATCTGAACAATGTAAAATTGCTGTCCGTGGTCTTCAGTGGTACTGTCAACACTAAGTTAACAGAATGGACATTTGCTACTACTGAAACTTTAGTCAACTCGTAATACAAGTGCATATTTTCCTTGCTTGATCCTGCCACAAGCTCGTAGCTTTCTGGTAATTGTGAAGTCACGTTTCTTAAAATATTTTGAAGCTCTAAGGGATTTACTAGTTTCATGGGCAGCTTCCCTAATATAACTTACTGTACGGCATCAAGCATTTCATCTATCTGTTGGATCAACCGTATCAAAGTAAACTCGAGGTGCCTAATTACAGTAAACGTAGAACTCTCAGTCTGCGAAGTTGCATTTAACCAAAACATATCTTAAGCTATGCTAAGAAACTGATCAGGTGACCGTATCATTTGGTCTTTTAGCACGCTGGACAAATTTGAATTGCCTCTGCGTTTATTTATCCTAAATCCATCATATATGTTAACTGATTTGACACCGAATGGGCTATGTCAGAATTTCTTTGCCGCAATTCGTCTACTATTTCATGTATCGAGCGAACATCTGTGACAGTCGCGGTTCCAAAAATATGCTTTAACACTGATCCACCCACGTCTAATAGGCCACGGCGTGGATCTACTCTGGGCAAAACTTGCTGGAAGTCATTTAGCCTGGAATCTAGCGTTTTCAGTAACGAATCAATTTGTTTCAATTCGGCAATCGGCGTGAAATCTTGCTTCTGCTGCTCGATCGTCATCAGATCAGATTTAATTACAGAAATGGTGTCGTGATACGCACTCAGATTGATTTCCGTCACAACTCGCCACGTGTCGCTTGTAAAAAGTATGTCTATTTCCTTCACAAATAGAACCGATTGGTTTAAGGTTTGTACATTTTGTCCGGTAATTACCGCACTCAGTAGCAATTCTGTAACAATGCAAATTTAGCGAATTAATGAAGTCTGTCTTTGCCGCGTCGGAACACTCACTCATTGTGTCTTATATTTAAACAAACTATGCGTCTGTAATATCCTGTAGCATGTTCCTAGCGCGAGACCTGGTGATTGGTTGTTCTGTGTGCGTAGTCTGTAGTTCGCGCCAGGAGCGGGGCGTGTCTAGCGGGTAATATCTAGGATCGTCTTTACTCGAAGAAGGGGTGTCCATAGTTCGTCGGTCCGTGTCGGGGTATCCAAAGCTGGGTTTTGCGGGGTCGTGCTCTCATTTACGACAGTCGGGTTGTCGGCTGTTTTAAGTGGAAATGGACCTACCCTAATTTCTTCTTCCTCGCTTTCGCCCGAATCTGGTCGTTTAGTTTTCTGTTTCGGGGACTTCTTCTGAGCTTTCTGATTTTGTCTGTGTTTCCAAAGACTCTGATTGTGGCATTTCTTTAACCGATTCACGTGAACAGTAATCTTTTTGTCGTCCTGGCCAGCAGTTTCGTAATTCAGCTGTGATAATTTCCTAGTTATCTTGTACGGCCCTGACCAAAATTTTGGAATTTTTTTGTCTGACCATATTTTATAGCAGGTGTGTACAAATACACTAGGCCATTTACTTCAAAATGGCGCGTCTTTGCTTTACGATCCTGAAATCTCTTATTTCGATGCGCTTTCTTGTTTGCCTTCGCTACTGCTTTATAAGCCACCCTGAGGCTAGCTTTTAGGTTCTCTATGCGTCGGTCTTGACTTGTATTCTCCTTTACACATCGGGCTTTCAGGCTATCGTTACTGGGCAGTTGCATCTCTCTCCCATGCAGCAAATAAAATGGGCTGTAGCCCGTGACCGAATGGGGCGTCGCCCTATGCGCCATAAAAAAACGGGACTTTCGTAACCCAGTTTGTATTAGCCGAATTTATGTAGTGTGAGAGTCCAGTATGAAGATCTTTGTGCCACAGTTCTGTCGTCCCATTTTAAGCGGGGTGATAGCTTGTAGTACGCGTCCTGCCTATCCGTAACACTTTACATGTCTCTTGAAAAAACTCGACATAAACGCTCGGCCCTGATCCATTATGAGCTGTGCTCCCGTGCCGTGTCGTGAGACGATTTGAGTAACGTAAACCCTCGCGCACGTTTCAGCAGTCTGATCTGCAATTGGAAAAGCTTCGGTATATTTCGTAAAATGGTCAGTGAAGGTGAGGAGGTATTTATTTCCTCGCGGTGTCGATAAATATGGACCGGTAATGTCCATCAACGTCACCTGGAAAGGGGAGCCACAAATTCGTGATTTCAATTTCGTCTCTGGCATGAGGTCTTACTTTCTAATGTACTCCTCTATCGACTTCCTCATGCCTGGCCACCAATAGTGCAGTGCGAAAGGTCATGAGTTCTCTTTGTACCCGAGTGTGTAACATAGACTGGGTCATGGTTCTGCTTAATGATCTCACGTACTAGTGTCTCGGGCACTAACAACTGATGATCGCCGCTTGACCATCGCTTGTGTAATACGCCGTCATCATCCAGGAAAAAATTTATTTTTACTCTCATGGGTACCTGGATTCTGCTTCCGGCAAAAAGCATCTTTCGCCTGCTCGCGGAGGACGTCTTCCTTATCTAGGGTACCTCACTGTACTATAGTACCAACATGGCGGCTGAGGGCATCTGCATGGGCCATTTTGGTTCCTGCTCGATGCTCCACCACGAAATCTAACTTGGATAACTTAATGCTCCATCGCAATAACCGGTTACTCTGATCAGCGAAGTTTCTCAAATACGTCAATACCGCGTGATCCGTTCTGGCCACGAACTTCAGGCCATGGAGATAGCAGCGAAATTGCTTGGTAGCCAAAACCAAAGCCAACATTTCAGCCTCAGTGGCTGCGTACGACTGCTCGACCCTGTTCGTCTGCCGACTCGCATTAGCAATGGGCCTTTCCTCGCCCTTTTGCACTTGAGACAAAATGACGCCCAAGACGGTTTTCGAGGCATCTGTTGTCAATATGAAGGGCAGGCTAAAGTCTGTAAAAGCTAACATGGGTGTCGTGCAGAGCTTGTCCTTCAAACTCCTGAAAGCTTCTTGCTGATTCGGACCCCATGAAAACGGTTGGTCCTTCCGTGTTAGTGTCGTTAAGGGCTTCGCAATCTCTGCGAATTTCGGTACCAGCCTTCGGTAGAAAGCGGCTAAAACCAAAAACGATCTAACATCCTTTACACACTTGGGTGTCGGGAAATTCACACGGCCTTCACCTTTTCAGGAGAAGCCGCGACGCCTTTCTCTGACAGTACAAAGCCTAAGTACTGCACTTGTGGCTGAGCAAACGCACACTTGCCTGGATGTAGTTGCAGGTTCGCCTGATCGAATCTCTGCAACACGCTTTCTAGTCTCCGAGCGTGTTCCTCTGCAGAGCTAGAAAAAACTATGACGTCGTCAATAAACACGAAACTAGATTTTTCAGAACTGTATCCATAAGTCGCTGGAAATTCGCGGGGCTATTTGGGAGACCAAAGGGCAATCTATTAAACTCATAGTGTCCAGACGATACTGTGAACCCAGTCAGCTCTTTATGCTTCTCCTTGATACCCATTTGCCAAAATCCGCTGTAGCAGTCCAAGACTGAAAAATACGTGGATCCGTACAGTGAGGATGTTGCTTCCTCCAACAAGGGCAAGGGGTAGGGGTCGGACCTCGTGACGGAGTTCAGAATTCTGAAATCCACACAAAACCTGTACTGAGGTTTTCCGTCTGGGCCTCTTTTTTCTGTACCAAAATCGCAGGTGCGGACCACGGCGAATTACTGGGTCTTATCACTCCCTTATCCAGCATCTTTTGAACCTGGTTTTCATTCCCTGCCTCAATGCGTAGGGAGTTCTATATGGCGGCTTCCTAGTGGGTTTTATGTCGCCCACCTGTATTTGATGTTCCACCACATTAGTGCATTTAAAATCGTTTTCGTTCTCATCGTGAAAGACGTGAGCATACTTTATCACTATAGGCTCAATGTGGCGCCTATCTTCCGATGTTAAATGGTCTAACATTCCATGAAGCAATTTCTTCACACAAGGCTTCGTTCTTGCGCTTTCTGGGCGGCCTTGTCGGACTGCTAACGTCAGATTCACCTCCGGCATTTATCTATCAATGCTTCGGAAACTTGTTGCGCTATCCCCAACACTTTATGCTTGGGCACGGTCAGTGTCTCTTCACTGAAATTTGCCAGCATAACATACTCTGAGTTAGCGGATCGCGTTACAGTGTCGTCACACTGTGATGTCTGCTGTGAAGCCTGGCGTGTGCTCGGGTTAACTCGGGAGTGTGTCCGGGCCGGAAAAATTACCTCTGTCGGAATTTGGGCTGGTTCCACATATACTACAGGAGGAAGGTTCTGCTCCTTCTCCGTTTCCAGTCTTGCTACAGCAACTTGTCTACACCGGCTTGCCAGTACAATATTTTCAGTAGCCTTCACAAGCCACACTTGACTGTGAAGTGGGTTCATCATTTCGGGGGCTGTTTGAGACACGCTCGTCCCTTCTATCCTCCGTCCTTAGCATGGGTTGAGGGCTGTGTCCCTCTTTACGCGATGTGAAAATGGTGAGGACCCTGCGTTCACTTCGTATCGCCGTGTGCTCGGATGTCTCGGGCGGCGTCATTAAACGACATCTCGCCATTCTCAAAATGTATGTGGGCACCTCTTCCAGAAAGTCAGTGCCTAATAGGCCTGCTGCCTCCGTTGGGAGCGGACACACTAAAAAGGTGTGGCCGAACTTCCGCCCACCTAAGCCAAGTGAAGCCGCCTGTCGGCCTTTCACATCGAGGGTTTCTCCAGTCACCCCGTAGAGCCTTAGAATGGTACTCATGCTGGTGTTCGAAACTCCTGGTTGCAGTATGGACACGTCAGAGCCCGTGTCTATGATGAGGCTCCTCTCCACACCCTCTATATCCGCTTTTATGGAAGGGGTGCCGTGTTCCATTGAGACTGTAACCGTCTTTACCGTGACAGCCTTTTCGGGTACGGTGAGGAGGCGAGAGCTGTCATCCTCTACGCCTCGTTCTCGTTTCCCGAAGTCCTGGTTTCTCGCTTATCGCCAGGCACGTGCGAACGTTCGGACGGGGTTTTCCTGCCTGGTGAATCAGAGAGTTTCTTCTCCTTCCTAAGTCTGGTTGGGCATTCTTTCGCGAAATGCCCCCTGCCATCGCACACGTAACAGCCTATGGCAGCTTCTGTTCGCGGTTTCCGATTTTGCTGAGGCTCTGCCCTAGTCGTACTAGCGGGTGCGCTATGGCGCTGGCTACGCGCTTGCCTATCTGCGCGTGGTTCGCCCGATTGATTGCCTTCGATTTTTGCTACCTGAGTCCGGTCGACTCTGCGGTTCGGACAGTAAGCGTGCCGATTTTTCGGACCGAGTATAAAAGCTTTCATTAAAGCGTTCCTGTCTCTCTGCCTTCTGGGCAGAGAGAGCCGATGTCGGAGCTTCCTCAAGAGGCCGCGGGTGCGAAAATCTCACTTGACGACCAGGAACTCCTATGAGTCCCGAAACAAAACTTGCGAAAAGCATTCGGTCAGCGTTTTCCCGATGGATGCGCCGAATTGAGGATTGTCCGATTTTAGCACAACTTTTTGGGCTAAACTTTTGCAACGATCGGTAAATTGCTGCGGGCTTTCATTCCGGGCCTGTCTTGCCGTCTGCAGCTTTGTAAAATGGTACTGGTCCGTATGGACATCTTTGTACCGTCGCCTGAACGCTTCCTTAAACATCTGCCATGTTGCTCCCGGTTCATGGAGCTCATCACAACAATAATTTCATGTAGCCCGTGAGTTTTAGAACAGCGATCACCCGTTGGTAATTTTCTGACCACCGTCCTATCCGCCCTGACGCTTCTATGCTTTCCAAAAATTTCTCCACGGTAACTGTAGCGTCAGACCCTGACCATTTTGGAATAACCGAAATTAGCGACAGGTCCTTCTGGACAGTCGGTGTCGTAGCTGGGGACACACTCTCTTTAAGGCGTTGTATCTCTTTTTTTGCTTCTAGCAATTTAGCCTGAATTCGTGCATCAGCCATCCTAACGTGTACAAGTGAATTCTAAACCAAAATTTTGAAAGTCAAATCTTCCGGCGTTACGTACCTACTCTCAAATTAATCTGAGTGACCTTAGACAAACACAACTCTCACGTAGTAACTGGGTCCTAAAATTAGCACGTGGTAAGTACCTAAGTGTACTATTTTCCGAAATCGCACCACTGCCAACCAGTTTGTCGTGAATACCAGGGTTAGAGGGCTTGACTTCCATCAAACTATGCTTGGGTAGACACGAGTGGGTTGAGGCACTAAGTCCTCTGGGTATAGAATTTAATTTAGGGTAGGTTGAATGCTGCCACCATCCTATTCCTAGGCGAAACATCGGAGAGTTACTATGGGGTTTCAGTAATAAACGATAGCAGAGACTTCTTTGTCTAAGTCTATATTCTACAACTCTACACTAATCTATAATTCCACTTAAGTAGGTTTCAAAGAAATGTTTGTACTGAAGGTGTTCAAATTTACGTTCTTGCCTCTCTGTATAGTCAAAAGGGTAAGTAATTTAGAATTTTGAATGGAATTTGGACTCGACTGAATTTGGATCGAAGTTAGTTACAATGCAGCTGTTAAAGCTTACCTG
>Ga0123357_10014659_pt1 | contig 10241 bp, 5 predicted proteins | sample TergutEmb28metaG_FD_89873 | JGI IMG/M metagenome (GOLD analysis project Ga0123357, IMG submission 89873) | Embiratermes neotenicus P4 segment gut microbial communities from Petit-Saut dam, French Guiana - Emb289 P4 | ecosystem: Host-associated > Arthropoda: Insects > Digestive system > Gut ... | reverse complement strand
AGTAGTCAATAATAAACATTTGGAATTGACAATAAATCATCTATATTGTTGCATCTTGTTGGTATTCTTTCTTCACGCTTTGCTCACGATGCACAGTCACAGGAACATAAAGTTTGTCACTTTGGTGTAATAGACAATAACAGTGTAGCAGTACGTAAAAAATCCTCCCCCAGTTTTGTTTTATACGACCTTGTGAGTAGTCCAAATTAAACTGACTTCATTTTCAGTGGTAATAAAATTTGTGAATAATTAAATAATAGATTGCGAAAAAATCCCAAATTAAAGTGCGATATTTTCTCTGAATTTTTATAGACAGGCTAAAGAAAATTATGATATCCGATCTCTACTTCGATATTTTGCCGGTGATCTCCAGATGACGGGAAAGTATTTGTAATTTACGTACGAATATGTGCAGCGTCTGAAATTCTACGAGTGGTTCTTTTCTTCGAGTCAGGATTTAGTTACTTGAACCTGAAATAACTGGAAAGAACCGGCTTCCTCACCCCTGAGCAACACTGGCTTGAAAGGCGTGTTCAGGTTGAATGAAGTCAATGTGACCAGTAGCCCAAAGGCAGGAATGAAGGTAAGTGTTTCTCTACTTCCACGTGACAGCACTCAATAATATAAAGTAATAGGTAATTGAATAGTAAATCATGTGACTATCGTTACATTACAATTAGAACATATTAATTTTACATTGGTTACCTGTTTAATTTTTTACAGTCCAAAATATCATAATAGTTGCCATCTGTTAATACATTTTAAAATTAATCTGCAAGCGCATATTAAAATTCCGTGTAAAACTGTGCCTGTTGGTATCTTAATTTTATACATTACAATTTGTAATTACATGATGCAGTAGTACAGCGTTAGTAACAGCAATGTGATTCTTATAATCGTTGGTGCTGTGGCAGCACCAACTCAACGTAACGATGTAAATCACTGAGTGTTTTTAAACTATAACTTTAGCAAGAAACAATGCATGTTCCCTGAGGATGATCGTATGATCGAAACGTGTAGGAGCGTTTTAACCCTTTGACGCCTAACGACCCCTATAGTGGTCGTACCGCACCGCTAACCTCTAAACGTTGAATTATATATTTGTTAAACAAATATAGGTACTGAATATTTTAAACATGGTATATACTCTCCGTGGTTTTCTCTTCAAAATGCAGTTTGTTTCATAATTCTAACATATTTGGTTCATGTTTAATTCACATTTTATATACAGTGTGTGCTAAAATTTAAAAAAAATAATTCCGGCTCCAAAAGGTTAAGTGTTTTAAAGTGAATTTTAGATCATTAAATGAATATATGTGCATTTGTTGGTGTGTTAATTAAATAAACTACAGCATGCACGGTGCAACGATAAAGATAAAGATACCCAACATTTTAGAGATATAGACGGGATTTACACCTTTTGTAGATTTCCAGTGAATTTGAGTAGTGGTGTCAAGGTGTTGTTCAAGAGAAACACTGAGGATATTTACTTTAAACTTAACAAAATGGAATAAAGTTCCCAAAATTACAAACAGTATTTCTAAGGTGTGGACGTCACCAATGGTGTACTGTTATCAAGATTCCGGTATTTCGTGTCTTATTTTAATATCGAACGAAGAGACAAAGAACATTTTGTACAGACTGTTAACACACGTGGTCAGATAAGTCCTTAAGAATAATTACAATATGTAGGTTTGCAGTGTTGAAACTGCAGTCTCCTTTCCTCTTGGACTTTGCTTGACGTCACTGAACGAGTAGTGTCCGACATTTCGAAACAGTGTGGTAGATTCATCTTCAAGGGTTGAAAGTCCAATAGAGAATCAAGGCATTCGACGTTTGAAATCATAACCCTAAAAAATATAACCACTGCCTTGTCTCAAAATTGTGGACCGGGACAGCTCAGTCGGTATAGCGACTTGCTACGGGCTGGACGGTCCGGGGATCGAATCCCGATGGGGGGCGAGACTTTCAGCACCCGTCCAGACCGGTCCTGTGGACTACCCAGCCTCCATGGGCACCGGGTCTTTTCCGGAGGTAAAGCGGCCGGGGCGTGGCGTTGACCACCCTCCCCATCTAGCGCCGAGGTAAAAGAAAGAGTTATACTTCTACTCCCTCTTGGGGCCTTCGTGACCTGTTCTAGGGTGATTTTACCTTTCCCCTTTACCTCACTCTGTCTCAAAATGTTAGGCACAGCCTACCCAGTACAGGACACAATGTTTGGGACCTGATGCATTTTAATTACTTTAAAGGTGTTGTACTAAATATAATGGACAATTACGCAGACAGTCAAAAAGTTGTAACCATAAAATAACAAGTAACTGTGATGCTACAACAATGATTGCGATATTGCAGGTACAAAGAGCGCTTGTTTTTAAATTGTTATTAATTAATGTTTAGGTGTTTGGTTCTGTGTCTGGAAATTTTGTGCTGCGCTTATGTTATATGACAGTCTAAGGTATGGTCTTCTGTTGTTATTCTGTCTGAATGTACTGCAGCTATATATATAAAACTGTAGCCTTGGAAGGTAAGCTTCAGAAGGCATTACGGTGTCCACACTTATTGAAATATTTTACCGATAGCTATAACTCTCAACGCAGTTATTATGTATTCTATCAATGCAAGGCATGACTATCCCATGGCGCTGTTTATAAAATTCAAGTCTTCTATGATATGACGTCCCGTAGACTTAGTCGAACTCTCGGAGTAACTACGAGAGGCGGCTGATAAGTAATGCACACAGTGTACTTTACTTCCTACTTTCGTTTGTTTAAATACACGGTCTCTTTTCTAGTTATTTCACTGTGTGCATCACTTATCAGCCGCCTCTCGTATTTTCCACTCCATACGGCTACATATACCAAAATCCTTTAACTTTTTCCTACCAAGTGTAATACCTTAGTGTCAGTGTAGCAGTCTTGCTAGAACTTCTCACGCTGGGTATTGTTTTTAAAAGAGCTCGTTTTTAAAAACTACGCCGTTACAATTTTAACGATTTTTATGCTAGTGGATTACTAAGGCTCGTCTATATGTGTACACACACATACACATATATATATAATATATATATATATATAAGGTAAAGTTTTCCCGTTACAGGCCCGGTGTGCCCCAGAGGGTGGGTAGAGGTATAGCTCTACTCTTCCATGACCGCGGCACTAGAAGGGGGTTAGTGGTCAGCAGCACGCCCCGGACGCACTTTACCCACGGGAAAGACCCGGTACCCATTGTACAGGAGGCTGGGTGGGCCACAGGGCCGGTCTGAAAGGGCGGAAAATCCCGTCCCCAACGGGATTTGTTCCCGGACCGTCCAGCCCTTAGTCAGTCGCTATACCGACTGAGCTACCCGGCCCATATATAATACATATATAGTATATACTGTATATTTTACATATATATATATCCCCTTCACACTACATTTTGTTCTCATTTTCCTAAAAGTTTTATACCGTTCATTACTGTTCGCGAAATAATTCAACAAATAACTTTATAAGAAAAAGTAATAACCTAAAAAAGCGACACATTAATTTCTTTTTAATATTCAATACACCAGTTCAGAAAAATAAATTCGCATAAGAACATAAGCCTTGAAATGCATAATTAAGACGTATACAGAATGTGTTACCATACGTGGAGACATACACAACACACGCGTCACGTCATATGAAAGATCGAATTTTCATCGTGTCGCTGTGAGTTGAATGTAAGTCTCTGTGCGAGGAACTACCGCAGTGACCTACCTAACCAGAGCCAAATTGGCATATCTGCCAGTGCCATTCACTACACAGACTCGTGAAGGTCTTTGAACTGAAACAAGCAGCGAATTAAGGGGTAGAGCGAGTGGTGGAGGTGGAGGGGAGAGAAAGAGAGAGAGAGAACGCCATACATAACCTGAAATAACTGGCTTTAACTAACCACAAATTAGAAAGGAAGCACAGACCTTCAATCGCAACTCAGTATTTATTTATTTTCTTTTTACTAAACCTGCTAAACCTGATTAAAACTGAGTTCTGACTCATGATCTGCGCTTCCTGTCTGGTGTACGTACGTAATTCACAACGGGATGCCATTAAGTCACGACGCGAAAGTGCCAGCTTCTTCGAAAATGAATACACATTCGTCAGTGTCGCTGCAATGTATGATGCAAGGTTAATAAAAGTTCTAAACTTGAGGTTCTCAAACCGATAGCTATTTGCTATTAGCTATTAGCTCCACTGAGCAGGATTCTTCTTGAGAAGGAAATCATTGCTGAGATGGTCCAGATATTTGTGGCCTTTTATAGAACCGGATATTTTATGACCATTTTGAAAAGAAATCCAGAGTGTTCTCTATTCGGGGCCAGATGAACTCAGTCCACACAATCACATCGTATTTTTTTAAACGTCACCTATGCATACGTCACACACGTCACCTAAACCCCTCGCATCTGTAGACTAATTTTTTAAAATTAATTTTTGATTAAGAAACGTTGCTTGAAATTCAAAGCGCAAAACACTTTCCACTATACGTTGCTTTAGTAATTGCAGGGAATGTACTGAAAATAAAGGACTTGTTTAGCATTTCGTAACACACGTGCATTTGTCTTATACATGAGGGTCGCTAGCCTGCCGCCCAACCTCCCAGCCGGAGCACTAACCGATGTCGGCTTACAGACAATACCCGGCGTCGTAGTGACACTACCAGTGGGTGCACACTTGAGAATACGGGAGACGAACATGTACTTCAGTTTATAAGTACGGACATTCATATCTGTTAATGACTTTTATACAGAAAGGATAAGTTGTTCAGATATTTTCAAGTTAATTTGCATCAGATGTTTCCCTCCTACGTCATCTCAATGCCAGTACTTCTCTATTAGGATATATAACACACTCATTATTAACATTCTCTGCTGTTGGGATACTTATATAGGCCAATGTCAGTTCTTTCTACAACCTGCAGTTTCACCTTTCATAGTCGACCTCGTTCTCACATAAGATTTGTCACACCGCTCGGGCAGCATATGAAACAGTACATCCGTGGCCGTTATCCCGATGACTGTGACGGGAAGCGGTCACTGGGTAACTTTAGACAGTAACAGATGATGCTTTATGAGACTCTAAGAAGAGCACACCTACTGTAGCTTTTCTCGAGGCCTCGCTGAGCACGAGCTCGTGATTTAGGACATCAATAAACTTTTGAAGGTCTTTGATTTGGACCGTAAAATCCAGGGATTTTCAACTATCAAAAGTGGACTTCTTCGTCAGAAATCGGCATACATGCGGTCTACGTGAATATCATTATTTACGACCGTGAAAAAGTTATATATAATAGAGTTTTTGAAAAGTAATGCAATTTTTGTTTTCAGGAACAAATGGGGGCAGTCTGCATCACAACTGTAGCGGTGGGCAGCAATTCAGGCCGTACTGGGCTTCAAGATCATATACGCAGGTTAATTTGGTAAAGATCTACGCCGTACTCCCAGGGGGCCGCATGTTGATTGTCCTAGGCATATTCCTAGAATCCAGAGTATTACTCCTTGATAAACCTTTTCCAGTTTTGGTTAAACTAATGGTTATCATGATCGTTCCTTTTAATTATTTAGCTGCATATTCCTGGCTGTTAATATACTATATAGTACATTCAATTATTATCTACTCAGTCTCTAAGAGAAATGACTACCAGAAATATATGTTGAGGGGTAAAGGCGGCCGTTGACTACGGCTGACCATGTGCCGATTTTCTCGAAATTCTGGGAGTCTCAAACTCTTGCATCTGTAATGGACTACCCAGGCCTGTAATGGGATAGCTGTACTTATTTTTATATGAGATTATTACACGTCTCCTTCCAAATCCTTATATACCTACCACTCATCATTATTTTCCCATCTAATTCGACGCTGTGCATATTACACGGGTGTATTTCTTAGGACAACTGATTTGCAGGCCGAAAATTGATTTCACGTTCCCTTGAACACGGACATGGAGTGCCAACATGTGGAAGCAAACAATCGTTGATACAGATCTTCCCCGATGTGATGCTGTGCTTCTGTGTTAATGTTTCGCTGCTTTCTGCTTGGACGTCACAGACTTCGAAAATGGAGACACACGTCCATTGGAAGCATTGGGTAACACTATCTCAAAGAGACGGCGTCATATCTCCGGACTTAAATAGGCTTATTCGTAATAGCAGTCTTGTGGAAGGGAACTGCGGTATAAATCTAATGACCTTTACAACACTGGACGCCCAATGACACGACGGCTGGAGTAGAACTTGACACAAATGTGGATATCCGGTTATTGCATTTTGCACATATGAGTTATAAGTAACTCATGCGCTCAAGTACAGATATGATGTAGCGGCGAAGGACATGGATAAATTTTTCCTGTATTTAAGATTTGTAGGCCTTTGGAAGGAGCATATCGTATTACTATGAAATTCCGAATGAATAAAATATGAAAAATTCCGTCACAGTAAAGAGTAGCCTGTTATGGATGCGACCTGAATACCTTTCGACTGCTAATGTCGAACGGTACCACTATACCAGACTCCTTGTTGACCGATAGCTTCCTCCGTTCTTCAGATCTGTTATGGACAGTGTGTGTTTTCGTTTGGTTAAGAGATGGCGGGGCGCGAGCGATTGTGTGCCCCTTCCAACATACCAATTTTTATTACATGTCGACAGATAAATGATCGTTGGGTAAAAATCTTAATAATATATTTGTAACAGCGCCATATTCCTTTGTTGAAGTGCCAGTTGTCTGCACCGCTGTTTACAGCCAGAAGCAAGCGCTGATAATTTTCACATAATTAGCATCTTCCTTGAACCTTCTTGGAAGACAGCGTGTCGTCACAGCTTGCACCAGACCAGCAACTGCTAGCCGATGGCGTTCGGAACACAACCCGGTAATCCCAAAACAATAAACTTCTTAGGACGTTCATTGTGTATTAGCTTCAGTACAATAACAATGAGGATTAGGTAACAGAGATACTGACGTCACTGCAGCACGATTACGAGTGGCTATGCCGTACAGGCTTATTATAGTTTCGTGGAAACATCGTGCTGACTATAATACTAGGTGTTTTCGCAATGAGCAGCGGAAGTAAGTGTATTATTGCATGTTAAACGGCTGTCTGTATCCAGACCCTGACAAATACAGATTAGTCAACTGAAGAATAAGAAACCAACTAGATGTCACTTATTATTTTATTCTACTTCTTATAGGCTCAACATGTTTCGGGCATTACTATGCCCATCATCAGGAGCTCGCGACTATGATGTTGATTACCACATTGGTCGTTTCGTGCTTGGTTTGCTGTAGGTTGGAGGTTACGTGCGGTTAGGCTGGAGTAGTGTCCGGACTGCAGCCTGCATCCCGGACACTACTCCAGCCTAACCGCACGTAACCTCCAACCTACAGTAAACCAAGCACGAAACGACCAACGTGGTAATCAACACCATAGTCGCGAGCTCCTGATGATGGGCATAGTAATGCCCGAAACATGTTGAGCCTATAAGAAGTATAATAAAATAATAAGTGGCATCTAGTTGGTTTTTTGTTCTTTAGTTATCACAACGATGCGCGGTCCAGATTAGTCAAATTACCAAATAAATAACAAAACAAGCGCAGTTCCAAATGGGTTTAAAAAGAATTTGGCTTTTACTTTCATGATGTGTTATCTTTGAGGAAGGCGTAGGTTTGCGTGTGCGCGCGCACGCTTGTTGTCTTGATGTTCGATTTTCGTGGAATTCAGTTTGAACGTCATGCATTCTAAATCGCACTGTGAGATGCTAATGGAAATGGTTGGTTGCAGTGCTATGAGAACCTGAAACGTGCAACCACAAATATTTGAATATATAGATTTAGTAAAGCCATTATTTGTACAGTATAAACAACAATAATCCAACTTTATCGTTACCGTTGCAACTAAGCAAAATCTATAAGAACACCGGGCTAAAGTTATTAAAGACAAATGTAGCAATATGGTTTAATAAAATGTGCAAAGTTAAACAACTAAAACAGAATTACATCAACGTCAAGATTAATGAGCCCAACAAACAAAATTAAATAAACAATAATCCATGTTAAATTAATTTATTTTCATCACGTCATACTGCATTTAGGTGGCAGAAAGACGATCTACATACATATGGAGGAAAACGGTGAAGGGCAGAAGATGAGAGGAAAGACTACAGAAAGCGGAAAATTACGAAATGGGACAGTAACACGGAGTGGATAATGAGGGATATAAATTTACTAAAAGAGTGTAAGACACGAAGGAAAGGTCAGGAGATGAAAATTGGAATTAAGTTGTTCTTTTCATCAGACTCCAGCGGTGTATATGCCGAAATGTCGAGGTTTGTTGATTCCGTCAAGAAGACATCGAAAATTACAAAAGAGGAATCTTGTGAGTGAAAAATGTGTTGTTATAAGTCGGTAGACGCTTCAGAGGTACGTACAATATCCCGGGAGGTAACAACCCACAACCACTAAGAGTGAAGCAAATAATTTCAGTGCACATTAGGCAATTCGATCTTGCATGTATCGTAACATGTATGATGTTTTAAGTTACTGACAATAGCTTCATTAAAAATTATTTTGGAACAAAGTAGATCCCGTCTGCACAGTCATGAATGCGGTGTTTTATTTTATGTAAATTGGTTTATTGTACTCATTTCGTTCTTTATCACGACTCCTATCCCAACAAAGACGGTTACGTAGCAGGCCTTATTCTGCGCAGTTCACTTCCGACAGGCAATTTTTGACATACACATACGTGTCTGTCTCAACGTAGTATAAGATAGCCGTCATTTGTTCATGTTAGAACCGTAGTGACGGTACCCGATGTAAGCGACAAGCCACAAAGATATAGCCTTTAGCAGAAAAGCTCTTAATATACTCTTGAAACCGCCTCTCATTCGTTGCAAACTGGACAGGAGGCAGGGACTCAGAAATGCATCTCGGCCGTCATGACCGCAATCAGACTTAGAATTGTCAAAGTCCCACATATTCGTTTTAACTTCATGAAAGTTATAATTATTTTCCCAGTCATGAATTCTCTCATTTTTGAAGGTACTGCATGTCTTATTTTACGCCGTCTATGGATTCAGAGCCCTATTTGTATCCCCAATCCAAAATTAATCCTAATCACAAAGAAATTAATAGATATTTTAGAGGTTTGTCAGGTCTCCATACAGAGAGGTAAGACCCAAATCAAGGTCCCTGTCTACGCAAAACAACACAACACAATAAACACAGAAGTACATTCCCCTAGTAACCTAGGGACGAATTGTAAAAAGCGTGGTCACTTTTAATTTCTAGGAATATACCTCAATAATTTTTTGACACTTTAAAATGCCAAATAAATGAAAGAAAAGGAGAGGAGTTTTTTTTTTAAGTTCTGGCTTGAATTCGAACGGTAACAATTTGGAATCCCGACCACGACTTCGATTACTCCGTCTAATGCTTCTCGTGCTTTACCTCAGTTCTTCCAAGTAAAGAGAGAAAGCTCATGATTTCCATCCACATGCTTTCTAGATTAGTATTCACCATCATCCAAATATTAGATATTTTTGACAATCAGAGGACCGTGCATCGTGATATATTCTTATAATAAAACCAACGAGATGCACTAATTTCTCAAATTTATTTTTGGAATAGAACTCTACATGTTTGGGGCAGGCTTTCTGTCCATCATCAGAAGTCTAGTACTGTATACACAGCAACAGGATGACAAACCACTATTTGAAACTCCCTTCACATATCCACACCCCCCCCTCCCCCCGCATGTTCACATAAATCTTCGCAATGTCACACATGGAATACAAGAGTAATTAAGGTGCGAATGTGGGCATTTCCGAATAAGAAAACATTAAATATTTGCCTAACCAACTAATTCTGTGGAAAGGAACCTCTATTTTGAAGGAAGAGTTCCTTAGGCAGCTGTGAATTTCCGGACTTTCAGGGAACCCGATGGTTCATTACTATTTTTAAAACAGTCCATCACTTTGCACTTATCCTGAACCAGATGCAGTCTGTCCACGCCGTCCCACCAATTTATTTGAGACCCATTTCTGTGTTATACTCCCATATGCGTGTAGATCTGGTAAGTTATTTCGTTCTTTCAGATTTCTCTCCCCCCCCCCCCCCACCCCCCCAAAAAAAATTTCCCCAAATTTCCCCCCAAACAACACCCTTTTTTTTTACCTTTTTTTTTTTTTATCATCACAAAAATTTTTTCCACAAAAAATTTTTCACAAATT
>Ga0123357_10014657_pt1 | contig 10242 bp, 5 predicted proteins | sample TergutEmb28metaG_FD_89873 | JGI IMG/M metagenome (GOLD analysis project Ga0123357, IMG submission 89873) | Embiratermes neotenicus P4 segment gut microbial communities from Petit-Saut dam, French Guiana - Emb289 P4 | ecosystem: Host-associated > Arthropoda: Insects > Digestive system > Gut ... | reverse complement strand
AGTTTCTACGCTTGCTGAAGGCAGTTTCTACTGCTATCAGCGTCACTTACGGAATCTGTCGTTCTGTTCGGTGTATTAGTAGACTACACATGCAGTTGTCCTTTTTGCATGTGGCATGTCTTATATGTATGTTACCCAGTGTTATTTCCAGCTAATAATACAACATTGCATATTTACTGCACGGACCATTTAGAATATCAAGTACGACAAAATCTATACAACGATTTTCTTGACAACATGAAATAAAGTGACAACGTTCGTGTCAATTTGGTTTCAATCATAAACGGCAACACGTAACCTACTCTATGTGCCACCTGTTAATTCTAAATCGCCCTGAGTTCTGCCCACAAACAGCGTTTGTGCTTTTCGCATGACTCAACATAAACAGCAAACATTTCCCTCAATAGCACTGTCCGGTTGTCCTTCGTGAAGGAGACGCAGGAAATTCATTGTGAGGCAATAATTGATAATAAGGTTGTTTTTATTTCTTTTTTATTTCAGTTCGTGGTACTATACCTCGTTTTCGCTACGCGTAGAAAAAAATCGTGTTTAAGAATGGGTAGGAGGTGTCACCGGAAGCGGTAAGGACAAAAATGAAGCAATCATAAACGAAACACATATAGTACCTCATCAGAAATATCTCCAAAATCCGTATAACGGTTCCGAACGAGACCTCCCCGTTACGAATCCAATTGATGTCCTTCGTATAAAACACGTATTAAAATGACGACGCAATATATAAAAGATTTTACTTTCTCAATTAAGAGTTCGTATTATGTTTAGAACATTTAAAATGAAGTAGGAAAATTAAGTGTCGAAGGGAAGCACAGTTGTAAAATAACAGATGTGAAGTTTCAAGTGCGCTCTGATTAAAATAATCAGGCAAAATTTTTCTTCTTAGTACATGGAGTTCTCATTAATAAATTCACACGCGGAAAAATGTGAACTCACCAGAAGCAAGCAAAGCACACAATCCGGGAGAAACGTGATTTGATAATAAAGTAAGGCAAACAGGCTGTGGAACAGTCAAATGAGGTCCTTGATGATAATGAATCGAAGACCGAGGTCCCGAATGCGACTGGTGAAGTGGTTACTCCAGTAATTAGTTCTCCCCGCACATACCGTCTCGGCCACTAAGGAAACGAAACTTAATTTTCAGCTACCACTCAACATTTTGTAACATTTCAAGACTTAAAAAAAAAAAAATTAAATCTAGAAGTATAGCAGCAGAACTACGAAACAACTTGGCCAGAATTTTAATCACACAGCAATCTGACATGTTCTAATATATATAAGGAAAGGGAATAAACAATACCCGATTCCGGAGGCAAAGAGGTTTAAGATGCCCGAGAGTTTCTACATATCCTGTGGTAACTTGTGGCGACAGATTCAGAGGATTACCCGATAACGATTAGAAAACGAACTACGTGTCTAAAAATACAAAACTGTAAGCACGTTTATGCCTATAAAAGGGGCATTAAAGACTACGCTGTAACACAGAGATTAACAGAAATTACATGTCACTGATGTACTTATAATGTGGTACATTTAGTAACACATACAGACCGACATCGTCTTCGAATTTAAAGTTACGAATATATTTCTTTCGAAATTAACGTCATATAAAAATATAAGTACGCAATTTAGATGACCATTTGTGCAGTGTCGTACAATTCAATGACTGTAACTACTGTATCTGCTAAGAGAAAGCCAGCTGCAATTTGAACAGAAACTCTTGTGGTCCTCGACATACTTGTAGAATGTAAAGTGTAGGGCACGCCGATGAAACAATACCTGTATATGTGCTAAAATGAATGCCTCTTCAGAAGTTCGGGAGGACAGCTACATTTACAAGAAGACATGAAGCATGACAGAACATCAAAATGTGCTAAGCGGTTCTACCGTGTACAGGGACGCTATCGACCTTCGCCGACACAAGTGGATGCTGCTACACTAGCTCACGCGGATCTTCCAAATGTCACTCGCAGCCACCACCCGACGTTCCTGTTCGTAAATACTAACAAACTGCAATTGCAACATATATAACGAGTGTTCGTTTATTTTTATACAAGACAATTACATGATTGAATGACTGTCGTGGCGCTACAGGCTTCCATTGATTCAGTTTCTTCAAATAACCAAACCACTCATTCGAAGAACTCGACTACAGAAGCCCAACAATCGTCACGACGGAACAATAACAAATATGTAACAGCAAACCTAATTTTATATACAAGCACTTCAAAGTCATCCCGAACAAAAGAGCTCTGGAAAGAATGAGAAATGTTTCCATTACGAAATGACTCCACAAATACGGTCAACCAATCGCGATGAGTGAACTGATGAACACGGATAACAAAGTGTTATGTCTTTATTTAAAAGTACTGAAACTTAAATGAACAACTCTTTTGTACGCAGGGTGTAAAAGCGACATAAGTAATAATGACGCCGTGTGATAGATGAAGCGGTTAGTCGCCGGCCTCCGCCTTCTCACCGCGTACGGCCTGGTTCGATCCGAGGCCAATCCAGGTGGAATTTGTGGTGGGTTAAGTGGCATTGGGACAGATTTTTCTCCGCGGACTTCGGCTTTTCCCCTGTCAAGTGTCACTCCACCACTATTTCACACCCATCCATTCGACTAATACCAGCATTAAACAATTTTACAGTTGACAGCACAGTTTAAAAACACACTACAAAGACAAATAATATACTATTCTTGATCACATTTAACACATTATAAGGGTAAGTTTAGGAATATATGTGTGTGAGGCGATGTTATGGGACAGTAAACTTCACACAGGCCCCGAAGAAGTGTTATTGCGAGACCAATACATGTATGGATAAACTGCAATAAAGCAAATGGAGACCTGGAATTACTGTGCTGTGTTAACGACAAAATAAATAATTCAAGGTAACTGGCACGTGGAATTCGCGGGGTAACATTAAGAACATAGCTACCACAAAGATGGCCTTCTCTGATATGTGACGATGTGAAGCTTGGTAGGCGAAAACAGGTATTTAGGAAGCTCATACTGCCTCCAACTTCAGGGAAGGGCAGCCTACACAATCACAGCCATGAGAACCCCAAATATCACAGCCTATACTGTAAAACGAATGACATAATCCTTCGAAATGCTCTACAAGGAAGGGTGCATTCTTCGACACTTGCTCCACATCCCAACCAACACAAGACCAAACCAAAACACAAGCTTACCGTCTTTCCTCGATTACTTTCTGCAATAATCCTAGTAGTTTCTTAAAACAATATACGCACCATTCCAGGCAGAACACGCGCAAACAAAAAGGGTTCTTGCAGGATCAGACCAGCCGTTTCCGGCGCCTTAGCATACTTTGTTGTTCCATTTCTTCGGCCTTTGAGCAGAAAGTTAGTTATACTTCGTTCAAGTTCTGTAGAGCGACGCTTCTCTTGTACATTGGCTCGCCGCACGATCCACAGCGTGTCTTGTAAACGTTCGCCGGCCACACGTGAGTTCTTTGTTGTGGTTCAAGAGGACACACCACCACGTTCAGAGCTACAGGACGGCCATACAGAGACCGACGGTACATGGATTAAATCTCAGTGTTTCTCAGAGAGTGGGTTGCGTACCACTACAGAGCCTCGAGGGTCAGCAGGGAGACACGTGAGGTCTTCAGAATACGAATTATTACAATTTAACAATTCATACGTTACAGTATACATTAACTGTAGAAGTACACAACTCCGAAATGCAGAAGCTTGCGTTATTGTGGTGGGATTATAGTTTCTTGACAATACGACCCGCGCGATAAAAGATTAAATGCAAATGGATATCACTGATATAGAGGATTCGTAGTTTCAGACAATGATACTGAACTGCAACTACGTAATCCATGACAGCTTGAAAGTAAAAGGGAAAAAGTACAGACCATTAAGTGCGTTAGTATGTAATTTTGCCATACCTTTTACTGTATTATTCATGTCCAAAAATGCGACAACTTTCTTCTCAAGCATTCTCTGAACTGTATTCTTCCCGTATAGTGAGAAAAATATTGTCAAGTCCTGTCGAACTGAATGGACACAGGACAGGCACTTTTCTGCACAGCGTTAATCAAGTCGGCTGAAGGCTGTAACAGCCTGAGCGGTTGGCCGCCTGGTAGTTTGCTCTGCAGTGACTTCCACGTGCATGGAACTAAAGGCTCACACGAACGACATATGATAATACAATAGAAGCGTAACTGCGTGCTTAACAGCAAAATACACGTGGAATCAATTCGACAGACTTCCATCAAACATTAAGCCCTTTTCACACTTCTGTAGTGCAACTGCTGAAAACAGTGCTGACTGATTACCATCAGCCAATCCTCTAGGTAGGTCTAAAAGAAAACAATGTGGGACATTCGAAAAACTTTTGTTCTGGACTAGTCGTGTGGTACGAATGTCAGTCGTTACGTGCCAATGACGAGCTTAATGTCAGAGGTTATTCATATACAGTCAGCAATTCATATCTACATGCAGTAAGTATGGAGTCCTTTTGGACTGTTCCTGCTTCTCAGAGTTTGAATTACACAATCTGTAGAGGACGCAATAACACCATCTGCATATTCTGCAGCCATCACACCAACACACACTGAACATATAACCTGCTGCCATACATAATTACAGGGCCCCAGACTGAGGGGCTCAGAAGCCGTGTACCCTCCGAGCCGTAATTCCAGACTGTGAAAAATTAGTAAGCGTGTCGTTGGGTGACCACTAATTACAAAAGAATACTATGAAATTTCGTGAATAATATTCAACTGTTTCAAAATTTGATGTGAAAAATATCACCATATAACAGAACACAGCACAACACACCAAGTTTGCTTTTCTCCTTGTTGGCAGAAAAGGAGCAATGAAAGGCAATACGCGGCGATACTCAATAAAATGCATCAACTTTATAGGAATTGCGAAAATTATGAAATTTCCTTAATTCCGAAGGAGAAAATTACGAGTTCACTCCCAGACGCACATTTCGTCACATCTCGATATTATCGTAACTGCACAGTTCCTAAGCTCCTGCTGTACAAATATCTCATACGGTGAAAAGACAAACTCGCCGTTACAACATAGAAGTATCGAAACGATCAAAATGCTAGGCGAATATAGTCCACTACGTTGAAATAAAAACTGAAGAAGCGTGCGAAACGACGAAAATACTCGGACAATACAGGTCAATAATTTAAAATAAATACAGAATAAATGGCTGAAACGATCAAAATAATCGAAAAAATACAAATCAATAATTTAAAATCAAAATAGAAGTGGGGAATCGACGAAATAGTCGGACAATACATGTTAATATTTTAAAATAAAAATATAAGAAGTGTGTGGAACAACCAATATTCTCAGCAAATATAGCTCAGTAATTAGAACAATATTAGAAGTGTATAAAACAATCAATACGCTCGGCAAAAATAGGTCCTAACTGAAAATAATTCAAACAGGACGGCAGCTGAAACGTTCATGATCGAAACAACCGTTACAGCCACATGATAAACCGTTCTCAAATGTCCACTTCACTACATTAATACCTGAATGGTGTTCATTTGGTGGACAAAACACAGATGTCACCAAATCATTAGTGATGAAAGTGGGACGTTCAAAATGACCGAATTCATGACAATTTTTACACGTGAAAGTGTTCGAAATTTCTTTGGATTCGAAATGGGCATGAAGAAACAAAAAGCACATAAGCTGATATAATCAAATAACGACAATACGTACACTGAAGCGTCTGGAACTTGCATATTTTTGAGAGCTACGTCATCAATTAACATTGTGAGACATTGTAGTATTATGCCAGTGGCACCATCAATCAACAGTACTACATCTATACCTCAACAAATGTCACACGTAAGACACAGGTCATAAATAACGTAAGCGATTCAAAGCTGAGCCGAGCATTGCTGCTCCACCAGCCAACAACAAGCTACTGTGCACAGCAAGCCACATAATGATCGAACCTCGCAACCTGCCTGCACTATTTACATCCTCTTCTCGCCAAAAGCCATAGCTGAAACCTCAAACAAATGTCTCACGAACAAGACAAGAACATGGTAATATCTAATTTACATTCTATTACTTCTGCGAGAAGTGTGCCAGACACTACTGGTCATGACACTGTGTTCTGTATATGGAAACAAGGTTGGAAACTTACGGTGTTAAACTCAGGTCTAATGTTTCTCACATCTGACGAAGGAGCTTACTGATATAGCTTTCACCGGGAACAGTGTCGTCATTATCAGTAATGTATATTACTACACGACTGAAAACCGTATTCAACAAAGGGTTTATGCACCACTTCTTGTGATGAAATACTACGTAGATAAATAATTATGAAGCCATTTATGGACTACTTTTAGTGCTGACAATGCGTATATTATTCAACTAATTCGAATTATAACAGTCCTATTAAACAGCTGAAAAAAAAACTAAATTCAACAAAATATCATTTAAAAATTTCGATTCCACGTCACACAACATACAAAGACCAACATTTTAGTAGTGATTAGGATGTAACTGCTGTTCTGATGTACCCGGTAAAATTCGTCAGATCCACAACGTGGACCATACAAATAACGACCTCTTTTAACAGGTTCATTTTGCGTGTCCATAAAGGAGCCCCCGACCGCCTGTGGCACTCTAGACACACAACAACCAACTTCAGTCCTTCGACATGGTCAACGCTTTCAATTTCAGTGGGTACGAGGCGTTAAGTGCCAGCATTACTAAGCCTCAGATGTGCGAGAAGTGAAACGAACCAGAACTACTACAAACATGAAGAATACATTTTGCGTCCAAGCTCACCGACAAATAAATACTTCCAATCCGATAACACGGGCTAACAAGTTCATGGTTAACACAAAAAAACTAACTTCCTCAATCAAATCCGATATTCTGTTTCTAAATCTGGAGACAATTTTAGGCGTGTTCGCAAAATTGCAAAAGGCGACTATTAGCTTTGTCATGTCAGTCTACCTCTCTCTGTCCGTCCGCATGAAAAACTCGGGCGAATCTTCATGAAGTATGACAGCTGGAACTTTTTCGAAAATCTGTCCAGAAAATTCAAGTTTCGTAAAAATCTGATAAGAATAAAGGATACTTTACATGAAGACTTGCCTACATGGAGATACCTCAGTGAATTCTTCTTAGAATGAAAAATGTTTCAAATAAAATTTGTACGGAGCCCAAAACAAACTTTATGTTCGGTAACATTTTTTTCTCGAAAATCTTGACGTTTATGAAATAATGTGGAAGAATATGGTAGAGTCAGACACGCCGCATATGAGAATAAAATACTGTGCATGCCCACTGCATGACGGATTCTATGGCTACAAACAAACTCTCAGAATATGTACTACTTATTCCTTTTCCACGGCAACAATAGTTACGCGAACGCGCCTAAATGTTACGTTTATAAGAACATTGCCTGTCTTGTTGGTAATGTGCTGACGATAACATTTGTGCATCCAATATTGATGTAATGCAGGGAATATTTTCACTTTCCTGTTCTTAACATAGTGTTTTAAAAATTTGTGTCAACTGTAGTGAGAACATATCAACCCTTTAAGGCACGGTGGTTACTGTATGTATTACCTGAACTGTAAACAAAATGTGCGGTCTGCCCACAGAGAGCATTATGTTCCATGCAATGCTCAAAATAAACTGAAATCATTTCCAGCATTATCCGGCTGATATCTGTACCCACACTCGCATTATACTTACTGTGAGGATGTAACTGAATCGTTACATACTTCACGGAAGTAGTTCTTGCTTCACAGGTTTCAGACCGTGTATGTAGGGTCCGTGCGACTGTCAAGAATGTCGCTGTTCTAAATGCAGGAATGCAACGGTGGGTATGGATTTCTGAGTTACGTGAGAATTCAGATTTCGTATTTAATTTGTGTGCCACCAGGCATCGGAAGCCTCCTGTACGATGATAACAGGGTATCTTTCCTTACGCAAAGCGGCCGCAGAGTGACGACCTACAAAGTCCACATAGCGCCGAGGTTAAAGAAAGAGTAGTTATACCTCCATTACCCCTCTGGGCTTTCATGACCCGTTCTAGGGCGAACTTTACCTTTTACCTAGATACAGCAACTTAGAACTCGTAGACTTACACGTACGCTGCCACACAAAGTACTCCAATCTCGAGCGATCAGCCGCATAACGGTTCAGCTATGCACCAACATTCCGCTCGTGATGAGAGAGAAAGAGTCCTCGAGAACCATGCTGTGGGTCGCCCGAAAGTTTCGGGTCATTGATTCGCTGTTAATTCTTCAAATCTTAAAGAAGAAATTAATCTTTCTTATTAGATATAGACATTGGCTGTGGCAATACTAAGACAGAAGCATACATACTATTCTGGGCAAACGGAAAGAAGTTCCACAGACCGACCACCTCCAGAACTCCGCTTTCTCTTACCGGCTTCTAGCCATTCTGTTAAAACGAATGTTGGCAGGCCAGAGGGAAACGCAGCACTAACCAGATGAAGGAAGCATCCAACACGTTACACCCACCATGCACGGGACATCGTTCTGTGATCTCATTCTAGTCTTGCTGACGATTAAAAATTAATATAAAATATCAGTTTCATTTCAGCTTATAACAACCGCAGAGTTTAATTACTCCTCAGATATTTATAGCTGGGAGAACCCACGATAAAAATAGAGTACCCAGTTTAGAAGGTCCATTCTGAGTAGGTACTTAAGACTTTATTTCTCAGGCATCAGCGTAGAGGAGCAGGTAGTTCAGACAGGATGGAAGTCACGAAGCTCTGGAAAGCCAGTGAACATCGTGCGAGAGAGAAGATAATTGAATTTTGACAGATATGGTTAAAACAGTACCACACGAAGTGCGCTGATATTTACTTCTGGAGAAAGGGGATTACGCTGCCATTTGCCCTCGCCTTTGGGAAACCATAAGAAATCCTCATGAGGATAGCTTGCCTCTTGACTTTAGCCAAATGTCAGGCTAGAAGTGAAGAAGTTAAGGACAGATTATATGCTGGTGGGTTGAGCTTTATATTTTTGAGGGGGTGCGAGGTGTGATTTGGAGGATGGCTCAAATGAGCAAACTGAATTACATTTGAGGTTCTCATGGCGGTGAATATAGGTCACGGCCATGCCTCCCACATTCTTGTATCTACCAACTACATGACGTCACATAAAATAACACAGCATACATCATAGTCACAGCTGTAAAAAAAACCTCAAATCTCACATGGATTACCAATTTAAAATAAAGTGTTGAAACCCTATTTGGACCCAAAAAGGTAGAAGCAGATAATAAAGCAGTGAAGGATCAGAAAAAAGATGAATTTCACCCTAGAACAGGCCACGAAGGACCAGAGGGGGAGTAGAGGTATAGCCATATTCTTTCTTAAACCTTAGCGCTATATGGGGTAGATGGTTAACGCCACGCTCCGGCAACTTTACCCCCGGGAAGAACCCGATACCAACTGTATAGGAGGCTGGTTGGGCCCCAGGGCCGGTCTGGACGGGTGGGGAACATTTCGCCTCACCGGAATTCGATCCCCGAACCGTTAAGCCCTAGCAAGTCGCTATACCGACTGAGGTATCCCGGCCCACAGGGAAGGCTAAAGCGGGCTAAAACTGAGGCTTGGGAGCGGACACAAGATATATACACAGACTTTTAGTGGGATATATATGTTCAGAAAAGGAGTAGGATATACAAGGATAACATTAACATAATCTCAGGAAAACAAGCTATGTATTTTATGTGGTGGTCAGTACTGACTCTGAATCGTGACCAGCGGCTGGCTTTTGTAAAGTTTTTTCTTAAGAAGAGAGGTTTCCACAAATGTCAGCAGCAACCTTCCGACAAGTTTCACAGGTTTGAGCTCTGCCTGCATAATGGGTGAGACGTAACGTTACCCTTCAGCGTTCAGTTCTGGGCTATTCATGCAAGATCAATTCATATTTAGATATAGATAAATCGTAGGCTAGCTCAGAGGTACTCATGGTGGTGACCAAGAACATTATCTTTTCAAGGGGAGTGACGCTGTGGAATTCGTTAGAAACTCTGCGGTGTTTCGGAGGGACGTCATTCCTCTATATAATATACATATATTACATAAGGTAGTACAGTAAAACCTGTCAAGTTGACCACCTTCATAAGGTGACCACCTGCTGATGTTGACCACATATCGGTAGAACCGGCAAAGTCCTATGTAGTTTGCATATACGACCACCTCCGTAACT
>Ga0123357_10014656_pt1 | contig 10242 bp, 3 predicted proteins | sample TergutEmb28metaG_FD_89873 | JGI IMG/M metagenome (GOLD analysis project Ga0123357, IMG submission 89873) | Embiratermes neotenicus P4 segment gut microbial communities from Petit-Saut dam, French Guiana - Emb289 P4 | ecosystem: Host-associated > Arthropoda: Insects > Digestive system > Gut ... | reverse complement strand
GTTACATCAGCAAAATTTGGGAAAATCATTAACTCTTGTTATTTAAGCATAGCCACTGACGCTGAAAACAGTAATTACGACCACCGCAATTTCTATGCTGATCTCGTCGTATTGCCAGACAAATAGTCTGTGAGACCCAGTACACCAGCAACCATCACCTACAAGTTTGGGACTTCAGTGCACGAAGTGTTTGTGAAAAACTTACAAAAAGGAAGTGCAATGAAATCCCGGTATGTCTTCCCCCGATGTAGCACCACTGTCCCTTACACCCCATGGAATTCTGGGGAGATAAATTCCCTATTAAGCAGTATTTCTATTTTCCACCCCCCACCCCTAATGTGTTGTAGGTTGGTGTTATAAGTTATTATTTCTAAGTATTTGGTCTCCTATACTATCTGTTATGCCGAGATGAAATTTACTATTTGATTTCGCGTACATCCTTATTTTGGTACGAAATTCGAATCAAATTTAAAAAAAAATACATACGCTAATTTATGAAAGCAATCGGTACGCGAAATGCTACAGAAAGTGTTTACAGCCTGAACTATAACATTTTTGTATAGTGTGTTCTTTCATTTAAAATTTACATTGAACTATCCCTAAATAATTTATCTCAGTAGTTAACCAACTTGATGCACAAAATTGTTGTTTTACAATCAGTTTATTTCATGTCTCTACATGTTTCGAGCACATGTGCTCATCATCAGAGGTCAAAATTGCATTACACAGCCTATAGATTTGATGATACCAGAGGCTGTATAATACAAAGTTGACCTCCTGATGATGAGCACATGTTGCTCGAAACATGTATAGGCATGAATAAACTTATTGTAAAACAAAAATTTTGTGCATCAAGCTGGTTAATTACTGAGATAAATATACTGAGATGCACGGTCAGCAAAAGCCTAAAAAAATTCCCTAAATAAGTGACAAAGAAATGTCTCCGTTGGTCACAACAACAGCTCTTTCAGGCATTTCCCGCCGTGTATGCAATCTGACAGCTACCTACTTTCTTCGTTAGGGCCCCGTCATTATTAGGCACCTAAGCTTAAGAATACAATCAACAGTCAATTTTCGTTCTTTCTAAAGGACCGCCTTAATATTAAAACTAAGTCTTTACAGTAATCCTAATATCTCAGATGTGTGGGGTATAACCTGTAACGATTAAAACTTCGTCCGTGAATGCTACGTGCCCAGCCCATACCACGTCCCTTAGCTTTGTCACACTCAAAATAAGGTATACGACACCGATTGAAAGGAACAGAGCTAATGGAAACAACAGAGAGGATTATAGACCGTATAGCTTGAATATGTGGGCTGGCTAGCTCAGTCGATGTAGCAACTGACTACGGGCTGAACGGTCCGGGATCGAATCCCGGTGGGGACGAGATTTTCCGCCCGTCCAGACCAGCCCTGGATCCAACCTAGTCTCCTGCAAAATGGGTACCGAGTCTTTCCCGGGAATAAAGTGCGGCCGGGGCATGCTGCTGACCACTCACCCCCTTCTAGTGTCGCGGTCATGGAAGAATATATATCTCTACCCACCCTCTGGGCCACGCCAGGTCTGTAACGGGATCACCTTACCTTTACTTTTATATCTTGAATGTATGTGTGCTGTAAGGAAGAGCAGCAGACCATACCGGGTGTAGCAAGTACTTAAACCTACATGTTATTCCCTGAATTTTTGCACGGTTTCAAGCAATGCAACAGTCAGAGTGCGAATTACTTGTATGGTTACTGTGCCCGTAGGGGCTTGTCTGTGTTTGGTTTGAATCCAATCACTGATTTTTGTTCATTTACCAGGCACGTGTCCGTCCAATGTTAATGGACGGGCAACATCATGTCTGTTAGTCAGAGCATTAAGTGGCTTATCGGACGTTATACGTCGGTTCGCATAAGCGGAAGCAGGGAGCAAAACGCAAGCCACATCCTTATTTCGAATTCAGAAACCCATGCTCGAAGTTCTTAGCCTGCAGAAACTTCTGACTGGTCGGAGGTGAAGCAGATTGCAAAGGGTTCGGCTAAGTCATATCGAAAATTAAAACGAACAGGGCCGCAAACCCCACGGACAAGATCATGCTCTAGGGTTGCGTGACAAACAGAATTTCATGAGTAGCCAATTTACGTACTTTCATATGTCTATGGACCCTTTAAAACCTGGTTCGGCTGAATTATATTTAAAGATTCATTTCCTACCGCGCTGTAAACACATTCCGTCACCGTTATAACACCAATCAATCTATGCTGTATAAGGAAATAATAGCAGGGTTTTCTGAGAACAACACAAAACACAGAAATACAATGCCAGGGCAGAATGTACACGTATACTTTTTCAGGGCAGAACCTGGCTGCATGTAACGTACCCACATGACATTAAGGATTTAACCATCCCCTAAGTTACGTTGCAACTTGAAATCTTGGGCTAGTGACTTTTTGGATGGCATGTGAAGTGATGTGCAAAGAGTAAAGTTGGGGAACGTCTAGTGAAATAAAAAAATTTAAATAAATCTTCTTTCTTATTAGGACCTCTTCCGCTAACTCAATTTGCAGGTGTTGATGGTTACTTTTGCACCTGTTCACACTCAGTGACACACACACACACACACGGTACGACTACTCGTGTTGAGGGATCGGCCCGTCGCAGAGCAGTCTACTTGCACAACACACAACACTCACAGATATCCGTACCTCCGGTGAGATTAGAACCTGCAATTCCTGAAAGCGAGCGGCCGCAGACCCACACATTAGACCACACGGCCACTGGGATTAGAATTTTAAATAAATTTTCACAAAAAAACTTAGTATTCATCAGGGTGACCTATGCAATACTACACCCTATCCGAGGGTTCATATCGAATCCTTGATTAAGACATGCCAAATACTGTGGTGGATGTTGATGGCATGTCAATTTAACGTGCAGATGGAGACTTAACTGCTGAGACAGATGTTACTGTAGTTGCCAATGTTTGACACTCGTTTATTGTACGATCAAGCTGCTTTGTCGCTGAAACTAGAGGTTCGCTGATAGCAGAGGCGATCCCTTGGAAACGAAGTTAACGCCTAACTGCACGACATAGCAGAATGCTGGACCATTTGCCGCTTCCTCACTAATTGAATGGGCAATCAGGGTACGTTCGAAAATTTCTGTCCAGCGATTTTAATCTTGTTATCTTGCTGGAACGACTCTCTGGTCCCATTAAATTAAGCAATAAACGAGAATAAACATGAATTTAATATAAAGTCTCTCCTCTTGAGACATTTTCGTTTGTTCAGGTATAAAAATTGCCAGCAGAGCTTTTATAAGTTTGGATGTTTTATTTTTCAGAGAAAACTTTATCAGACAGCTAAGTTTCATTGTGTTGTTTTGTCTTGGTGTTTTAAAATATTAGAAAACGAAATATAAACTGCCCTTAGGTTTTGTTTACCGTTCGCTCAGTAATATTTCAAACTGAGGAAGATTTCACATTTCCTAATTTCACGAGACGCAGATCATACATAGCACGTCTTTATTGTAACCAAAAGAGTTTATCGCCATATTTAATACTTCTCATCATTTTTCTGTGAATAACTGCGTATCAGTTCTGTGGGCCATGCAGCGAAGAATAACAAACGAAATGGCATTCAGTTTTTAATATTATACTAATTATAATATCTCCCATGCCGATCCCAGTGACCGCGCGGTCTAAAGCGTAGGTCTACGTCCGCTCACCTGTTGAGATCGTAAGCTCGAATACCACCGTGGGCATGGATGTCTGTCTGTGTTGTAAGTGTTGTGTGTTGTCAGGTAGAGGTCTCTGCGACGAGCTGATCACTCGTCCAGAGGAGTCCTACCGACTGTGGTGCGTTGCTGTGTGTGATTTAGAAACCTCAAGAATAAGGAGACCCTGGCCCGCGTTGGGCCGCAGCGCTTCAGGAAAAAAAAAAAATATCTCCCATATAGAATTTCGCAGGAGTTAAGACAGATTTCAGGCTTCCGTCGAGAGGTGGTTGAAAACTGCGTTCTTGTGGGTTATTACCCAGCGAGTACCGGCAATTTCTTACTGACGGTTCAGGTTAACCTATCCGTCCCATTTTCAAAGACAAAGCAATTTTTGACCACTGAAAATGGGACTGATAATTTGTCCCGAAACGTCGGTAAGTGATTACCACTACTCGCTGTATAATAACCCAGAATAGCGCAGTTCTCAAGTTAGAGTTTGTGGGCCGGATAGCGTAGTCGGTATAGCGGCTGGCTGCGAGCTGGACGGTCTGGAGATCGAATCTTGGTGGGGGCGGGATTTTCCGCAACTGTCCAGACCGGCCTTGGGGTCCACCCAGCCTCCTGTACAATGGTACCGCGTCTTTCCCGGGGGTAAAGAGAGGCCGAGGCTTGACGCTGAACCCTCATCCTCTTCTAGGGCCATGGTCAAGAAAGAGTAGAGCTATAACTATACTCCCCCTATGGGCCTACGGCCTGTACAAAGCCTCAAACTGCCTGTACAACGGTGCACTTTACCTCTTTTACCCAAGTTAGAGTTTAGAAAACTTGGAAAATTCCTCAGAAGCGAAACATATCTAAAAGACAAATTTTATTTTATAAACATTTTATAATTTGAAGTACGCGCAATGATAAACAGATGATCATAATTTTCTTGAGTGGTTACACCCTTTCTCCACAATGAAACCTTTAATTTCTTGTCATTACACTACATTAGCATATTTTATTAAGAAATGTTTGCAAATCTTAGGCAAAATTCTTTACAAACTTTACAAAAACACCTACTTTAAGGTTAAAGTCTTCTGGGTTATTACTTGCTCCATGAAGCAGAGTCCTTCTTGAGAAGCTGACAGGTTTTCAGCTAGTCACGAAATTCTCCGCATTTTATGGAACCCAGTGGTTCATGACCGCATTCACAAGTGCCCGCCTGGAATATTACGTCACGTAAAATGCTTACTGGCTACAGACGTTTAGAAATTTCATGCTTTTAACTTTACGGTGATGCAGTTCCAGGACTGCTTGACTGCATTATTCACTATTCGACACAGCGAAACTTTCCAGAATACTGGAATCATCAGCGTTACGCCTGAGAGAAACTCAAATTCTACATAAATTCACTTCCTGTTGTGGTCCTGTCTGTTGAATCGGAATGTAAAATCAACTTTCTCTGCCGAACTGTCGTTGCTTATGGTATCTGATTAACAACACCACATCACATGCAGTCACTCCCATTCTTAGCTGCATAATTTCAGGAGAAGATGTTAAGCACTAAACCGCTAAAACAAGCAAGAAATGGCATGTAATGCTCTTATGTTTGTACAAAGTTGCACGAAAACAAATACATTAATTTCAAAGAAACACACACACACATATATATATATATATATATATATATATGTTTGAATTAGAAGCAAAGAGACAGTAGGTCTCAGAGACTGAACACAGGCCGGTAATGAAGTACTCCAGAATGAGCAATGTGGCATCAGAGCCCCAAAGGTTTGGATAGACACTAATTAATCTAGAGGTTTAATTTGAATTACTACAATAGATCTAGTGGATTTGTAGTTCAATTAAGTCCCCTGGCAAACGAGCTTCTATTGAATGTTTCTGTAATTCCAGTGTATTTATTAAAATCGTTAAGTATAAACCCAAGAAACAGGTAGACATTCTATTTTCTTTCAAAAATATTCTTAAAAAAATAAGCTGTAATTTTCGGTATCTTAGTTGAAAGATAAAATACTTTTGCGTTTAATTACCATAACGTATATACGTATAGAGAAGGAGATGAATAATTCTCCATGTATTTTTATCTTCGGCACTAAAGAGAGGCCATGGGTTTGCTGCGTGGCTCTATCGCTTTGTTTCAGACAAGAACTCATTTAAGTGTTTGATTAGAGGCTGGGTATTCCGCGGAGCTACTCTGAAGTCTGTAAGAAAGAAAAGGTCTGATCTGCCAATAAAACCAACCTCTTTGCTCCGACCTTCCAGCCCTTATTCTAGGTACTGTACTGAATTTCCCCATTCATAATTCCCCATAAAAATCCCTGTCTATACCATAAAGGCATACAAGAGGAGTAGATTTGTAGATACACGATTTTATAACATCAAACTACAAAAATGTGAGTAGTTAAACTTCATGCTCGTGCAGGTTTACCCTTGGAAAAGCACCCCAGTACCCCTTGAGACGGGGAGGGGGAGGGGGAGGGGGGCTCATATCTAGTGTGAACGCTTTGATGAAGAGAAGGACCTCTGGCTCGGACAGAGAGATGAATCCTAGGCCGTGCAGCTCCTACACAATCAGTCTACCAAGTAGCTATCCTGACGTGTCAAAATTTTTAATGTTCAAACTACATTAAAACGTCGTATTTGGCGCCAAAATTCGTGATTGAAACGAAGTTTTGTGTTTAGACATGTGAATATGCCAGTGAACTTAACTTGAAATGTCTCTGGCTTGTTAACTTTGAATTTTTGTATCTAGAACAGAATTTCCGGGTATATAATTCCTCTTCCTTAAGATGGTCAGCTGTTAGAATTCCTCCAAGGTTTCATTCAAACGCAAACCTGAAAAATACCCCATTTTATCTGTATAAAGTATTGGGAGAAACTAATAGCATCTTGGACTCAGGGAAAACAAGAAAATGACCGATGTAACTTGGGTCCCGTGGTTTGAATTCCTCTCATCCCTATGCAGTGTTTCAATCTTGTAAAACTTGAGGAAAATACCTTGTCACATATACATATATTATCATAAAATAAATTTCCTAATCCTAAGCTTGGGACCGTGGACGTTGGTTCGAATCTTATTCTGATCCTGTAAGATATTTTAATTACAGAAGCAGTCGACACAGTACAATAGTGAGATGTTGCCGGCGTGTAATTTCCTCCTTCAGGTTTGGCTACCTGCTCTTCAGTATCTCCTCTCTCCAACTTTGTGTGTTTGTACATCTCAACAATAGATGAGTTTCGTTCTCCTCCAGTCCGCATAACAGACATCTCCCCTCCCCCCTCCGTTTCCTCATCACCCTACTCAATTTTAAAGTGTCAACCCTGACTCATACCACAAATAACCCTGGATAATAATAACACTGGATAATACAGGAAGTAACGACACTGCCACTGACATACTTCATTCACCTGCCTATGAAGATGGAACCGATAGTGAGTTCCGAAACGTCGGCAATTAGAATTCAGACGCCGGGGAATTACCCAAAAAGGAATAAATTACATTTGGAACACGGCGAAAGCTTAAAAATAAGATTTATATGACGGATGTTTGCAATTTTACAAGTGCTGCGTAATTTTCACATTGAAACATTTTATAGCAGATATGGAGAGAGTAATCTCTAGTAGAAAAACATCTCTTATAACGAAAGACATTCGATCAGAATATCTGTCTTTTTTTTTTTTTTACTAATTTTCTTTCTCGCTTGACCATCTCCGAGATGATGGTTTAAAATGGATGTACCCCAGCTTCGCATCCATCAACATACTTTCTAATTTTTTATTCGTGATAAAATTCATATACTTTCTATTCCTACGTCTCTTCCATTCCTTGCTCTGTCACATATTTTGTAACGCGCGTTTATTCTTAACGTAGGGACTTTGACAGAAAGGAAAGAAGGACATCATTATTTTCAGATATATAATTTAAATAAAATAAAATAAAAAATAACAATACACAGATAAGTAATTATTATTCATAAGTACATTTCGAATACACATCCAAATACCTTATGTTGCATGGGAATCAATAGTTCGTGATTATCAATCTTAATATATTTGAAGCATGTACGAAGAGCGTCTATAAACCTGTTATTACCTTCATGGGCAGCGGCGGAAACTACTTAGGAGTTAGTGAATATATTAGCTAACTTGTGAGAACCTGGAATCCTGAGGATGTACAGTCCAGAAGCCCTGATTAAGAAGCCCTTTGAGTGTTTGACTAATTCCAACTTAGACTTGTATGAACTCGAGACAGAAACCCAGTCTTGTCCTCATTACCATACGTAATCTAGATCAGCATCGCCAGTAACTAGTGTGGAAATCTTAGCGTTATATTCGAATGCACACAGAAGCCCTAGGCATAAAATTTAACGACTACAGTTTTTTTACCGTCTTGTTTGAGGACGCGGAAAACATCAAAATGAAAGTGAAAATGATACAAACTCATTTTTAGATAACTGAAGAATAAAAACCAACTAGTTGCCACTTATTATTTTATTGTACTTCTTATAGGCTCAACATGTTTCGGACACTACTCTAGCCTACCCGCAACTAACCTCCAACCTACAGCAAACCAAGAATGAAACGACCAATGTGGTAATCAACATTATAGTCGCGAGCTCCTGATGATGGGCATAGTAGTGCCCGAAACATGTTGAACCTATAAGAAGTACAATAAAATAATAAGTGGCAACTAGTTGGTTTGTATACTTCAGTTATTACAATGATGCACGGTGCAACAAACATCATCTTTAGATCTTTGCCTTTTATTGCTCTACGGGCAGTACTGTTAATATATCATCGGGCGGAGTCGTAAGCAAGATTAAATAAAACGCCATTCTAAAGATAACTATCAGGGAAACAGAAAAAATAAAGAAATAAAGGGGACAAAATCTGAGAAAATAATTAGTTCGGAACATGTCTTATATTGTGGACTGTCCGCGAAAGTGTAGGAAGAATGGCCACCTTTGTATAATTCGCAGGTTGAAATTGATATTTTTTGTGACTTCCGAAATTTTGTGAATCAGAAGCTTTCCTTTGAAATAAATTGCACTTTTAATTTGTGTTCCATAAATTGCAAATAAACAGGTAGTAGAGATATAACTGTGTACCAAGCATGACTGAAAAATCTCTTTAGAAGTTACGATAACTATTCAAATCGTCTAGGATATGAGACAGCAATGATCGGCGAAAAGGCATCACGCGTTCTTGAACAGTTCAAACTCGAAGATAGGAAGAGGAATTCCCCCCGAGATATTGTGACCATTTGTCAATCGACAGAGTTTCATATTCCAGAAAGTCGTAATATTAACATCATGTCGCATTTATACGTATATTTTGCACTAAGACATACTTTTAGAAAGTTCCAGAACAATGACGGCTTACTGGACGGCTTTAGGGTTCCGCAGTTCCAAAGAGCACGTTTCTTCTGCAGGTGACCGTCTTTAAACTGGTCAGGCAAATTCAATTTTAAATGTTACACTCATTCGGTCTTTTAGTTTGTGTTCCAGTTGATTCAAAGGGGTAAAATGGAGCACAAACACTTACGGACGAGGCTTTACCTTACAAAATGGGGAATTCTGTCAATAGTAAATGCAATAAAAATATTTTGGCTTATTTCACCACTCAATATAGCAGGGAATTCAATAACTGTAGCTGGAGACCAATGGAACTGAGTAGGTTTTATAGAAAATTATTGCGGCACATTCTTTTACGTATAAAATGTATGGACGGAAGTTATCAGTATGGAACTTCAATAATACTAATAAACGTAGAGTAATTTCAAAGGTAAAGAAAGGCAGATACCGATGACCATGTTCTTCAAAAGAAAACGTGAAGAGCCCGGAAAACCCAATGCTCGAGTAAATGAGTCTTCGAACCTTACATTTTTTTATAATTAATTCCTATTTAAATCGTTTTTTATACTTTAAAATACTGCCTTAACTCTTCATGTTTGTACCGTGCATGAATGATAATTAAACACTTTAATATCCAACTAATGCACAATATATAATATGTAGATACAATTTAAATTATAAAATATTTAAAAGTGCTCCAACATGTTTCGGATCACAGAAGATCTATCATCAGGGAGCCTTTTACAGTGCTTGGCTAAAAATTACAAAATGATTCTATCGTGTCCGTTGATATGGACGTGGTCGGTGTTATGGCAGCATATTCTGACCCGTTGTGAGTGTGTGTAGTTCACTGTATATCTTGTTTGGCATCAACAATCTTCACGTTTGCACCGTGCATCAATGATAATTAAACACTTTATTATCTAACTTATGCACAATATATAATATGTAGACAAATTAAAATTATAAAATATTTAAAATTACAAAATTTTAAAATATTAAAAAGTGAACTACACACACGCACAACGGGTCAGAATATGTTGCCATAACACCGACCACGTCCATGTCAACGGACACGATAGAACCATTCTTGTAATTTTTAGCCAAGCACTGTACAAGGCTCCCTGATGATGGATCCTCTGTGATCCGAAACATGTTGGAGCACTTTTAAATATTTTATAATTT
>Ga0123357_10014654_pt1 | contig 10243 bp, 7 predicted proteins | sample TergutEmb28metaG_FD_89873 | JGI IMG/M metagenome (GOLD analysis project Ga0123357, IMG submission 89873) | Embiratermes neotenicus P4 segment gut microbial communities from Petit-Saut dam, French Guiana - Emb289 P4 | ecosystem: Host-associated > Arthropoda: Insects > Digestive system > Gut ... | reverse complement strand
TATAATATAAATTATTGTTTTATCCATGTAAAGTCCAAGTTCAGTTCGCCTATCCGGTCGGTCCATCTTCTTAGTTTCGAGTTTCTTTGAGATACGGACATCAGGGTTTAGCTTGTTTTGACAGCAAGCGAAAACAGACAGACTGTACTGATCACAGGTTCACTGATTATGTACGATATGAAATTTAGTTGTGAATGGTAGAGACTGCACTACCGGCTAAACTTACTTAATATCTACCTAAGATGTTTATCAATTCCACCTTCGTTATTTGAAGGAATCGTTTTCTGTTGGTTCGTAAAACACACACGCGGCATATCATACACATGTATGAGAATTTAAGGTTTTCTATATAATATTTGAAGTCATGCTGACCGCTCTTGGTTAATTTGGGGAATTTTTGGATTTGTGTAATGGAGGTACAAATGTCATTACACAATTTTCACAGAACCACTTCTCCAGTTTGTTCTGGAGACTGGAAGGAAGTACCAAATATTATCCAGGGTGCATAAAAGGGAAAGAAGGAAGACAGGCGCATGGTGTAATTGATGATTTCCTTTCCATCACATGTATTATTTATGTGGAAGTTTGTGTATGTTACAAAAAATTTGATCTCTTAAAAAATATATACCAAATATATCTTATTAGTTACTCGGAGTTGTTGCATTCGTTACTGTGATTGTAATGTCAATACTATATTGAAGTGTGTTCTGTCCCCAATTTCTTTAAGGGTGTATTATTTTACAGGACATTCAGAAACAAATTTCTTCAAATGTTAAAAAATTATAGTATCCTAATTTTCAAATTTTATCGACTGAAATTACTTTCTGTGTAAACATAATGGGAATAGAAGTGTTTTATCAGATTTTACTTGCATTGTGAGTGTCTCTTGATACGCCGTATGACACAGCTACAAACAGTGCATGCCAACTCTCTGTCCACGGGTTATCACGTAAGTTTTTTTTATCAATTGATGAACATTATTTCAATGCTTTTTTCACACTTTCCATTTTTCTCCGTCTCGAGAATGAGTCACTTTAAACACTTTGGTTTTGTACAATGACTTCAGCGTGAATTAACGTTACCAGCATGGTTTATTTATTACCATTATTAATATTTTCATTATTTTGCATTTACGTGCGTGTTTATGGAGATACAAAATGTTGCCCGACGTCTTTCAATGCTACCGATATTCGAGTTCTTCCTCGCAATTTCAGAATCTCCTACACGTTTTCGTCACTCGTGCCAACTGTCCGTCTGCTAGATTCGTTACTACTGCAACCTTAGTGACCAAAGTTGTTGATATCATTAGGAAACGAATTGCTTAATAAAAACAGTAATTGCGCTAATCTGTGTCACTCTCAAATGAACTTATCACCAAATTACTTATTTTCCCAATACTTAATTCATTTTGTTACTTTTCCACTGCTGTTACATTTATATTATATTGTCTCTTTATTATTTCTTTTTTGATTATTTGTGTGTTTTTGCGCTGGCTCTGTAATAGGCCCTTGTGTTGTTAAACGTGCGCTTAAACAAATATATAGTGAATTTATATTTATATATGCTCAAAAATATATCATAATTTGAATTTCTTCGGGCCATATTTGAACTTGGACACTACACTGCACTTATATTTTGACCCGATTATCAGCGTTTTGCGCTTAATATTACCTAGATTACGTAGTAATTTATGTGCCACAATGAAGGGTGAAGTCTATATCAAATAACATTTCGAGGAATTGTATATTTGTGCTCACTGCTATAAATAAATAGTGTTATATTTAACTTGTGTATGGATTGTTTCTGACAGAACATTCAGTAGAATGTGCCTTTAACTGCGTAGTTTTTGAATAAATATAATTACTCTGACGCTCAGTTGTAATGTCCGGGATTTTGTTAGAAACCTGGCTGTAGAGTATGTGAGATGTGTGAAACGTTTAGGACTTGATAAAACGTCGCTATATCTGATCTAAGTAAGAAATGACGAATTGTAGTCCGATGTTTATGTGTTTTCATGTTTGAAGAAAGGACAATCTAAATTTATAGTTTCAAGTAAGTAGTATAATTTACGGGCTAAAAATATAATGAATTTTAATAGTGCAAACATGTCACTTTGTAAATTACGTACACATATTCAGCCCATTGCTTTCCCTGATTTTCCGTATCACTTGGAAACAAAATATTTTTCTATTATTAGTCTACACTTCTACAATTTACAAATTACCTTTAAGAAAATCCGCATTTTTCTCGGACAGGGTAACAAGAACTATAGGAAAGGACAGAATATCCTCTATAATTAGATTCAAGGTCGCTTTTGATCAACTTAAGATTTGAAGTTTTACAGTTCAGTCAATCATACAGCTACAAAAATGTAAGAACTCAGGTTAAATATAATTTGTTTAATTGTATCCTGTATCAGGGCTGCATATATATTTCGTCGAAAATATCCCTTTACAAAATGTTCACAATGAGATTTACAAAGTAATTTTTGGAGATTCTTTGAAGAAGTTATTAGGTTGGTTCAAGTGACCAAGACGTACTGAGTTTGTAACACACATGCAGCTACCTAATTGACGACAAAACACTGGCATCTCCAAAAGTGTTTTATCCAGTGGAATTATTAAGTAATAATTTGTGTCGTTATTTAAGATTTCTTTTGTGTATATAAGTTCTTCAGAACTGCATTCTTTTGAAGGACAGTTTAATCTCTCCGTGCATCCTCAATAAGAATGATTTTCTTTGAAAATCAATTTGCACAGGCGTCTCCTTGCAGGGTGCCAATTCGAAGCGGGACAGTATGTGACATATTGCGGTCTTCACCTGCATTAGAGCGAACCGCATTCCTGTAAAGAGAATAAAAATAAATTTTATCATGCTAGCTAGCTAGTACCATCGTAAAATTATACGTCCCTAGCATCTCCTAGAAACTTGTGTTTTGCGTCATTGTACCATTATAAAGGGGTGTCACAACATCACTCACTGTGCAGTGTCCTTGCCACACTTGACGGTCCGTACACAGTTGAACACATTGTTGCGCGCAGGTGCTTTCTGTCGGCAAACTACAATAACCGAACTTCAATATCTGACCTTTTAACTCTGTAGGAGATACGTTGTCAATCTCCGCACATTGTAATCGCCTTACATTTTGTGAATTTTTTTCATGTGTTTCTGCCACTGGATTTTGTAATAATGCAGAAGTTTTAAAAAATATGCTATGCTATGGCCAATTGGTGGAGGAATACTTTGCTGGCACTACATTATCGGACGGTAATTTGCACGGTCTTTTGATCATGTCTCGGTACAAGTCTAACAGATTTAAATGAAGTAATACCGGATATTGTAAGTGGAAACGTCTAAAGGCGGGAGAAAGCAATGGCAAACACCCCCAAGAACTTGCCCAGGATGCAGTGTGCCAGAGCCATACCGGTCACATGACTGGGCTCTGGTTCCTGCCAAGCCGGGCCTTCAAGGCTGAATACTAATGATTGATGAATTGTAAGAAGAATCACAAATGCAAATATCGCAAAATATGCAATTTTCCTGTATTAAAGAGTCAAATTTCACTAAGATGAAAACAATAAAACTATAAAATATTGATAAGACCATTGGCAACATATGGAGCAAAATGTTGGAAATTGAAATTACGTATTGTTAAAAGACTGGCTACTTTTGAGATGTTGGAAATCAATATAAAAACTTGGAAATAGAGATGAAGAGACAGAGCTGGCTTGGAGACGTCCATTTAGGATGAGAAGGTCCGCTTTGGATTGCGGTGGCTTCTAAGACGAAGAACAAAAGATGAAGAATTTGGGATGTGATTAGAATTAATTTGCTAAAACTGCAGGCTTTCCACCAATCATTTCCGAAGACACTTCGTTCATGACTGGAAAACTCATTATATATTGAACCCATTGACATATTTCCATAACAATGTTTTGTCATAGCGAGGGCCATGAATGTAGCTAATACAGTGTATCCCACTCGCTAACGAACCCGGCATTTCTTTAATAATTTTACCACTAATTAGGATATTTTCCAACTATCCTGTGTGAACTCACACATACACTAACACTCACGAACAACAACCGCATTGTATAGGCACCCTCGGCCAAATGACAGAGAGACGCCTCAGGCAGGAAAGAAGCTGGCTGGCGGACCGCTGCTCCGTGTCGCAACAATTAGGCGCACTACAGACATACACTACAGACGAATTCCTCTTCATTTCTCACACAACGAAAGTACTCCTGTTCAAATTTTGTTACAATATCTTCATTGGTGTTAGAATTACTAAAGAAATTCCGGGTTCGGTAGCGAGTGGGAAACAATGAATATGAGGCTTAAAGATACGGTGGGGATTTGAATGATGAACCAGCAGAATGTCGACTTAGGAAGACGAACTGGAAGTAAGTGAGCTGCATTTTGCCAGCAGCACTATGTTGGTTGAGATAAAAACTTGAAGAGAATTTAGTTTACTGTCGTAATTATCTAAGGAGCTAAGTGTGAAAAAATTGTATATTGCACACAGCATTTACATTATGATTTTCTCATAGTTTCAAAATATCGTACTTTTTCAAATAAACAAGTAGGTATCATTAAATTGACAACCATAAAAATTAAGCCGTTTTTTCACACCGATTTTTATGAATATCTTAAAAGCTCAAATGATCAACAAGACATGCAGGACTTTCATATCGAATGTGGCAAAATTGTACCATAAATAGGGAAGTTACATATAGAAACTGCTTCGTGCCCACAAGCATAGCATGTCTTTCACTGCGTCTTATTTAAAAAGAACCCAAAACGTGTGCAGTATGCATTTGTGTTCATCTTGTGTACCGAATTTGATGAAAATTGGAGGAGAGTAAATTAGTGGTGATTTATTTTTGACCTTTTAAACGACTTTACCCAAACTGGAGTTAACACGTAACGTGTAGCATGCATGTACGTAGTTTGGAACCGTTAAAAATGGTAATAAATTTTCACCTGCGCAGCAGGTTATTTGCGTTGGGTAATGACAGTCACTCGTTATGTTAGCACACTAACTTATGTGCTTGAACAAAAAAAGCTAACAAATTTACTTATTTCTGAATTTGTCATGAAATTAATAACTTACGAATGTGTTATTAATACTGATATGGTCTGCTTGAGGTGCGCATGTACGATCACACATTGCTGTAAATTAAAAGAAGTCGTAATATTTTCAGTAGTGTGTTTTGTTTTAAGTTAACTATTAAGTTGTAGTCTGGTTTTCTAAACCCACACCAGCTTCTTTTATGATCACTCAAGTTTTATCTTCGTTTATTAATTCAGAAGATTATATGTCCCTCTACGAAACTAAAAAGCGTCGTGGCACAAGAGAGACAATCTGAATTCTCAATAACCGAAACCTAAAATTCTAGTGTGGACATTTAAATTGTCTGTCCTTACCGAGGCACATTCGCGGACCCTCGCCGAATGGAAGGTATGTGTATTTCGGGCGACTGTGTTTATTTTCTTCTGTGAAACGGCCTGGGTCGAAATTCTCCGGTTCTGGGAAGTACGCTGCATCAGATTGCAGACCTAATACCGGGATATAAACCCCGGTACCGGCTGGAAGTGTTATTGTTCCATTTCCTGTAGGGGCAGGCAGTTGGTAATCGCTGCAACACTTCCTTTCCAGAAACGGAAGTAACGGGTATTTCCTCAGTGTCTCTGTGAACACCGGAACAGATAGCAGAGATGTGAAATATAAAGGGAAGAGCAATTGGTCGTTCGGTACGTGAGAAATTATGTATCTTTGCTGTAATTCAGGCTGTCTGAGCGCGACCGGTGGAACGGTATTATGTAAATGGTTACTGTTCGGTTGTGCTGAGAGGTTTGCTTCATGTGCCGGCCGATTTAGCCTCGGAAAAATACCCCGGGTAAACATTGAATGTTTGTTATCATTATATTATTCACAATAGCTATTTCCAATAGCGAGTGAATCCTACTGCAGATTATTGAACGTACATTGTGATACGGACAGAGTAACATATAAACCGAGGTGTCAGTTACATGAAATGCCGTTACATTCTTAACGCATTAAAGCAATGCATTTCTTAAACTAAGGTATATAATTTAATATATAACAAAATTTATAAGTTACAGAGAACTGAATATATCTGCCTTTCAACACATTTACAAATAATTGTACACGCATTTAAAGGATATGCAGTTTATAGCAACGACGCCCAATGAACTGTTTGAACCCTGAGCTGTTCTGCTTCAACTCATAGTAAAGAATAGGACGCAAACCGCATAAATATCCACACGAAGCAAATCGTTTTGAAAATACTCGAAACTCTAGGCTCTTTGCCGTTGGCCGTAAAGTTTTCCAGGGAGAATGAGAAAGTATAATGTAGAGGAGTTGGGGCAGCCCGCTACCGGAAAACAGGCGTTAAAAATCTGTATGCTCTGAACTGTGATATGGAAACTCCTCTGATCTCTTTTTGGAACTGAATAATTGACACATCCAATTCACAATTTGACGTTTACAAGTAGGTAGACTATAAATGTTGACATAGGATTATTATCTTAAAATTCAATATCGTTAGAACAATAATTACTCTAGAATCACGTGAATAATAATTTTTCCCTTTCTCTGAGTATTTTAGATGTTTATAATTAACCTTTATAACACCTGACAATATTCACAAAGTAAATTATCTATATTGTACCAGTACATTTTATGTACTGGATTCGTACCTTGCAAGGAAACTGTTTGAAATGCGAGGTATTTTCTTTAATTTAGCCACATTGTATCATATAAAAGCACATCAAGCAATTTTAGTATTAACCTTATCAAGCCCAAAACAATTAGTCTCATATTATCGTTTAATATCCCTTCGTTCCTCACCTGAAACAACCCTGTCCAGGTACGACATGTTCTTGATGGCATCATATGTCAGTTTACCGTCATGTTTGCTCATCTCCTGCAGGATCTCGTCCCTCACACTCTGCTGAATCTCAGGATGCATTGCAAGCTCGTACAGTGATAAACTCAGAGTACTACTAGAAGTCTCGTAGCCCGCTAATAGAAAAAATAACGGCTGTGCGACAAACAAATCGCCGTCTATTTCTGAAATAGCGGAAAAACGTTTCTTTGAAGTATCGCAGCTCGCTATGTCTTTTTGTTACGTACAATTGTTGCTTGGATCGTCCTTATTTCTGTGGTTCAAAATCCACTGTGTGGTGCAGATGTACTCGTGTGTTTCTGCGTGACTTTGATGTGCCCTTAATGAAGTAAATTTGTTGGGTTGATCTATAAGTTATAACCGGTGGTATTAAGAGTCTAATTAGGATCCTCAAAGCAAGTCTCTGAAATGTACGGGTATATATTTTTGCATGGGAGGGAGGTAGGTGAAATCTGGTAAGCAAAAGACGGTGTGGTAGCAAGTAGAAGGATGTTTACGAGAGCAGAGAATGAGACAGGGTTATTTGTGAAGTATAGTAGACAGCTAGAGAGAGAAAATTGTAGAGTTTAGCACAGGATAGAATATTTCGAATGTATTTAGAAAGATAATTCTAATTTGTTAGGCATTTGTCAATGTCAAGATTATTGGATTTTGTAGATTTTTGGGACAGTCAAAAGTCGAGGGTTGGAACTTTTTGAGATGTAAATCAAGAGGGTGTGGATATCGTGTTAGTTACAGTAGCACAATAAAATTGTCCGCTAGAAGACACTTATAAGGGGTTAATATGTATTAGGTTAAGGGATATCACGGAAGTCATTATGAACCAATGGGAATGTAGATTACAAAATTTTAAAAATTTCGACCTATTACGAGACTCCCAAAGTGACATAGAACCAATCAGACTAGTTAGGAAAATCAGAGTTGGGGCTTTTGAACGAGAAAACCAACTTCTCATATTGCAGGACACAACACAGGTCTTTCGGTTGTCGTAGAAGGAGGACGCGCTTGTGCATTGCTCATAATATGTCAGATTTACGGACTAAATTATATAACTAGAATATATATGTGTTCTACGGAGGTACAGTGTTAATTAATTAATTATAATTAATCCTATTTTGCACTTAGTCGGTATTACCAAGTCTCGGTCTATATAACTGCTATTATTTCATAAAGGATAATGTGCAGTGATTAAGCTAAGTGAGAAAGTGATCGGTGCTACATTTATCGTTTTTAATCAGAACTTGTATCAAATTAGCACCCATTGACTAAAAATTAAATCACAGAAAAATTTCTCCATTTAACAATTAAAACATTAATCTTCTTAATAGTTCTTCTTTACTGAGTTCTCAACACTCAAACTGACGTTAGTCACTGAAACTAGGTCTCATGCAAACCGGCTGAATGAGAAAGTTGAGCCGGACGGTAATAAAATAGACGTATTCATTTGACTCTCACAATGGGAAACCTCAGCGCAAGAACCTATCAGGACGCACGATTAACTTGTCTGCTAATAAATATCTTGTTTTTCTAATTACACAACCCTATGTGTGGTAACATTTTCCAAATTAATTCTACCTTTCAGATTAGCAATGATTACGCTGCCAAATTCATAAGCAGTTACCTACGTGAAGCTTGAAATGGTCTAATTGACCTGAATAGAACAATCGTGTAAATAAAGTGACAGTAAATATAACGATATCCCGAGTTATAATTCGTGGTTTTGACTTGATATAATTGGGAATAATGTTTGGTTCTTAATTAGAAGTCTCTGAATGTAAATTCAACATAGAGGAAAACATCTGACAATTCCTATACAACAGACTGCGCGATGTTAGGAATTCTTGGATTTTTAGAGTATTGAAGATGACACCGATGAGTTGTTGCGTAAGATCGAAATGGAATTACTATTGTAGGCTGCGTAAAATTCCATATGGACCCAGATCTTATGTAATAGCCAACACTAATAATTCTTTCTATCCAACATTGTTTCTGTGTAATGAATCTGGAAAAGCAGTTTTAAGGTTGGGTAAAACAGTATATTTACAATACCAATGGGAACTTAGCTAGATGTCATTATTTTCAGTGGTTACTGCAATATTATATTCACTTTCTCAACGACAGAGATCTGTCCAATCATTCCATAACGCATTGCCGAATCTTGCTCTACACAGGACTTGGCACCGCTGGTGGTTAAACACTGCAGGACTTACTTTTCTTTTATTGGTAATAACACAAATTGAATGTAATGTAAGTACCGCCTCTGATGGATAATTTAGGTGGAATTTGTATGTGACTTGTGTCACGAAAACTGAATGAACCTTTGTTACAATTTAACTCGGTTTCGTGGAGCAGCTCAGTCTTGGGGACATGAGACTTTATCTTCAATAGGAATGCTACGTGGAAGTAATTCAGCGCCAGCATTCACTGTACCATTGCGTGCAAAAAACACTTTGATTTTTGTGGTTTATTGGTAGTAAGTGGTTGATGTTATTAACCTAACAATTTTCTTACAATTTGACCTAATATTCTTTCTCACTTAATATATCGTTTTGCTGAAACTTACTGAAAGTGGCGTCTGTGTTTTCATTCTTAGCAGATTGCACATCTCCTTGCACTTCCTCCTTGCCAGCTTTTCTCATTTCCATCATGCAATCCAGAAAGTCATTCCGTACCAGTCCATGATTCTCCCTGAATTCAAGTGTAACAAATATAAAGATTATCAGAAATGCCCGTGTAGGATTACACTCCAATAATGAAAGTTTTAGAAACGCTAAAGTTTACCAATTGTCGTCCAATATCAAACCTTACATTTAATAGAGAATTTGAGCTCCATCTGAGAGACAGCAGGGAAAGTTCGGCATGAATTACCCAGAAGGTGTTAAATATTGATACATTAATATGAATAAGAAGTACTGATTATTAATGTTATCCTTTAAAATGCACTTAGTGAGATCGTCTTCATCTTCGGCATAGCGATGTACGTTTAGTTTATGCCATTAGTAAGAAACTGGATCGAAAGTCCGACGTAGAATTCAACAGAATTACGCTCCAAAAAATAAAGTAACACAAAACAAAGGATCACAAAATGAAAAGAACCGCAGTAACTTTAGTGTCATGAATTATCTTTCAATGTGTGGCGCAAAAATTCGTATGTGTAACAAAAGGCAGAATAAAATCACTGTGTGAGAATTAATAATAGTACCTTCGAGAGGGTGGAAGAGTTTAAATATTTGGGAACAACTTTAACACATCAAAATTCTATTCCGGAAGAAATTAAGAGCAGATTGAGGTTAGGAAATGCTTGCTATCAT
>Ga0123357_10014653_pt1 | contig 10243 bp, 6 predicted proteins | sample TergutEmb28metaG_FD_89873 | JGI IMG/M metagenome (GOLD analysis project Ga0123357, IMG submission 89873) | Embiratermes neotenicus P4 segment gut microbial communities from Petit-Saut dam, French Guiana - Emb289 P4 | ecosystem: Host-associated > Arthropoda: Insects > Digestive system > Gut ... | reverse complement strand
TGAAACAAACTGCATTTTGAAGAGGAAAAAACGGAGAGTATACACCATGTTTAAAATATTCAGTACCTATATTTGTTGAATAAATATATAAAATGCAACATTTAGAGGTTAGCGGTGCGGTACAACCACTATAGTCGTCGTTAGGCGCCAGAAGGTTAATATAGCTTCTTACAGTAATTGATTCACCACCTAGAAGGAATCGTTCAGGCAAAGTTTCTAAGAAATTTTGCCGCTATACATCAAAGGCAGAAGAAGAGGTAGGCCACATGAGAGCAGGAAAAAACTAATTCTGAATGAAGCCAGAACAGTCTAATAAAGTGAATTCATGCAGATTGTTGTTGTTGTTATCTTCATCGTCATCATTGAAGCAATGTGCGCCAGTGCATTTAGTGGCAAATGAACCAGTCCTGGTTGTGCCATTGTTTGGATGTTTTCAGAGAACTTGCTCCCTCAGGTATTGCATACCTTCCTTGTAGTAATGCAGCTTGACCCTTTGAACTGGTGATGAACAATGCCCTCACAGTAATGAAAGTCATCAGCATGTCATAGATGTTCAACATGTCTTGCCTCACTTTTCTGACATCAGAGGATGAGTTTTTCCACTGGGAGGATAGTTGTTTGGCATTTGAGATGTAACAGTAAATTCCATATTCTTTTATAAATGAGGCTGCCTTGTTGCGGTTGTGGTATTCTGGGTATATGGCTAAATTCAAAAGAGGTACTGGCTTCTCATGCACATGGCAAAGTGTGTTTGAAGTCTAATATGCATTGCTGAGTATTGGTGTGTTATCACATGAGCCAAACTAAAACTACTTTCTGCTTCTGTTTGCTAAGGTTGTAGTTTGTTCTGTAATAGCAAGATAGAACATTGGTTTCTATGCTTGCTTTTTTCACAATGATTGTGCAGTGTGTCACTTTTTGACAATAATGCATTGCCTTTTGTAAAGGCTATACATTTTGTAAAGGCTATACATTTTGAAGTTCACAATTTGTTTTTATTGTCTTAATTGCAGTGAAATGTCATTGTAATGAATATCATTTGTCAGTCCATAAAGGTGTGTTGCAGTGAGATTTGACAGAATTTTGTGACAATTTAAATTTACATTGGAGCATAATGCATGCATTTATAGGTGAATGAAAGTTGGATTGGGGCACTTTCTTGATTGTGTGTGTGGTTGTTTATGTTGCAGGTGCGTAGTGTATCGGCAAGGGCTCTTGGAGCTATGGTGCGTGGAATGGGTGAATCTAGTTTTGAGGATTTGCTTCCATGGTTGATGCAGACACTTACATCAGAAACAAGTTCTGTGGATCGTTCTGGCGCTGCTCAGGGTCTCAGTGAAGTTGTGGGTGGACTTGGCGTAGAGAAACTGCACAAATTAATGCCAGGTATTGGACTGCAATATGTAGCACTACAGAAGTACCTACAGCCCAGTTATGACAATTACAATTAGAGTTGTTTGTTAGCTCTCTTGGGTCCTACAAAATTGCATTGTGTGCATCTCAGAAGATTTCTCTCATAGTTCTCTCTTCTTTCCTTCTGTCCTCTTTCTTCATTTCCTCATCTTCACTTTCCTTTAATACCCGTATTTTTGCAACTTCTCATTTTTGTTGTGCCAGACATTCTTTTAAACTCTTAGTGCCATGTTGTAATGTCAGAGACAGACTTGAGAATTACATATAATAACGATATTCAGGTATTGATGAGAATACCGTTTGTGTCAACCATTTTTGCACATTTTATAAATTTTTGTAATATAGAAGTTATGATGTATTTTTACTCTTCAACCACTAAAAGGAAAACAAAGAATGTACAGCTTGAAGTTCTACTTGCTATTCATAGCCTATGAAAAGGCATTTGTGAAAATAATTTAAGTTACTGTTTGTTCTGCCTCAAAAGAGATGAATCTCAATCCAGTTTGTGCCTGTAGTACGTAGCTTATAAGACAGTACCATAATAATTACAAATAAAGTTTTAGGTACAACCAAATATGGCCACTGAAGCTGCTCATAGACAGTTGTTGTGTTGTAAGGTGACTCTTGATTTTTGTCTGTCATGTTTATTTTATCATTGTCCACACAAAATAGGAATAATACAATTTACAGTATTTGCTGGCATATAAGAGACACTTTCTGCCTTCAAGAGTGCCAGGTGCTATTACTTCACAAATGTTTACATCAGTGTTTGTGATACAAATGTGTGGTGTGATCAGGAAATTTCAGAATTGTTTTCTCTTTGACATCTGTATTTACATTCCATCCATGCTCTTCTCATTGATATAGTTTTCTTGTGACCTTATGCAGTGAGTCCAGTGGTTGTGCTGCTGCTGGATACATTTGCAGAAGTCCTGTGTTTTGAATTTGGCATGTGCAGCCCACAGGTGTTTGTGAATTGTGATATGTCATTATATCTCCTCACCTTCAATGCCACCTTGAATTTGATCACTGCAGTGACCTTGGCAGGAAAAGTCTGAAGTTAATTCTGAAGGTCTTGACACATACTGAAATGATTCTGTTTCTGTTCACCAATCAGCAGATGTATGAATTTTGTGGCAATCCATTGTGTGTTTAGATATTATGTCAAAATGCTTTGGTATGAGCTAAATTAAGATTCCCACCTCATTAGCCAAATCACTGATAGTGTTGCATCTGGTTTCATGAACAAATTACTTTATTAATTTCACATTTTTATCTGTTTTCCTCGTAGCTGTGTGTCCTGAATGCTCAGCATCATTATTGACATTCTACTTTTGAACGTCGAAAACCAATTTGGTGTTTGAGTTTGCTCATTGGTTCTCCCCTGAAAGCAAGTTTTACAGCTTATAAATCTGTGCAGCAGTTCTGCGTGTTTGAAGTGTCGTGAAATGTACTCACACTGTTCTTTGAAATCTAACCTTTTTTGAGACAGAACAGGGCACAACATACAACTTCAGTTTACAGGATGTTACTTCTGATTTGTACATACTCTTTTTTTGAAATGCATGGCACATGACAAAAGAGTCTACTCCACCTCCACCTATTGGAGAATTCTTTTTTGCATAACTGCAGCAGTGTCATTGTGACTAGTTTGCAAACTAGCTGATCATACCACATACAGAGAATATTTATGTATGAAAGTGTGGTGTATTTTGTATGCCAGCAAATATATTTTTTATGTATTGTATTTTCCACTTTAGAGACAAAGTTCTTATTGTCCACCAGAATAGTACTAAGATATTGAAAATTACTGTTGTTTGGGATGCGACACTGTGTAGTTTGGCAGATGTCAGTGTTGTGGAGGAATGTGCCACTTCCATGTTCAGGATAGAAAAGACAACTCCAACCCTAAAAATAGAGGTGACAGGTTTCTCTGAACATTGATACCTATCTACCAGATCGCAACATCCCCGAAGGAAGTAATGTATATAATTACTGCCATGAGGATTTTAAGTCTTGCACAGTGAGATGATGCAGTGTGTGTATATACTAGCAAATATCATTAGCCACTGTACTGAATATCATAAGTTATAGGAATTTTGTGGCTGCAGTCTGCACATTTTTGTGAAATTTTTATATACTTCATTTCCAGAAATTATTAGTACTGCTGAAAGGACTGATATTGCACCACATGTAAAGGATGGTTATATCATGATGTTCATTTACATGCCAGTGGTATTCACAAGTGAATTCACTCCATATATCGGACAAATTATTAATCCAATTCTTAAGGTAAATTCTTTTATGTTTTTAATATCTATAACATTTAAAGTAGCCAGTAATACAGTAAAACCTTCTTAATTCGCAATGCTCAATGCTGGAAATAACAGCTTTGAATTACCCATATTTCACTGTGATTGTACTTCATGTGCAAGGAAAACAAATTTGTGAATAATGTATTATTCAAACTTTTTTTTTACACAAAATAATGCTGTTCTGCACAGTGACATGCTTGGTCCTCTTTTGATGGGTAGCTGTTATCAACCTACCCTTCAAGGTTTGTTAGCTGGTAGCCAGTCTAGTGCCATCTGGGTGCGCTGGCTTATATACTTTGCATGACTGAGTAGAAATTTCCAGGCATGTACAGAGTAATTACAGAATACATACAAAATTTGTGCATGAATTGTAGCATCTGTGCTATGTAATAATGTCAAGTCACTGAAATCAGTTGTTCAGTGAGCTTCATTATTGTATTTAATTGTGAATGAACCATAATAAAAAGTATGCAGCATTATTGTCAAGGATAGGTGATGACACTTACATTGACAGTGCGGTATGCTTTAGCCATTATCGGATTAATGAGGTTGTACTGTAATTATTCTTCATCCAGACTGTTGACGTAAAACAATTTTTAATCTCATTTGGTTTGTACTTGTCACTATCTTTTTTGCGTTGTTTTAACTTATTGTATTAAAGCAGAAGGATAAAGCTGTACTGCATACAATATGTATGTTTTTTAAATCCATGCACTTTTGTATTAATTTATTTATTTGCACATTTATTGATTTCCTGATTATGTACCCACTTACGTCTCACAGTTCTTCCTCAGTTTTGTATTTCATATATTTCCTTTACTGTCTGAGTTGCTCATTGCCTTCATGTTTCATATTTGTAGGCTTTGGCAGATGAGAATGAGTATGTGCGTGACACAGCATTGAAGGCAGGTCAAAGAATTGTGAATCTATATGCAGATACAGCCATTATGCTGTTGCTGCCAGAACTTGAGAAAGGACTGTTTGATGATAATTGGAGAATTCGTTACAGGTATTTATTCATACTAAGAAGTCCCTGTTAAAAGGTAAAAAGGTAAAGTGATCCCATTACAGGCCCGGTGTGGCCCAGAGGGTGGGTAGAGGTATAGCTCTACTCTTTCATGACCACGGCACTAGAAGGGGGTGAATGGTCAGCAGCATGCCCCGGCCGCACTCTACCCCCGGGAAAGACCCAGTACCCATTTTACAGGAGGCTGGGTGGGCCCCAGGGTTGGTGTGGATGGGCAGAAAGTCTTGTCCCCACTGGGATTTGATCCCGGACAGTCCAGCCCGTAGTCAGTCGCTATACCAATTGAGCTACATGGCCCACAAGAAGTCTCTGTTACTTTCAGTTATGCATCACTGCAATAAGGACTCCCATAAATTATATTTGAAGCAGGATGGCATCATCACTGAGCCAAGTTTTTATTGTGCTCATTTTGTTTATCAGATGAGATGTATACAGATGTTTGTAAAATACAAGGTTGAGTAATGACATGCATTGTAGTACATCTGTGGAATTTGTGTTGACCTAAGTGTCTCCTGTCAAAATATTCTTGTATTGGCTTAATGACAAGTGGAATATCGGCATTTGTAACATCCATAATAAGACTTTGGTAATTTTAATGAACAGGCAGAGTAAATGATTAAATTTCTTCATGAAATTTCTGTAAATCTTACTTTGGTGTCCTCATTCATTTATTTAACTCAGTCATTCAGTTTGTTCATTGCAAGTACTTGTAACATGCATTAAGCTGAAAGCATTTCCTCTCTGCTTGTCACTGAGTTCATATTTATTAAAAATTAGTGAAAAGCTGTATTTCAGTAATGAAAATGTATTTCCCACATGCATGATTTTACCTTTCTCTTTGTTTTTAGTGTTCGTGTATTGTAGGTTTAAAGTCACTTACTAGTAGTAAAATTTATTTCAATGCTAATTGCACTGCATTAAGTCAGGAAAAGTGAATTTTTTCTTGTATTTATTTAAATGTTTAGAACATTGAAATGTTGCAAAGGAAGTTTGTTAGCAGAATAATCTATGTATTTGATATTATGTACCAGATTTTTTAAGGGTAAGGTAGGCAGGTTTTGATGAAAGTTGAGCTTAGCATGAAGCAGGGATTGTGTGAGAGCAATACAAACTAAAAGTAAATTGGGCCAGACACTATGGATTTTGACTTACCAATTTCAGATTTTATTGAAATCTGTTCAGTGATGTGAGAGATGAAGTGTACGTGTGGACATGCGCAGTCTGTCCAGTGTAATATTTTTTTTTTTGCACTAAGGTAAGGGTAAAATTGTCCCTATGCATGACAGGAAGGCATATGAGAGAGTGGGGGTATAGCTCCGTCCATTCTTACTGTTGACACTAGATGGACATGAGAGACCAGCTTCATATGTCAAGCACTTTATTATCAGGGAGAGAGTACCCAATACCTGTTGATTTTTTTTTTGTGATATGTGCAAATAATGTAAAAAATAATTTATGAACAAGTGATAAATTGAATAGTGAAGGTAATCAGGTCTGACTTCTGTTAACACAGTTCAGTGCAGTTGCTGGGAGATCTGCTGTACAGAATATCAGGGGTGTCAGGAAAGATGAGCACTGAAACAGCAGATGAGGATGATAACTTTGGAACTGAACAGTCACATCATGTAAGTCATTTTTCTGTGGTAAACTTTTACCAGTATGAAGCATTGTTTATATAATACAGTCGAAATGATCTGCATAGCAGGTTATGTTTGCAATTATAGACGTAAAAGAAACATAGAGGTTATGTTGGACTATTCTTAGGCTTTCCATATCCAAAAGAAATTTTGCACGCACATCAATTATGGTGCTAAATGTACTTTACTGAAGTTTCTCTTGAATTCACTTACTGAGGGGTTTCCTTCATCCAGTTTTCAAAATCAGTTGTCCAGATATCCCCCTCCTAAGAAGATTTTCCTCACTTAATTTAAGGGTGTCACTCATTTAATTTATAATGTCAGTGATCTGAAGTCTATAATCTGATTACCAAATACCCTTTATTTGAGATTTTTGTTGCTTTAATATTCAGATCCACGTCTCGCTGAACAAAAGCGGGTGTTTCAGTGTACATTTATTGTAAACACTTTAAGAATATACTGTTTCAAGCAGATAATGTGAGAGTTACATATGAATGTTGAATATTAGAACTGATACTGTGTACATTTGATACTGTGTACAGTACTTAAAAGCATTAAATTTGCTTTTAACATTTGCCACAAAGGATTGAGCAACCCTTAGAGAGCAGTACTATACCTAAATTCATATGCTGATAGTGAATATTGCTCCCCCTCTTTTTTTTTTTTTTTTAATGTCGGAAGGAAGGATACTGGATGTACATATACACACACACGTGTCATTCTGGAATAATACGTCAAATCGGATCCACTAGCTGTATTGTAACAGCTTCAAAAATGTAAGTTTGGATAAATTTCACATGAGTATGGTGATAATGGTGAAGAAAATCGGAAGATTACTTGTTTGGAAATACTCCCATGTTTATACAGTGCTGTATGGATATGTGGAGCAGTGGCTACACGTAGACACTGCCAGAGGTTGCTGGATTGTCATATTTTATACATTTTTCTTTGTGTGTCCTGCAGTACGAGGACCTCATATTTTTGGACAAATATGGCATATTACTGAGTGCTGCAGATTATTTCTTGGCTGGAGGCTGGCTTTCTTGACTGAGTGCTGTATTTTATTGGTTTCCTTGAGTTTTTCAGGGAAGTGCTGGAAGAGTACCTTCTTGTTTTTTATTCTCCTCCTCTTCCTCCTCCTTCTCCTCTTCCTCCTCCTCCTCCTCCATCAGGCACTACAACTTCACTGTTTGAAAGTTTTGGCCTTCTCAGCTACTTCCTGCCATTTAACCCAATCCTGGATGCATTTTGTTCAATTATTTGTTTCCATAATTCTTAAATTTTCTTTTATATAATTTTTCCATCTAATTTTTGGTCTTCCTGCCAATCTTGTAGATATCAGTTTCCACTCATATAATTTTTTGGCCATCGTATCATTTGTTATTCATTGTACATGCCCAAACCGGCTTAATCTTTGGGCCTTAGTGTAGTTAATTATATTCTTATTTGTAATTAGGTTATTGAATTCATCGTTTGTTTTAATTCTCTACATGCCATCCCTGTCCTTTGCAGGTCTGAATATTCTTCTATAATATCTTTCTTTCAATTATTAATAATTTTCATTTCATAGATTCTTTTAGTACCCATGTTTTGCTGGCATATGTTATCACAGGTCTTATTATAGCCCAATATGACTTTAATTTGGCTTTATTTGATACCTGGAAGCTTTTAAATATTTTTTGATTGGCATAATAAGCTTTATTGCCCAGAGCAGTTCTTTTTTAATTTCTTCAATGGAATTATCTCCAATTTACAATTGATAAGAGATATTTGTAGTACTTGTTCTAAATATTGGAATCGATATGTATGTTATTCAGACCAATTTTTTTTTTGAACACCTTGAATATGTAGTTTTTTGCTCATTTACATTTAATGCAAACTGTATTGATTGATTTTTCAGTTTTTTAAATCTATCAATTAGTGATTGTTTTGTTCTTGTAGTTATCAGTATATCATCAGCACAGGCAGAGCACTGTTTATACAAGCAGTTGTATTTCCTTTTAAATCTAGTTGCTCTAATTTACATCTGCAACTACTCTAAATAAAGTTGCATATAGCAGATCTCCTTGTTTTACTCCGGATTCTACTTTAAACTCTTCTGACTATTTGTTTTTTTATATTGCTGTTCTATTGGTTAGAGTTACCTCAATCAGTCCAACCCTGTAAAGCAAAGAGGTTAGTGTATGTACAACCATATTGATCAATAAAATCTCTGCAATTTGTCCACTGGGTACTGATTTGTCTTTCTAATAGCAGCACACATTGATCTCTGTGTGGCACAAACCAAAGCTTTGTGTATAATACAGATTAATTGTAGTCTTCAAACTTTGGTTGACTGACACTGACAGGGGACTACTGAAGTACTTGGAGAAAAACCTGTCCTAGTGCCACTTCATCCTCTACAGATCTCACATGGACTGCCCTGGGATTGAACCTGGGCTTTTTGTGGTGAGAGAGTGGTGAATAACTACTTGAGCCATGGCATTTCATCAGTGCTCCATATTCATCTTCATCTCCATTCTTCTGTTACCACACGGACAAAGGAACAAAGCTTGCAAACTTCAGAAATTGGGTAACAGTGGATAGAAAAGTACTTCCACTCTTCCTTATTATTTGGAACATTAATATAGGTTTGCACATTTTTCCAATTCATCACGTATAATTATTATTCTATTTTTCAGTGTGTATAGCCTATGCAGCTGAAAGGGTTTAATGAAATACATCTAGAAACAAAGCATATTCTTAATATTTTCAGGCTATCATTGATGCCCTTGGTGGGGGACGCAGAAACCGGGTTCTGGCAGGCCTCTACATGGGTAGGTCAGATGTGGCTCTCATGGTGAGGCAGGCAGCTCTGCATGTGTGGAAGGTTGTTGTGACTAACACTCCTCGCACTCTGCGAGAAATTCTGCCTACACTCTTCAGCTTGTTGCTTGGCTGCCTGGCCAGTACCAGCTATGACAAAAGACAGGTAATTACTAATCATTGATTGTGTTATATTACAAAGTCACTTGTAACATATACTAAGACTTCTGATTTTTGGAGGGTGAGTGAACAGGATGAAGAGAGCAAGAATTCTGATGTTTTATTTGAAGTCACTTCATTAATTTATGTTCCATGACATTTTCAAAGAATTTACTGTGTCTTTACTGTTTGATGTTGAAACTGTTACTAGCATTGAACATGAGAATGACTGTAGCCAAGTTACTCTGTAGAACACGTGTGGTGATGGTAAATGAAGAAGGATTGAATTATGTGATATATTTCTTCATATTTTCAAGGGGGATAACAACATATTGGAGAGTCTTGTAATGTCAGATGAAGGTCATTTGAAGGTTGCAGGTTGTCAAGAAGCAGGAGAATATTTTAACCCTATATAACTCTGTGGTCTAGTGGTCAGAGTTTCTGGCCACAGATACAGAGGTCCCGGGTTCGATCCCCGGCGCTACCAGATTTTCTGAGTAGTAGTGGGTCTGGAGCAGGGTCCACTCAGCCTCGTGAGGTCAAACTGAGGAGCTACTTGAATAAAAAAGTGGCGGCTCCAGGTTCAGAAAACAGAGATTAACGGCCGTGGGGACCCGTTGCGCTAACCACGTGACACACCTCTATCCGCAAAAGTTGGCACTAACTTCGCCTACTGGCGGCGGCCGCTCTGTCGGTATGGTTCGCTCGCGGACTAAAGCCACGGAGTTTAGTTTATATACCAAATTAATTATATGGCAAGAAAAAAATTGAATTTCAAATTTTAAGCAGTGGTTTTAATCCAATATCACATAAATGAAAGATTTTTTCAACAATATTCCATAATTTATTTAAAATGTGGCCGTGACTTTGAAGTAACATTGGTATAC
>Ga0123357_10014652_pt1 | contig 10243 bp, 7 predicted proteins | sample TergutEmb28metaG_FD_89873 | JGI IMG/M metagenome (GOLD analysis project Ga0123357, IMG submission 89873) | Embiratermes neotenicus P4 segment gut microbial communities from Petit-Saut dam, French Guiana - Emb289 P4 | ecosystem: Host-associated > Arthropoda: Insects > Digestive system > Gut ... | reverse complement strand
TCTATAATATACCCTTGGGTCAGCCGCATGGCGGGTTCCAGAAGTTTGAGCGCCCCCTTTTGAATGGGGGGGGGGGGGATTCCTGGTCAATCTCTGCCTGTAGACTGCCCATCATGTCTTACATTTCATACAAAATAATCGTTAGTCCTTCCAGATGAGTGCCAGGATTGTATCTCAGATCTGCCGTAGCTGTTTCTGCCATTATGTTCAATTCTTGTTTGCTAAACATCCCATCATCCAGTGCTGTACTGTTTTGAGCTACCGAAACAAATATAATACAATCCTGTAATTTTGATGCATTAATTTTGGGAATGAATTTTTATATGATAATGTATATGAATCTGTGTAATCATACATATGCATGAAGTAATTCTGATTTAAGTATTTCAGTACACAAAATGAACCAGTATACCTGTTCTGTCAAGTGCACCTGCATCAGACAACTCTTATCCAGGCATAATGTTCATTTTCAGGCGAAAGAACTATCCAATCAGTTACATTCACAACAGCAACAAGGAGAGGCTACTGCTGTGGTACACTGACAACTTCAGACAGCAGTATCATTTTGTGTACAAAGATCGGAAACCTCTTTTTCTGGCTGCTGAAAATGAATGTGGGCTGCAGGTAATACAAACTTGTCCATGTCACATAACTGAAATAATTTACATGTTAATTGACTGCACTTAACAAATGACATGGCACACAGCCCTTTGTGACTTCCTTACATTTATTCAGATTTTCAAAATTCTCCATCATGCATGCAAAAATTTTTTAGTCACCATGCCTTAGGTCAAGGTCAGATTTATATAAGATAGTGCAGTATGGTTTAACTTCCGTGAACCTGAGAGTTTTGTATTTACATGAAAGAACGAAAATGTGCTTGAAAGATAATCTTACGATTAAGGCATTAACGTTTGTGAAATCTCTCCACCAATACATACTGCAATTGAATATTCTGGGTTGTTCTGTGACAAGCTTACGGTTGCTTCAAATTAGTTCCACATAATAACATTTTACTGTTTGAGCATCATGCAGTTGATGGCCCTCCTAATATTGTACCATGTAACCAAATAGATTTAAACACTTCATTCTTTAATATCATTAGAGACACCTGGTTGAATCACTGTCACATAAGTTTATTGTGCTTAGTCTGTCTGAGAACTGATCAAAGTTACTAATCCACTACTGTGACAGACACACCAAGAGGCATTGAAAAATAAAATGGTTAAAAAACATCAAGGAGGTTTTTTTATGCTCACACAGGCCGCCTTAATTTAAAATTGCACATAGAGCAAACCAGGTATAATTACTTGTGTGAGTATATTATGTGCTACCACTATAAATCTTCTTCCACTTCTTTCCTGTCACCTAGTTTCACTCAGGCTCAGAGAGTGAACTGTCTCAGAATTCTTATTATAAAACCAAGATGCACTAATTTCTCAAATTTATTTTTGAAATAGAACTCTACATCAGTGTTTCTCAACCGCCAGGCCGCGGCCCAGTACCAGGCCCTGGCATCAATTACACCGGGCCGCAAGAGATTCTCCTGGAATTGATAACTAATTTAAACATAATTTTATATTAGTCAACATTCCACACTGTACATGTAACTGTACTAATATTCTTATGATTTACCATAATTAATTATTAATATTTATGTCAGTTTAATGTATGACCTTAAAAAAAAATTGGAAAGGTACTGACAAGTAAATCTGTTGGGACCAGGCCTTCGTCTTATGAAAAAAAGAATTTACTGGGCCGCGGTCTCACAGAGGTTGAGAAACACTGCTCTACATGTTTCAGACATTTTCTCTGTCCACCATCAGGAGTCTAGCGCTGTACACACAGCAATGTTATATGTCATATAGGTTATACTGACTGCTTGCTAGTGGGATCAGGATGGAACTCAGTGACATATACCGATTGCTGTGTGTACAGTACTAGACTACTGATGATGGACAGAAAACCTGTCTGAAACAGGTAGAGTTCTATTCCAAAGTAAATTTGAGAAATTAGTGCATCTAGTTGGTTTTATTACAAGAATATATCACAATGCATAGTCCTCTGAATGTCAAATTTGTCTCAGAATATCTTTTGTGCAGGTAATGTTGTGTCATACTTCTGTGTAAAAAATAGTATGGTATTTGTACGAAGGCCCATAGGGGTACATATGTTCCGTATGGTATCTGGCCTTCTTTCTCAACAACACTGCCACTATATGAGTGTAATAAACTTGCCAGGGACAACACAGTTCTGATATCTTGAACATAATCCAAGACAGGAGTACAAAAATACAGAGTTCAGACTTTTATTTTACAAAATAATAGAACCTGTGAACATGGCATCATACATATTACAACTGATGTACACTTTACAATGGCTTTCTTACACATAAAATAACTAACATTTCACTAAAGGGAACAGTGACATCTGTTTGTACATGTGAGTAGAAAATATATATAATATATATTTAAATCTCCATTTTTTTTGGCAATATTAAATTATTAACTATTTTCAAGTATAGAGGAATATAAATTTTCCTCCAGACTTGTTCCCAGAGAAAATAAAGAAGAAATGGGAGTGTGTCAGGTAAATTACACAAGAATGTACACTTACAACTTTGGATTGGCTACAGTAAATGTGAATGGCTGCCCCTCAGTAAATCAGCTGCAATAGTCCTCATTCTATAACGCAACAAATTTTCATTGAGTGCACTAATCACAAAAATAGGTCAGAAATTTGTAACAAGCACAATTTCATTTGCTACTCCCTTTATATTCGTCACCACTGATTACATAATTTTAAATAATGACATTATGTAAATGAAAATTAAGTCCTATCCAATAATAAAACATGATATTCTCACATTACAGCTGACAAAAATTACAGGAACTTGTAAGACAAAAATACCAACGAAAACAGAAGACTGTGACATAATGCAAAATTATTGCATTCCAGATTTGGAATCAGCATATCACATACGATTTTCAGAGTTACTTTCCTTTTATAGTGCCATGACCTCCTTGACCCCCCCCCCCCAACATACAGTGTTCCTCACATCCCATCAGTCATTGGTCTTACCCTGAGTGGTTCACAGTGCCTGTATACTGGAATAATTTCATGACCCAGTGACTCCACAGTTTAACGTTGTTACAAACGGAACACATCTATAGTATTGGCTACTGGTAACTGACATTACTTTGGTACTTATTATATGTCGCACCTGGAATTCACACAGCCTGGCAACCTACCAACATTGCACACACAAAAACAAATCCTGTTACCTTCCATAATAAATTATATACAAATAGATACGTATATTCTTGATGTAGCGCCAAATAAAGCATGTCTAAATGAACAGACCATCTGTATTAAGTTTCATATCATGTAAACCAGTTTCACTCCTGACAGCACCTGCACCACAGCTGTATTATGTTGAAATGAAAATAATGTCAAATGACGATGCAAATAGGAATAGTTCAGCAGTCTAGAATGTGCATGTAGTTTTCCACTCTAAACCTGCAAGTCAAATGTAGTGCAAAAATTGTTTTAGAAATGTAAGAATGGAATGAGTAGCATGTTACAGAAGGCAGAACACTGCATAATGGTCGTTCATACTCTTCACCAGATATTATCATGGTGATAAAATCTACGAGGATGAGACTGGCAGGAAATGTGGCATGTATGTCAACAAACAGAAATGCATATACTGGGTTTTAGCTGGAAAAATCTGAAGGATAGACCACTATGAAGACATAGGTGTACATGGATAATATTAAAGCAGATCTGAAAGAGATTGGAGGCGGGCTCGATTTGTCTGGCTCGGGATAAGTATCAGTGGCAGGCCCTTGTTAACATAGTAATGTACCTTTGAATTCTATAAAATGCAGGGGATTTTGTGACTACCTAGGGGCTGCCACATACAGTTACTAGCTCAACAGTTTGGTAGTACCAGAACTTGTGCAGTCAACATGGAATTCCTCTGCCTCTGTCTCAATTAAAATGTAAAGTGAAACTATTTGACATTAATACGTGCATGTCCTAATTTTTCCTCTGATAATTTTGATATGCAGCAGAATTGATGAGCAATATAAAATGTAAGAGTATAAACATTTTTACCGGAATAATGCTGTCTTTGCAACTGCAATACTGGTAACAAAGTCTCTTATGTTACCATAATGCCATCATTTAAAATGCTATCCTAATATGTGTATTCAGTACTAGAAAGTTGCAGAATAAAGTCAGTAGTTCACCACTACATAGAGTATTTCTCTAGACAATGGGTGCTGGTAAACAAGCAGCTCGATCTCAATTAATTTATCTAGCAAATTTCCAGTAGGAGTGTTGAATGCACCCTGTTTTGTGGACACTGCAGCTACTTTGCAGTGCACTGCTCCTTTGTGGAGCATCTTCTCAATTATATATTCACAGTTGCTATGGTCTATACATAATGCAATTATGATGCCCTGTTCCCCTACCAAATATGGTTAAAGCCATACAGTGCCACAGTGCAATAACCGACAAGTCTTTTGAGCAGATAGTTTAACTGTAGCAAAGCTTTAGGACGAGATATAATACTGTATTATACGGTTTGTATTTCACTCCTAGTAAGATTGAGGTTGCGATGTTGCAGGTTATGACATTATGTAGCATGGGTTTTGGTCATCAGTGGTTTGGAGGACCTGCTGCCTGTGTTCAGGGTACAAGTTAGATGATGATATTTTTTGCAGAAATGTTTGCAAAATTGAAAACGATTACAGCTAGTGCTTTGTAGCAAACAAATGAACCTCATCACTGTCACCTGTGGTGCCAGTCAGATACATAAAATGTAACACAAACTTGTAACGTGCAGATTACTGATTGGTCAGAACACACCTTCATAAAGTGGTTGTATGTAAAAATAGTTGACGGATGTAATAAATAACATAAGCTATGTGGATAATTCAAGTCGAGTTGTTCACCTGACACATCCCGTTTCACATCTTTTTCACATTTCTGGAAGTTAATGCACTTTAATGTAAGAGCAAACTGACTCAGAAGGGTAGTTACCCTGGTCACTGATCATGGATAAACATCGACTGATCAGGTGGTCTGAATGTTTGACACACTGTCTCACTGTTCAACACAGAACACACAGAAAGAAACATCATGTTCATATCTAATCCATAGGTGCATTACTATCCAGATACCTCTTTATTTGCACTGGGAAAAATGGCTTAAAATCACTTGCAATGTTATAATCACATTTTATCAACTTAAAGCAAAACTTTTTCTAGTCATCAATGATCACATTGCTGCTGACAAAAGAAAATCAAACCTCAATAATTACGAACATTATGTACACCAAAAAAAAAAATCACACATTAATAACAAGTACTGTCTTTTGTATAGAAAATGGTATGCACCACGATTCGGCCGACTACCATCCGGTTTCCAGAGTTCAAGACATGGGAGGGTTGTGCCAATTTTGTTGCTGACCACCTTAATTACGAACCACTAGAGAAACCCCAGTTGTTGGTAAGTGATCATTTTGCATTTATAAAAAATAAATGACAGTCTCTGTTACTTTATAGCGTGCATGTTCTGTTAAAGTTCGGGTGGCAAGTATTTGACTGGATGTCTATGTATTTGAAACAAAAATACTGATTTTGAATGGATGCTATATACTACTAATCATAGGAATGGAAATCTTTTCTTCAAAAATATACACAATATCCTATTCATCACATAAGGGTGGGTCTCGGCAATTGGGTTGGACTCTTAATTAAAGCTGAGCTATTACCTGTAAACATATCTTGGTTCTACAGTACTGACAATCGGTACAGTAGACGGTAACACTGACTGCAGATGGACAAGGGGTTCAAACCTACTTGCGCCTAGAACGTGTCTTGGTCTTGATCTGCTTGGCTCGCCTGTCGGCGCAGGCACGAACATTGTTGAGCAGGTATCGAAACTGCAAGATCTGCATTGCGGTGACACTCGGATCAGAACAGCATTCAAGCCAACGAAGGAATTTCTCTCCGTGATTGACTGCCTCAGCTGCTGTTGCAGGTGGCTCATCCTCCTCCTCATCATCGTCATCAGATTCCTCTGTTTTGCCTGTGTTGTTTATGTTGTTATTGTCCTTTGCATTCAACAGCACACTGTCCAGCGTTGATCGGGCATTATTACTAGCATTGTTAGCAACTGGTATTGAATGTCCATTGGCTTTCTGGAGTCCTGGCGTCAGTATTTCACTGTTTACCTTTATCTTTTCCACCTGTTGGAGGGGGTCAGGATACTGGGAGAACCCATGGCGCTTGTACCATCGCCAAAACCAACTGCCATCTGCCACACCGTTCTTGTTGAGGTCTGTAGCCGGTTTGTTTTCCAACAGTTGGCCAGCACCCACTGACAGTCCCACTTGCTGCTGGTGTTTCACCCAATACCACAGGGCCTGGTCGATTTCGGATTGGGGTTTCATTGGTGGCTGGGGCGTTTTGGTATGGTTCACTTCCACCTCCGGGCGCGCTCGCTTCCGATCAGATGGTCCACCGTCACTGACGTCTTCTCCGCCCCCGCCTCCCGGCTCGCTTGCTCCAACGGTTTTGGCATTGTCTTTGTTGTCGGGTTCCTCCACGGAGTGCTGTGATTCTGGAGTTCCACAAGAACGAGCCACGTTACGGAGCTTGTCCTCACTCTTGCACCACCCCCGCAACGTTGACTCTGGCACCCCGATGTCTCGAGCCACTGACGCTTTTGATTCCCCATTATGCACTCGCTGAATGGCATCGAGTTTTTCTCTCACAGACAACTGTCGTATAGGCCTCTTCACGGGGACCATGCCCTTCGTGGCCATCGCCGTATCGAACACCACCTCCCGGAGAAATAAATTTCCCCGTATAACTATTTATTCCTCTTTTATTTTTAATTATTCTCTCTCTCTTCTTCTTTTATGGTACTTATGTGCTTTGATTCACAAATACTGCAGATAATTCGATAGCTCCACCCACTGTTTCGTATTGGCGCGAAACAACGACCAATCAGAGCACTTTTTACCACGCACACTTTCACTCGTAATGTAAAGTTATTAAAAACTTTCCGGCGCGGCGAAAACAAAAGTTGTAAAAGTTTGAACTGCGCGAAGGACCGAGTTACTCGCGACTGTGACTGAATCCAGAAGGGAAGTAAAAGCTGCACGCGGTCAGTTTGGGGAGTGCTTAGAGAAGGAAAGACAGGCAGGAAGGAAAGGGAAGGTCCTTTGTCCGATCAATAACCCCCCTATCCCATCCACCACCACCAGCTTGCTTGCCTGTTGTGCGTGTACGTTGGGTCGCACGGTTCGTTCTGGCCAGGCAGGCAGGCAGGCAGGCCTGCATGGCTTGGGTGGACATCACTGCCCGCCCGCGGCCAGAGGGATGGAACCGCGAGAAGGGTCGCGGGGGGGAAAGGGAAGCGCGGTGGAGCGGGCCCGTTACCAAGCAACGTGTGGGGAAGGGGAAGATGGCAGCTGCTCTATGTGCACTGTGCATGCCCACGCTCTTAGGGGGTGAGGTGAGGACAACTTGTTTTTTTTATCTCTGTCTCTATTCCCAATATGGAAGTTTGACATACCGTTCTTGTAACCCATTTCACTGATTAATTCCTCCCAGAATTCCATTCGCCAACATTTGCATAGAAGTTACCGATGCTTGTCCCTCGCGGGGATGTACTTTTGTTATGAACCTTTATTTACTTTCTGATTACTCGTGGCGCAAGCCCGGTGCCCGCGTTTTCGTCTGAACAGACTACACACTGTTTTACTCAGTAGCTTGTTAAGCGAGGGAGCACAGCTTTTATTATAAAATCGTATTTACATCCTTATTCAATTTGCTCGCACACGTCATCAACTCGAGAATTCCGCATCTCACGTAGGTCAGTGGCGCACTGGCAGAGCACTGGACCGCGCACACGAGGTGAGTTACAGCCACTTGCAACAGGGTCATCATAGTTACATTATTTTCGCCCCATTTCAACGCCAAGTACGGCATTAAACCGGAAGTTGAACCTGACGGTACCCTTTGTGCTTTCCCCTCTTCACTTCAGCTATGTCTGACGTCAGACGGACCCTGAATGTCACTTGTTTACATTACGTCGAAGTCACGGATACATTCCAGCACGAAACTGGACACGTTATTGAGCAACGCTGTATCAAATGCAAACATTATGAAACGTGGTAAACCGTCTGGCAGTGTGTAACAGCCGGGAGGGATTCTGTAAAGGGTATCCAGCCTTCGTCCCGCTGTTCCGCGGCCCGTGCCCACATCTGGAAATTGCATGTATACTATAAACAATCACCTAACAATTTGGGCAGTTCGGTGTACCACACGTGCGACACGCAGAGCAGCCACAGTAACGGTGGTGGCCCTTTGCCCCAAAAAAGGAAAGAGGTTAGACATCACTGGCTGAAGAGCTTGATCGATGCGTTTCAGATTCGCATAGCTGTCTGTGATACATTTGTTAACTGCAATTAGGTTGTCACCCGGTGGCAGTAGTACAGTACACATTTACATACAGACAATACATAGAACAACACAAATAACAACTAATTTGGAAGAGTGCGGGCCGTGCCCCGTCTTTGCGATTTTACCCTGGCATTTGCCTTACAAATTAACAGTGAACTCTACAGTTTATACAATGAGCCAAACATCGTGGAGGACATTAAAATCAGAAGACTAGGCTGAGCAGGTCATATAATAAGAATGGAAGAAGAAAGGATTCCAAAAAAGGTTTTAAACGGTAACTTCTACACCACAAGAGCAGTGGGAAGACCAAGAAACAGATGGGCGGATGAGGTCCAGCGGGATGCATTACAACTGCTGGGGATAAGAGGGTGGAGGAGAAGAGCTGAAAATAGGGATAGATGGAGGCGTCTTATGAGGGAGGCCAAGGCCCGGAAGGGGCTGTAGCGCCGTATATGGGAGGATGGATTTGCCTTACAACTGAGGAAAAAGCACGGAAAACCCTCAGTCAGGGTAAGAAAAACCTCAAAGAGTAAGAAAATCCGCGGCGTATTACGCCGTATTTTTTTTACTCATTTACAAAAAAAAATCAAAACCATGTAAATACGCCGTTTAAGGGAGAAAGTCCAAATTGTCGGTAATTAATCTGCTAGGTGTTTCGACCCGTTCTGGACCATTATCAAGGAGCTTCAGCGATGCAGTGTGAAGTGTACACAGATTTCATAATTTCATAACATCACTAACGTAAAAATGGCCAGTGGTTGACTAAAATAAAACCTTTAAGTCTTAAGTAAATTAAATTTTGATTTGCGAAGTTGTACATGATAGATGTTTTAGTCAACCGCTGGTCATTTTTCTCATTATTTACGGGCATATTCAACCCGCTGCCCGCCATGTTGTATCATGCGGCCCGCAGCCACGTTTGTAAATTATGTATGTACTATAAACATTACGCCATAATACACCACTTGCTGTAATTTTTCCACGTACGGACCGCGAATCAGCCCACAATAATAGGTGTGGCCCTTTGTCATAAAAAGTTTGGACGCCCATAGCATTGTTGTTTCATTAATATACGACTGTTGACTTTTTATACGCCTCTCATTATACTTTTTGGAACTGAATGATAATTGTGCGGGTGTGTCGAAACATGTAGCAGATTGACTAAAGAAAATCGGGGGGGTGCGCTCGTATAAAACAGTGTATTTTGTTGGTGTTTGTTTTTGCGGTTACGAGTTTTTGGCTGTGAGCCTAGCGGTACGGACGACAATACATGAAACAACAAGGGATAACCAGATCCCGTGTTGGGCGTTACAAGATTTTGTATTTGCTGAAGGCCGGCTGCATTAAACCCGCGCGGCTGGCGTCGTAGAACTACGTCCGTGTCCGATGGATTATCGTAATTTTTGCGAATAGTGCGCATCCTGCTTTTCACTGTTTTAAATGTCCTTCGATGGTTTACGGCAGGGCTGAACAACATGTGGCTGTACACGAACGTATTGGCAGCCTTCCTTCACCCAAGTATTTGCCAGTACTGCAATTTAACAGGCGTAATATAATGGGTCTAGCCGGTCCCAGTAGCCGCGCGGTCTAAGGCGTAGATCTGCGGCCGCTCGCCTGCTGAGATCGTGGGTTCGAATCCCGCCGGGGGCATGGATGTTTGTCTGTTGTGAGTGTTGTGTGTTGTCAGGTAGAGGTCTCTGCGACGAGCTGATCACTCGTCCAGAGGAGTCCTACCGACTGTGATGCGTCGTTGTGTGTGA
>Ga0123357_10014651_pt1 | contig 10244 bp, 8 predicted proteins | sample TergutEmb28metaG_FD_89873 | JGI IMG/M metagenome (GOLD analysis project Ga0123357, IMG submission 89873) | Embiratermes neotenicus P4 segment gut microbial communities from Petit-Saut dam, French Guiana - Emb289 P4 | ecosystem: Host-associated > Arthropoda: Insects > Digestive system > Gut ... | reverse complement strand
TGCACCGGCCACCTTTTTTCCCCCCCCCCCCGCAGGAAATATTCCTGGTACTCATTACAAAAACAATACAGAGGAAAATATAATACAAATCTAAGGGGGAACCCTTTTTTACAGTCACTATAATATTAAAACATAAAATATACAATATAAATCTATAACACATACATTAATATTTAAAAATGTATTCATAAAAACTTGTCTGACATTAGTCCTTCTGCACTGTAGTAAGAGGTTAGAATTCTTATATGATTCTAGTATATTCTAATGTGGCATGGCATCAATGTAGCTTATTCTTGTATAAAATCCTCCTCTGAATTCAGTTTGTGAATTATGGGCCAGAACAGAATCTCTGTAACACACTAACAAAATAAGACCTGCACACTGTATGCTTTCATAATATTACTCTTATTATGGTATGTTGACATATCACACTTGCAAGGTGGTGGTGGAGCAATGTTAATCTTCAGAGAGTTGGGGTGTGATTGTGGCAATGAACGCATTGGAGATATGCACCATAATCATGGTCAACATCTATCTCTCTCAGGTTATATTATGACATCATAGACTTTACTGGATCCTGTTGTACATTTTTCTTTAATTTAATTACTTTTTACTATGTCAGAATAGATACAAAACTTCTCCAAGGAATTTATAAGTTTCCCTTTATTCACAAAATGTAAAGTATCCATGAAACGTTCAACAGGGCCAGATAAATGTCCAGTATCATGTAGGTGTTTTGCAAATGCTGAATTTGAATTTTGATATTTGAAAGGATGAAGATGTTCATTACAGCTCTCGCAGAATAATCTGCCAGTATGTGCAGTGCATTTCTTCCCGCAATCTGGACCCCAACAGCTGGTAAATACCACTTATGTTAAATTTATAGATGTTACTCATGTTATTGTATCCCAAGATTTTCCCTATAGTATTACTAATTTTGACATGAGCACCTTTAAATAATTTGTGACATATTTTACTTCTTTGCCACAACATGTAAAAGCAAATCATTTTTCTTGGTTATTGCCTCCACGGTCATCATCTTCTTTTTCTCTATTCTTTATCATCATATCAGAATATTTATGGTACACTGTGTTGTACCAGTTACTGTGTAAGATGCTTTTGTCTATTCAGATTTCTTTTTCTGTCTCTTCCATTGGATATGAACATATTTCATTAGAAAGATCTAATTGTAGCAAACTTTTGATCTACTGGATGGCCAGAATCTCTTGGAATGATGTAATCTGTTGTTGTGGGTTTACTGAACATTGATACATTAATGTGCTTTTGAATTCTCTATAATGTAATGTCTAGGTAACTCAAAAAGTTTTTTTTCTTTCTCTACAGTGAAATTCAGTTTAGTGAATATATAATTAAACTCTTCTAAGACACTCTTTAATTTCTGTGATCCTTTTGTCATAAATTATCAAAAATGTCATCTACAAACCTAAAATACCCCACTAAGTTGTGGTGATTTAAATATCCAATATAGAGGTATGCTCAGTGATTCGTAAAAATATCTCTGAAAAAACAGAACATGTGTGGGCAGCCATAGCAAGACCAGTTTTTTATATATATTAACTGCCCCTGTATTGGAAATAGTTTTGATGCAAAATGATGTTGCAATATTATATTATCTCTTGTTTTATGTTTCCATCTGTTTCATCAAAGCAAAGCATTAAAGTGATAATGTTTTCTAATCTGTTGATGGGGATATTGGTACACGTTTTGAATGTTGGATGATACAAGTCTCACGTCCTCATGGAATGTCTTTCAAATCCATTAGTACGGCCACTATGTTTCTTATATTAAAGGAATATGGAAGTGGAGCATGTTGTTCTAACATATGGGCCAGATGTTTTGTAAGTTTATAAGCTGGAGCATTCATCGAGTTTATTATGAGCCTTGTACAATGATATTCCTCTTGAATCCTTAATCCTTTAAATGACGGTGGTGTTGGGCTGAGATTTATGAATTTCCATCTTGGACTGCAATAAACTGTGACTGTTTTTCTTTAAGTTTTTCCTAATAGTTATCTGAAATTTATTGGCATGATTAATACTTTCATACATAAAGTCATTTTCATTAATGAACTTGTTTACTTTACCATACAATTTCTTTCTTTTATGATAATTACAGAATTTCCTGTATGTGCTTTAATAATGATAGCTTTATTCTGTTTAAGCTCTTCCTTTATATCTATTAAAATTTGCTGTTCTCTTTTACCTATTTTAATATGAGATGTACTGTATTATTTCTGTTGTTTGTACAGTTTTTAGCTACTTTAAACCTAAGAAGATCTTTTTGAGGGGAAGGTGAATAGCTAATACCTGAATCAGCTTCTAAATCTAATATTTTTCACCAATGTTTTGATTTATGTTGTAGATTATATTCAAGTCCTTTATTAAGTAGATCATAGGCATCTTTTGTAAATATAGTAATTCTTTCATTGGCCACTTGCAGACAAAATTCATGCCTGTATTTGGCTTATATGGATTATTTATTAAGTTAAATAACTTTTTGTTTGTATTTTACAGTTCTTTGCATCAAAGTAAACCTGTGCTGTGTTACACTAAATCAAGTGTGGTTTGTTACTGTCAGAGATCATTAAAATATAGTCTAAATACATCCAGTAGGCCAAATTCTTGTTGTTTCAAAATGTTGCATTATTTCAGTATGTTCTAAATACTGCAAAAACATTCTGCTATAATTGGAGAGCGGGTGACCCAACAGCTAATCCTTCTGGTGAATTGAAGAACTCTTGGTCAAACAGGAAAAATCTTGTTTAATTACTATGTTAATCATGTGGATTAATTCTTGGTCTTCCAGTGATGTATTCAAATTTTGACCTAGTTTATTTTTTAATATCTCAGTAATTTGTGTAAGAAGAATGTTGGTATGCATGCTGAAGTGTCAAAAGAACATAGTCTACTGTCATCATTTATGAAACTTGTAGTCGTCGTCAACTGCAGAGTCTCGTATGCTGCAAGTGCAGGGTATTTTACTTATGTCTCCAGCTGAGATGTTACTGTGTGTGCCAATGGTTGTGCAGCAAAGTTACATCAATGTATAATGGGCCTGAACATGTGGAGCTGTTTATACAATTTAATTAATGCCTTCAATTGAGGGGGTCAGAATTTATACTGCAAAATCTCTGTGCATCTTCTTTAGGAATTTGTGTAGTAGACATTTTTATGACTGATCACTTCTTCTTTATTCCAACTAAATGCATATAGTATATTAAATACATATATTTATCACCAATATATAAATATACAAATACATGTATTTAATATACTATGTGCATTTAGTTGGAATATACAAGTGGTTGATTATAAAAATGCACAACATGGAAAACTTCAAAATAACTTTTATGACTAATTTATGATCCTCTAGGTACCTCTGATTGGTATTAGCCTCTACTTTTTTGAATGAATTAAATTATAAGAAGGTATTTACTGTAATACTGTAACCTTTTTTGTAACAATAGCTACTAATTTTCCTTTATCAGCAAGTGTTCTAACTAATTTGTTGTTTCTGGTTTAGTTTTCACTACCTTCATTCAATTTTTGCTACTCTGGAATTTTGTATATTCTTACTTAAAAGCACACACACATTTTTTTGCAAATGAGAATCTCACACATTCTTGGATGCTTTTGTTTGCCTGTTCAATGGCAAATTCAGCTTCAAGAGCTGGTGTTTTTATCTAATTATTATGTCCAAAATTTAGCTTATGTTAAAACATTAACCTAGCAACAATAATTCTTTTGTCATACAATATACTCTTGTACAATTTTAACTCTATTACCAAAACCATGAATTTATCTTTGTGTTGGCTGATTTTGTATATGTGTGCTTTTGTGTTTTTATTTTTTCTTCAATAAGTAGTATATACAAAAAAAAAACTGCTGCAAATGAAACAATGAAGATACTTCACAAGAAAAATTGTATTTTGATATTTAAAACATTTTAAAAGGTAAGGTCAAGCTGAGTCAAGAGCCTGGAAGGTTGGAATTCAATTCTTCACAACAGTTCTGGATTGGACAAATTATATTTTTGATTATTAACAATACAATGGGGATGAACTGTCTTAAGATGGTAAGATTTTTCTCTTCTCCATCATATCCAGACTCACTGGGTTCCAGCCACAAACTTACAATCCAATGGGTTCTGGGGATATTTTCCTTTGGGTAAAGCGACCACAGTGTAATATATGAACATTCATGTTGAACCATAGTACTCAATGGCTAACCCTTTAACTGCTACATTTTTAAATAGGCCAGCCTCCACTGCAATATTTTTCAGCATCCTAGAGTTCTTTATAGCAATGCATATGTGTAACTCCAGAAATTGCACAGCATGATTCTGTCTGTATCAAACAAAACACAGCCTGACTCTAAGCTTGGTTGATAATTTAGCTGATATGGAAACTCATGCATCAAGAGTACAATACTAGTGCTTGACATTGAAGACATTCCAAATGCATCACTACTAGAGGAGCCCATAGCAACATAAGGGTTAAGAATGAGTAGAATTTAATTTTATGTTTTCTGCATGCCTTCATAGCACCACACTTAACACAACACGACATTCTTTACTTCACTTAACCCTCTAGAGCCATGACCTGCTGTAACACTAATAAATTCTGCACTCTGCCCCCACACAATGTATTTACACATTTCACATCATTTTGAGAACAAAATTGTTTTTTTTCCTTCTTCAGCAATATAACCAGTGGATCCATGTAATGGAAACAGTGTGTTCTGTGTGAGAGAGGAGCAGAAACTTACAACACAAGTCACATAAATTTAGGTCTTCGAAGGGCTACACATGTGATGACACAAAACCACATTTGGAACAATACAGTACATGAATTTTGGCACTAAGGCAAAATTGCGTTAGCCTGGCTGTTTCATAAACACAGAATGAGAATGGAGAAACCAATTGGTAGCACTTATGAATAAAATACGTACATACAGTACATCCACCTACTGTCTCTGTTCCACACATATTTACAAGCAATTCCCTGTAGCATATATTCTTTACTGGAGACACACAACTGTCCACACTTGAGGGCTGTTTGACCATGCATCTTCCTCATGAAATGATGTGAAATGTCAACTTGATGCAACTAGGTAATTTTATTGATGTATTCTTAGCTCTACATGTTTAGGGCGCATACGCCCATCTTCAGGAGCATTAGATGTTGAGTTGCAGCATATGGTTTTCTGCACCGAGTTTATGGATGAATGGTGGGCTGGAGAGCCGCTGCGTAGGTCCTGTGTATGGTGCGGATGGTGGTGTGCTGCACGGCACCGTCCGCACTGTACACACAACCTATGCAGCGGCTCTCAAGACCACCATTCATCCATAAACTCGGTGCAGAAAGCCATACACTGCAACTCAACATCTAATGCTCCTGATGATGGGCGTATGCGCCCTAAACATGTAGAGCTAAGAATACATCAATAAAATTACCTAGCTGCATCAAGTTGGCATTTCACATTATTTCAACTGTCCACATGTCCGTCAATAAGTTAGAGCAGTTTGTGCCTCACCTTGCATATGACCTACATATCATCTCTTACAGTAACAAGTCACATTACAGCATTAAGCGGAAATTAAAAACATACACTAATCTAATTTCTATAAAGTTTAAAGAGAACAAATAACCTGCACACTTTCTTGACAAGAACAATGTGGGCTTGAATAGGTTTTACTTCAAACACAAGTGCATTAGCAGTACATTTCCAAGTTAATTATATACAACTATATACATAGCCAACATTCTCACTTCAAGGATTCAAAAACAAAAGAACAAACAGGAACTAGCATTTGAACCACTGCTGGCATATGGTGAACCTGCCCATGTGCAGCGTAAGTCAAATATAAGTGCTTCACTACGACAAACAATATCCAATCTTCATGTCACTTCACTTGACTTCTGTTTAAATCCTTTCCAGTTTCAACCTGCATGTTACTTCTTCATGGGACCTGCTATCCTAGCGATCTTCGGTTTTGCTGGCAGCAGGTGATTATTGTTATTCTGACTAAACAGTTGCACATCCTTATGCTCCTTCACTGTCCGCTCCTTTGCTCCCCTACAATAAAACAAAAAAATCAAGGAATTACCATAGCAATACATTTTCAAACACTAACATACAGCTATCCCTCCTCATAGACATCCCTACTTTATAGAGGGCTGATGAAGGAGAAATCTATGCTGGTACAAGCACCCAAATCAAAGGCAAAGAAATGAAATGAGACAAGTAACCTGGTCTTTCTCGTTGGTATTGATATATTGACGCAACTTGTCACAGAAAGCATGTGCTTCAAATTTCAGCATAGTTGGAGGACACATGAAGGTATAACGTGAAGAAGAAGAGGAGAAGGAAATAAAGAAGTGCGGTGGTGGTGGTGGAGAGAAGGGGGAGAAATTTGAAGGATGGGAGGAGGTGGGGGAGGAAGTGACTTTGTTGCATATGAAGACATGCAGTGTTTTGTTTTCACGTATTATTACTATTCTGTGAGTTCTGATAATAGCTGATTTTGAAGTACGTAGTATAGTTAGTATTTGTCTCATTCAGAGAAGCTTTATTTAACAATTCTGCCGGTAGCTCCCCTCTGTAACATCAGATGGTTGGATGCCAGTTAATAACAAACTAAAAATCATGTGGAAGGAACTGCAAAGATCTGATAAGGTTTGCATCATTATCAGTTCCCTTATTTATGTGACATGTATAAGCTATTAAATGCAGTCACTAGACACTTCCATAATTAGAGTCAAAAAGAGTTCTGCTACCTAAATTCACATTTATTGTAACAAACCCCTAAATTTTATGATTTCAATATGATTTATATTCACATTTTTAAAGTAGGGGGTGACATTTAGCAGAATTAGATATAACCATTGCTTTCTTTCTAAAAACATGTTTTCTGGTTTTTTGTAGAAAAAGCCTCAAAATCACAATACATAACGCACTGGCAACTGCGTGGCTTTTGATAAATTTGTTGGTACGCTCCACAATTCTTTGTCAGTAGGTGCATGAACTGAAAAAGTGTAAGATGACAGAATAACTGAAATGACACAGGGCCACAGGCACGCTTCCTATGTCCCAGCAACGTCAACAAACCTTTCTCTATTTATATATGTACACATGCACTGGCTGGTGCCATTTATTTTGTATGAAAAGATACGAAGGGTTTTAGAAATGTCAGTGATACAGCCTACATATAAATAATGTCATTACCAAAAAACAAAACAATTGCTGCAGTTAGTATATCATATAAACTGTTCCTGGTGAATATCCACAGGAAACTACGTGTTACTGGAAATAATCTTTAAGGACCTTAAACAATGAATTCAACAGAAACTACAAAAAACTCCAGAAAGCAGCAATATTGTTTTGGAATGGACGAACATCAGAACTATAATTTCACAGGCACCAGATGAAATTTGGGAAAATACAAAGCATTTACACGAGAAAAAAATTAAAAATATTGGACAATTAAATAAAATCAACTGTACAACAGAAAAATTCAGAATCAAAGATGTATCTTCTGACAAAGACCACAGACAAAGAGAGTGAATATAACTGCAGAAGAGCCATCACCACAAGAAAAGTCAGAAACAGATATCACAAATAATGGGAACAATTTGTATCACACTTAGAATCTAAAATACACAAAATAAAATCCAACACACTGAAACTACTAACATGAACAATATAAATTCTTGTCCAAGGAAAGAAAAATGTTTACATTATGATAAGGAATTATGGACTAATAACTCTCTTCAAGGACATCACTGGAATACACAAAATGCAGATGACAAAATTATAAAAATGCATGAGCAGAAAGAAGCACTATAAAAACAAAAAAATAGTAATTCACCTGGGGAAGATAACTTAAATTCTGAATTATATACATATGCAGGAGAAATGTTTCATGAGAGATTACTGTTTTATTTTTATGTAACATTTATACGATGGGAGAAATGCCAGAAGAATGGAAAAACAGTACTGTCATTCCTGTACAAAAGAAAGGTGATAAATGACAGGTGGAAAACAATATACAGGAATTAGCCTACATACTGCATGTTATAAACTATACAGTTAAGCTTTAAATGAGAAATTGAAAGCACAAACAGAATGGATCCTATTCAAATGCCATAACATATTCTGTAAAGGCCGACCTTGCATCGATTCAAAAGGCATTACCTCATCCACTAGTATAAAAATAGTCTTTTTTTTTTTTTAGATGATCATGTCATAATAGCTGATTCAGAGGATATTTTACAGAGAGGTGTTTTTACATTACCAACACAGCAAAAAAGTTTGGATTGAAAATACACCATAAAAATCTGTGACAACAATACTTTTAGCACAAGACCCAGTAAGATGTAAATTTATTACGGTTAACAAATCTTTACAACAATTAAAAAATTTTAAATATCTTGGTTCTGAAATTTCCTATGAAAATGAAAAATATGTTCAAAAGGAAAATTTGCTCAAATACTGAGAATTTTAAACAACAATTATAAACAAACTTTGGTCTAGAAATCTTCAAGAATAAAAATATATAAAGTAGATAATGCACTGGCTCTCCTTGTGTAGTAGTAGTACATCCCATGGAGGGGAAGTGTTAAATGTGAGTCAGGGCAAGCATATATGTATAAGCCATTAAATGCAGTCTCCCATTTAAACCACCCTTCTTTTCCATCAGTAATAAAAGTTTTCATACTACAAATTATAGCAGATATTGTAAAAATGTAACAGTGTGTCTATAGGAATCAATTCAGTATGTGCTTATGTTCAGCTGCCCTGAAGTTACGGACATATTCTAAGATACTTCATGCGGGGTTACCATAAATCAAGAAATCAACAGTGTAAGTGAATTCAGACTGCTTTACACTCCTGAAGCTCAGTGATCAAAATTAGAAACTGCTGGGACTGAGTACCATATAGGTTGATTAGCAGACAGCAAACTTGACACTGTACCTGCTACCTCCTCTTCAGAGACCCTCCCACTTACCCTGAAGATGACAGCAGTTTCCTCCAAAAAACTGGTACCTATCCTACAAAAGAAGCTATACTGCATCACATCCCAGCAGACTGTAATCTTTCATGACTGTGAGAAACTAAAACCTCACATACTGAAGTTTCATATTCAACTGCACAGCAGGAATTCTCAGTTCTCACCAACTGTATAAAATTTACATCAAGCCATACACTTACAGGTATCGAGTCAGATCCTCTATATCAACCAGCATAGAATCTTGCTCCATGTGTAAATCATCCCGGTCCATCAGGAACTTAACTAAGCCCTCATTCAAAACTGAAAGAGAAGAAAATATCACGTCACAGGTTAAGTGGCAAAACTATACAGCTGTTGCATGTGTTAGAGTAACAAATGGTTTCAGATACATTTATATACTACCCCTCACACATGATCCAAATCACACCCCTTGGTACATGCTGCACACCTGGGTTCCCATGGTTACAAAAGAGCCAGGGTTGTGACAGACATCACAACAAGGGTTTCTATGGTTTCAATGCTTATGAAAATGCTTGGTATGTGAGTGATGTCACACAAGGTTTCCATGGTTATCAAGTTTCCATGCTTACGATTGAATTCAGCATCTCACTGAGTCATACACCAGTTTCTACAATTACAATACAGCTTAGTTGGTATGTGTTCTGTTTCCATGGTGAGCTCAGGTACTTACAATAGCATCACCAGATGAATGGTATACAACAGATGGAATTAAAACTTAGTGTACTTTCAGTTACTGATAAGTTGCATTAATCCTTCAGTTTGTGAGTGATGTCACCTCAATCTTTAAGGTTAGGTCATGCATAACTGTCAATAATATATTATGTGCATCACATGAAGGGCACATTTCTAGTCTAACTATCAATTTTGAAAAACTGAACTAAGACAGTCAGTTAAACATTACATCTACTGACATGTTCACACTGTACAAATCTCTCCTTGACACACTTGGAAATAGACAATTCCTGGGGATTATCCATTACACCTATACTGCATATTAATGCATAAGGATGTACATACTTGCATATTCACATTGCAGCAGAACTCTTGTTTAAGTTGATGGCCTATAAACAAAAGTTGTCTACATGTTTAACCCTTTGATGCCTAAAGACACCGCACCGCTAACCTCTAAACGTTGCATTTTATATATTTATTCAACAAATATAGGTACTGAATATTTTAAACATGGTATA
>Ga0123357_10014650_pt1 | contig 10244 bp, 7 predicted proteins | sample TergutEmb28metaG_FD_89873 | JGI IMG/M metagenome (GOLD analysis project Ga0123357, IMG submission 89873) | Embiratermes neotenicus P4 segment gut microbial communities from Petit-Saut dam, French Guiana - Emb289 P4 | ecosystem: Host-associated > Arthropoda: Insects > Digestive system > Gut ... | reverse complement strand
GAATATAAAAAAAAAGAGTTTTAAAAAAAAAAAAAATATAAATAAAAAAAAAAAAAAAAAAAAAAAAAATTTAAAAATTATAAAAAAAAAAAAAAAGAATTTAGACGAAATAAAAAAAAAAAAAAAAAAAAAAAAAGTCGATGAAAATTTAATTCTTCTGAAATGTGACATAATATGATGAATACGAAGTTAATGAGATTACTGCCTCCGTCGTCAGAGTCCAAATAATTTCATCTTGTCATAATTTCCCAGAAGACTTGAATTTTCAGCTGATAAAATGTTTGCATTGATTAAGTCCGAGACTTCATTATTCTCCTCACAAATTCATTATCCCTATTCTTATCCAGAATATTCTACCTCAAAACCTATTCATTCAGGAAACGTGTTAGTATTATCCGAATATCTGAGCCTAGATTTAAGATTTACCGCTGAGAGTCTTTACACGTTTTTAATCGTCTTCGGTCTTAAATCCGGTCCTTCTTAATTCACCATTATTTATTTGACTGGACTAATAATATTCGATGAAATGTACTGATTAAAATGCTTCCCATTATGTACTTCGTTTCTAGATCCTAGTGGCACTATCTCTCCAAATTTTTAATATTCCACTTACGATGTGTGGAGATTTTCTTGAGCGATGGCTTTTAGTTTTGCCAGAGCACATTTCTCATTTGCACTGCCTCTTTCGAGTAGTTCGTGGTGTACTTATTTATATTTTCTAGACAGACTAGATTTAAAAGTTTCTTCAATTTTCGTTTTACTGACTAACATTAGACAAACAATATACGTGATAAATGAAATCAGTGAACCTGATATGCAGTGGTCACGTCATGACAATTCAAAACGACGACTGGACGCAGGGTCTGCCACCTGACGCCCACCACCACCACAGGCCACTTTTTATCCAGGCTCTAGAGCAACTGCTAATTAATTTCGATGAAATTAGGTAAAGTGACAAGCTTGTCAAAAACAGTGCTTTCAACAACAAAAATTCTTGAGTCACTTGTTATTAAAGTATATCTTGTACCCAAAATCTTGTGTTATAATCGAGCTTTGCACCACAAAAATATATGTAAGTATTACTGGGGTTATTGATCATTTATTAAAAATCATTGGAAAATTGTGTGAAAAATACAGAATACAGAGCCACTGAAATAGAAACATTGATATATCTTACGAATTTTTACTGATTAGTAGTGAATGAATACAGGGTTATTTCACGGTGATGACTGGAAAACTATGTCCAAAATTTGAGCCATTCAATCAGCACTGTTTGCGCCAAGTCTGTCTAAAAACCTTAACAATGCCTTTAACAAAATACATTTATGCCTATGACTCGAGAGCCCTATTGGGCCTAGGCTTCCTCATTGTTAAGGTTTCGATATCACAATCAGCGACACACTCTGTAGGACTCCCTCGGACGAGTGATCGGCTCGTCACAGAGATCTATATCGGACAAAACACAAACCTCACATTAGACAGACATCTGTGTCCCTGGAAAGATTCGAATCCGTAATTCCCAGCAAGCGAGCTACCGCAGAACCAACGCTTTAGACCGAGAGGCCACTGTAATCGGCTTAACACCGTATACACCTGCATTTATCTTAACAATTCTTTCTGTCGAAGGTTGCTTTCATTTTTCCGTCATACTTTTAAAGAATACGAAAAGAATTTAGTTTGGCTGGTCACAAAATGCTCCTTGTTTTATCCTTGATATTATTTGTTTTTGATATTTTGCGTGGATATTCAAACGTTAAAAGACTACAAAAATGAAAACGTATTTTTTTCTCCAATGTGATACGTTTTAAATTGTTGTTGTCTACGCCGACTGAATAAGGTGATTCCAGTCCTTATCCTATCGGAGGAATTAAAGCAAGTTAATTTATGCTTTCAGGAAGAGTTTACAGTTAATCATAAATTGGTCTTTAACGAAAATGTTAATTCTGCCCAAAGAATTTCAAAATGCCTTAAAACTTCATAAATCATAAATAATATATAACGTTTTATCCCTTCTTCGCTGTTATACTCCCTCCCTGTCTTTCAATTAACAATTTACAGTTGTTAATTAGAGCTTGGATTTCTTTGTTTAAACGTAGACACCAAGGATTTCGTCTTTATATAGATATAGATTTACTTGAGGAAATTCAAATACACTTACAACATTCATAAACGAGTCATTATAATTAGTCACCACGCTCGCATTCCCCCACTGCCACTAGCTGGCTTGAGAGTTGTGCCTGCTTTCATTTACATTGTGTCATTCACCTGGGGAAAGCCCCGTGTTTTAATTAATCTTTACTCACGTTCACTCGCTGCGACATTACAGTGTTTCGCCGGGCTAATTAATAAGCTATATACTTGCTGTGTTTCCATGAGCGATGAGAAATGACACCCTTCCTCTTCTATGTGCAGCTTCGGCATAAACAGTAAGTACCAGCTGCTTCTATACCGATCAGAACAGCTCGGATATGAGAAAACTTAGCTAACTCCGAGTTTACGAAAAAAAATTATTTATCAAACCCATCTATGGAACTCTACAGAAGAGAGATCGTCTTGGGTCGGTGATAGTCGCACAGATATTAAAGACACGCCCTGTGTGTTATGTAATCCAAATATTTATTTACTGAAGTGCACAAAATACACTGGTCACTGGACTATTCTAAATCACCAAACTCCGAAAACAAGCTGCAGTCTATTTCTCTAAGATACTTTTTAATATTATCCTCTCTTTCACGCTTAGGTCTAACATTTCTTGTATCATCGGGCTTACCGGCGAAAACCACGCCATTATAATTTCTTATATTAATTCTACATGTCCAATTCATTTCAGACGATTGGCAAAATTGTGATAAAGGACTATTACCTTAGTCATATCTATCTGTCCGTCCGTCCGCATGGAACTACTCGGCTCTCACTGGACTTATTTTCATGAAATTTGGTATTTGATTCTTTTTCGAACACCTGTCTGGAAAATTAAAGTTTTATTAACGTCTGAGAAGAATAACTGTTACTTTATATGATGACGTAGGTGCATTTATGTTAAAATCTCGGCGAGTTCTTCTTAGAATGAGAAATACGTCAGACAAGCTTCGTAGAAAAAATTAAAATACACACATTGGCTGTCAAATACCTTTTCTTCCGAATATAGTTCTGTTTATGAGAAAATGTAGAAAGAAATGTACAGCCAGACAGGCCACGGATGACAATCCAATATGACGCATGCACTCTGCATGCTTTTGCTCCACAATAATGGTTACGTGTTTGCACCTGAATGTTACGTTTACAGGTATATTTTCTATCCTGTTCATCTTTTTTTATCGCCCTCGTGATATTTAGTAAAAATAACGAATTTTTAGGACTCCTCATTTGCAGTTCCCCTCAGAATCTTACTGTTCCTTCCATCTTAATTTCAAACATTCTTTTCACTGCGTTGTTCACAAGCCTGCATAACCAGCCTTCATCCTTTATAAAGTTACATTCACTTGCATATTATTTAATTTTGTTCTGAGTTAATCAGTGCTGAATTAGCGGACAAGTGAAAAGAGTGAAAAGAAAGTGAAACGACGCGGTTTTGGTTTTTAATTTGAATTAATATTTATGAAGTCGCCAAGATCTTCATGTCGAAATCCTAATGCGGGTCCTCAGGATTACGAACAGGAATCTTAACACTGTATGTACCGTGTGTGATGTCAAATTCAGCTTATCTAACCAACTTTTTATACATCAAAAGTAAATATAATCGATACACATTTTCCGTTCCTACATGTTTCGGAACTCTTGGCATGTCATGTTCAGGGAATCATTGTGTTAAAACAAGCAGCGCTTTCGATTTGGTCCAATGTATAAATCACAGGCGCATACAAGTTCAAATTAAAAGGCACATCATCACTTCATAAAATATTGAAATGTCAAAGCACATTCGATAGAGGTTTTGTTGAACTCTATTTATGCTGTGTCACTGGAAGTCTAAAGGCCCATCTCGTAACCCAAATACGGGTACAGTCTTAACGGAGGGACGTACGTTTACTCTGAACGGAGTAGAATTCTCCTGCAGTAGACGTCTACATACAATGGACACATTCGAACCTGCTGTTTGTGTTAACAGAAGGATTCCCTGAAGATGTAGGAAAGTAACTGTGTATCGACTTTGTTTACTTTTGGTGCATAAAAAGTTGTTTAGATAAGTTGAATGAAGAAAGATGTTACCCACTTGACTGTGACATTCGGAAGGGACAGACATTACACTAAAATATCAGGCAAAAGGTTAGTGTTGTATTTTTTAAAATTTCTATTTTCAGAATTTATTAATTTGTACGCTACTGTACGACGCCGTCTCTCAGATAAAGTTATGCCACAAGAAAATGAGATTGTTTGAACAGCGTCAACTGATGAAGTAAGTGTAGGAAGTCACAGAATTGTATTTAAGTGCACTGTGTATGAATTATTTAGAGAGGCTAACGCATTTAAGGTAACGAAACTGGGAGGTGAAATGTGCCATAAATGCTAGGGAATAACTTCGGTCTCTAGTTCTGCTTGGTAGTAGGGTGGGCGGAATAAGTTACAGCCATACTTTCAGAAGAGAATAGATATGACTGCAAGTATGTTCTGATTATAACTGTAAGGTATGAGCCGATAAACCTAGAAAATTTCTACTTATTAAGTTGAAAGTTTAGAATTATTACTAGATAAAGACGGATTTAATAAAACTTAGAAGTCCGTGATGATATAAATTATGACTGTGCACTGGGAATAGTTCTTTATTCTTCGAACTCTCTGTTCTTTGAACTTTGTTTCACACCCGAAGTAATCAGGCCTACCGTACAATATTTACGTCAGTTGCCGTGCTACCGAATTCTGGTGCCAGTCATGTACTCTTATAATCCGGCACAGGATAGTGGAACAGAATTTTCTCCTTATTATATCTTGAGCTTATATTTGACACTGAATTAGGTTATGCTTTGAGGAACGAAACTGAAGTAACTGACATTTATCATGGTTTCTAGAGCCTTTAATTAAATAGCCTTATTCTATGTCACGTTTGTTGCCGTATCATTGCCAGCACAACTTGTCACTTACCATGGGAAGAATAAAGCACGAGAAAGAAGCAGAAAATATTATACAAGAAGAAAGAAAGAAATTAAAGTTGGATAGATAGAAAAAAGACAGAAAGTGAGAGGCGAAGATTGAAAAGAAAGGAAAGAACAGAAAAGACGGAGAAGGAAAGAAAGAGAGAAGGAAAAAGGGAAAAGTGGAAAGAATAAAGAGAAAGGGAAGAAAGAAGCTATAGAAATAACTGAAAAAGGAAATTAGGAAAGGCAGGAAACAAGCGATAAGGAAGAAAGTAAAAGTCATAGAAGGGTAGACAGCAAATATAATGAGACAGAAAGGAAAGGTGAAAGAACGAACCAGCTAAAGAAAGGTACAAAGAAACAAAGTATTCTGGATGTTGGACTTGACACCCACAATGTTTATAAGATGGACAACAACTGTGTGTGTTGCTGAATCATACCTTGGCCTCAGAATCACTTTGACCTTTATCTGTACTCCGCATGCTAAGTCATTTTTCATCGCTGCAGAATATGACACAAACTTCAGTAATTAAACAAAGATAAAAACTGCCGTAGAGCTCAAGCTGTACCAGACACTCAAGACGTTGTTACCGGAGTAAACGTCACAAATTACCTTCTTGATTAACGTTATGTCCTACGACTAACTTGGAAATGTTTCAGCAGTGATTAATTATACATGTGTCACGAAAGAACCCGTAAAGGTTGCAGAGCAAATGCTGGCCATGTCTTTTCATCATTCAGGTTTAAAGATTAGTGGTTATTATACGTGCCACCTGCATTGGCAGTAAAAAGCCCTACGTTGTACACACACACACACACACACATACACACACAGTATATTTATAATTCTTATACACAGAATAACAAAACATAGAAATTCCTGAACATAATTTTCTGACTGGCGAGGCGGAGTGTTTCTTTTGACGTAGCAAACGAATTCTTGCATACTATTTATTTGAACGTCAGCTAAAACTTAGATCTTTAGATATATCGAAATATTCAGTGTGGTCAGACGTTATGTTTTCTTAGAACTTTAATTTTGTTCGTTGTTATAAATTCACATTTTCAAGAACGAATACATCTGTTACATTAGGCCCAAATTTAAGTGAACATTGGAATGAAATAAGCTTCTTCAGCGCACTGGTAACTATATTTACCACATGCGTTAACATTAAAACAATTAGAATTTTCCAATTTGTCTTCGTAAAGGGAGACATAATGTGTTTTATACGCTACAGGAACTTAGCTCTTAAGTATCATTTTGCTTAATTTCAGATTTCGGAATTAAACTAAACTGGTAATTATCGACATTCGTCATATACGGTTCTTCCTTCCGTTTCCCGCAGACGATTAAGAAGGAACACATAAGTTGATAACTTATGCCGTCATGTACATTGACCTTTAAAATGGTCCGATCCCAAATAAAAAAAAGGGACTCGACAGAATTTAGGGCTTCCGTCCTATGCACGTGTACCTGGAGTGAAATCTTTCACATACTTAGGACGCTGTTGATGTTAGTTGAGATAAACGGACACGAAGGAGTATTTGATTTTAGCAAGCAGATTCCTGTACGTGTAAATCTCTGAATATGCATTTGGGAAGTGTCCGATTTAAATGTGGGGTGTAACACCGGACACGCCGACTGAGGTGTTTCGTGGGTTCACTCATTTCCTTGATCCAGTTGCTGGGAGTTAACTCAGTTAGACCTCATAGATATTACAGAAAATTCCAATTTATCTTTCACCAACCAACAGCAAATTCGACGCTACAGAACTTCAGAAACTGACGGCGCCTCAAAACAGAATATAAATCTATTAGTTTTTATTTTATAATTTTAAAACAACCCCTAGAAACTAGGAGATTTCCTCTTTAATTTTAGCAGTATTCTAGGTAAATGTGACCTATTTCAATGTAATCTTCCTAACCACGTGTTTGAGCATTCCAAATTACTTAACGTATTTCTTGTTTCACCCATTGAAACTACACGGCAAGCCCACCCAGAAACTAGATCGGAACTCCGTTTGTCTTCCAGTGTAACTGTCATCCACCATTTAACTCCTGAAAGCTTGTGCTAAGCAGCTTCTTCACTTATCGGGTGCCAGAGTCATCGTGGGTTCCTTATGAGTACAAGATACTTGTCTAGTTTTCCATTGATTTCTCTTTGTAGAGTATGAACCCCAGAAGCTGTCCGTTATATGTATTATCAGCGAACACTGACTGAGGTTGCTGGCTGATTAATGGGGAGGAACATCTGTTGCCCCCTGGCATAGCGGGACGAATTGCTCGAGAGTGTTCACTTGTTGTGCGATTAATCACACGGCACCATTGTTTCTCGGCAATGATGTAATTGATTATAAGGTTGACAATAGACAGGGTTGGCTTTGCCCCCATCGTGTGCGGCAACAAACCCTTTCCCATTTCCTCCTAACCCCCTCCACATCCCCCTCACTAGCAACAGCAATCACAATCGTAAATTTCAATGTAAGAATGACACAAATGACAAATTCTCCAAATTTTATAATTTAAAAAAAAAATCTATTTAGAGAACTAACGAATAATATGCTTGGTTAGCGCTATTGTTTGTATTCGAGAGATCGTGGGTTCAAACCTCGGTTTGGAGACCACTAGTCCTAACTGGAACATTCAAGATTTTCCTCAGTTCTTCCAGGTATATATTGAGGCCATGCCTGGTATTAAACAGCAATTTCTTCCTTCCATAAACTTTCAAATTAATTCAACTCCCTAGGGCTCTGACGATGATGTGTGACTCACAATATGTTCTTTTTTTGGTTTTTATCCATAGTCTGATCTTTAAAGAATCACGATATTATGGAAGCCGGCTGTTTTCCGTCGTCAGGTCAAGCAACACCTAACCTGATGGACCCATTAGATCGCGCCATTCTCAGTCAGTGGGCACCACAGAACAGTAAAATCGTTAAGATGTGCACCTGAGAACATCCAGCCCTAGGGTAGTAACAGGAAAATGGCTATTGAAAAATTCAAACATTAATTACAATTTTCAAAATTATAACACGAACCAAGACACAAATTAGAAAACACAAAACGAGCCATGAACTCAGACTGACCATGCCACAGATTCAACACACAAGCCAGAACATTCTATTTAAAATTTTTTAATACCATTTACATTTAATCATTCATTAATCAGTTTTTTACTCGATACTGTGTGGTCTGAAACTGAAAGCTTTGCTAAACTTCTGAAGATTAAATTGCTTCTCGACTGATAGGCCTGTATAACAGTTCGATTTCTGCATCATAAAACACGTATATTGAGAATTACGTAAACAGGGTAATGAATCTTCAAGTTCCATAAATTGAGGTCTGTATTCTGAACAGCTAAGGGAAAATTTAGCTTCTAAAGAACTCTGTTCCATGGAAATACTCGCTTCAACCGACAACAGATATTGCGCATGTTGAACTTTATATGGAAACTGTATTAAACAAGACAGGAAATATCCGCTACGGCGAAGCACTCCAGGCTTTTTGCGTAACCATGGCAAGCAAGGAATATTTTGTAACCGAGGCAAGCATGGCAGGAAAGGTGTCTTTGCTAAACACAGAAATGTTTGTAACCTAGACATCCAAATGTAGCATGGTAAGAAGAAAATCAGTGACACAGTTAATAAACAATTTACCCACTGTAACATAGATGACTATAACAAGTGCAGAAACAATGTTAACCTTGGTTGTCAAGGTAACACTGGGAGAAAATGTAACTGTAGGAATCACAGTAAGATTGGTAAGTTTGGTAACCAATGTAATCACATAAACAAAAGTAGCCATAACAAGTATAGGAACATTGGAAATCTTGGTAAGCAATATAATAATGGGAAAAAAATTAAGTCTAGGAAGGTTGATCCATGATAAGTGAGTCCTCTGTCACTACGGCATGGCGCCTACTCAGGTTGCGAGTGGAGGAACGGTCTTCGCTGTGGAGGGTAGCTGTGAACATACGGAATAAGTAGTCGCAGACTGTTGACAACGCGTTTTCCTCCAGCTTGGAGATTGGGGTATGTGCTAACAATTCCTCACCTTAAAAAATGTCCTTGTTACGAAACGGACACATGAATCTCGGGACTGTATTGTTCCTTTGGAATAACCTAAACAATGGAAAAGGAACATGAGATTTGGTAGTTGGAAATAAGAAACCTGTATAGGTGATGTTCACTTACAACAGTACTCAGGGAATTGCCAAGGTTTAAATTAGATTTAACTGGTGTGCAGGAGGTTAGGAAGGACAAAGGGGGTACGGTAAGAACAGAGGATTGTATTTTTTTATGGAAAAGGAAACGAAAATCGTCAATTGAGAACAGGTTTTTTTAATGTGTACTAAGAACAGTATGACCAGTAAAGAGAGTAGAGTTCGTTAGTAATAGGATGTCATATACAGTTCTGAGAGGTGCTAATTTAGTTTCATTGTTTTGAATGTGCATGCACCAAGTGAGGAGAAAAGTGATGATTGAAAAGACAGTTTTTATTAAAAAACAGAGCAGGTTTTTAAGTATTTTCTTATGTACCATATGAAAATTCTATTAGGAGATTTTAATGCAAAAGTGGCTAGGAAGAATATTTCCAAACCGAAATTTGGGAATGAGAGTCTGCATCAGGATAGAAATGATAATGGTGTTAGGATAAAAACTTAGGCACATCAAAAAATCTATTTGTTAAGAGCACGATGTTCCTGAACCGAAACTTTCATAAGTAAACCTGAACCTACTATAGATTGTAGTAATTATAGAGGCTTATCACGTTTTGTCAACTACTTAAAATATTTTATCCAACACCCTGTTGTCAAATTTAACTCCATAGAGGAAATTATTGGGGATCATCAGCTTGGATTTGGACGCAACAGGTCAACTACTGGGTTTATGTTCTGCATGTGTTAAAACCTAAAGAAACAATGGGAATTCAATTAATCGGCGAATCATCTACTTATAAACTTCAAGAAAGCTTGAGATTCAGTTAGGAGGGAAGTTTATGCCGATGTTGTTATTATATGGGAAGGAAGCGTAAAATTATAAAAAAAAACACAGAAATTTTAGTAGTTTCTAGTAATGAGGCTGAACTGGAGGTAAATGCTGATAAAACTTTTTTTTTATTGTAACAACTGCAAATTTACAATCTACTCCCAAGGGAGCAATAAGTAAATGGGAG
>Ga0123357_10014649_pt1 | contig 10244 bp, 4 predicted proteins | sample TergutEmb28metaG_FD_89873 | JGI IMG/M metagenome (GOLD analysis project Ga0123357, IMG submission 89873) | Embiratermes neotenicus P4 segment gut microbial communities from Petit-Saut dam, French Guiana - Emb289 P4 | ecosystem: Host-associated > Arthropoda: Insects > Digestive system > Gut ... | reverse complement strand
CTTTATTTACACCGCCTGTCTTGAGGTGTTCAATGTAATGAAAATGTAAATGTAAAGGGAATCCACTGATCGTATTGGTCACTGCATCCCCTATAACGAAAAAGTTAAACAAATGTACAATGAGGCATGTAGTATTACTTTTTTGTAATGGAGCATGCCAAAATAAACATAAAAAAAATATATAACACATTGTGGCAATTTATATATAACACATTGCGGCAGTTTATAAATAACATAATGTGGCAGGTTATATAAAACGCAGTGAGGCAGTTTATATATAACACATTGTGGCAGTTTATATATAACACATTGTGGCAGTTTATATATAACAAAATGTAGCAGTTTAAATATAAAACAAGGTGGCAGTTTATATATAACACAGTGTGGCAGTTTAAATATAACACAGTGTGGCAGTTTATATATAACAAAATTTGGCATTTTATATATAACACAAAGTGGCATTTGATATATAACATATTGTGGTAGTTTATATAAAACACAATGTGGAAGTTTATACATAACACGGTGTGGCAGTTTATATATTGCACAATATGGCAGTTTATATATAAAATATTGTGGCACTTTATATATAACACTGTGTGGCAGTATATATATAGCACAGTGTGGAAATTTATATGTAACACAAAGTGGCAGTTTATATATAACACAGTGCGGCATTTTATATATAACACATTGTGGCAGTTAATATTTAACACATTGTTGCAGTTTATATATAACACATTGTTTCAGTTTATATATAAAACAATGTCTGTTAATATATAACACAGTTTGGCAGTTTATATATAACACAAAGTGGCAGTTTATATATAACACATTGTGGCATTTTATATGTAACACATTGTGGCAGTTTACATATAACATGGTGTGGCAATTTATATATTACACAATATATCAGTTTATATATAAAATATTGTGGCAATTAATATATAACACTGTGTGGTAGTAAATATATAACACAGCGTGGCAATTTTTATGTAACAGAATGTGGCAGTTTATATATAACAGATTGCGGCAGTTTATGTATAACACATTGTGGCATTTAATATATAATAAATTGTTGCAGTTTGTATATAACACAATGTGGCAGTTAATATATAAAACAATGTGGCTGTTTATATACAATACCGTGTGGCACTTTATATATAACTCAATTTGGCAGTTTACATATAACACAGTGTGGCAGATTGTGTATAAAGCATTGTCGTATTTTATATATAACACTGTGTGGCAGTTTATATATAACACAATATGGCAGTGTATATATAACACAGTGTGGCAGTTTATATATAACACATTGTGTCAGTTTATATATAACACAATGTGTCAATATATATAACACCATGTTGCAGTTATATATAACACAATGTTGACGTTTATAAGTATTATAACATGGAAGATTATATACAACACAGTGCGTCAGTTTATATATAACACAATATGGCAGTTTATATATAACATATTTTGGCCGTACAGATATAACACTGTGTGGCATTATATATATAACACAATTTGGCAGTTAATATATAACACAGTGTAGCACTTAATATATAACACATTGTCGCAGTGTATATATAACACAATGTGGCAGTTTATATATAACATATTGTGGCAGGTTATGTATATCACAGAGTGGCAGTTTATATATAACACAATATGTCAGTATATATAACAGATTTTGGCAGTTTAATTATAACACAATTTTTAAATTTATATATAACACACTGTGGCAGTTTATATATAACAAAATGTGGCAGTTTATATATAACACAGTGTGGCAGTTTATTATAACACAATGTGGCAGTTTATATATAACACAGTTTGGCAGTTTAATTATAACACATTTTGGAAGTTTATATAAAACACGGTTTGCCTGTTTATATATAACATAGTGTTGCAGTTTATATATAACACAGTGTGGCAGATTATATACAATACATTGTGACAGTTTGTATTTAACACAGTGTGGCTCTTTTTATATAACACAATGTTGCATTTTATATATAACACGGTGTGGCATTTTATATATTCCACTATGTGGCAGTTTATATATAACACAGTGTGGCTTATTATATATAACACAGTGTGGCAGTTTATATATAACACTTTGAGGCAGTTTATATATTACCCAATGTGGCAATTTATATGTAACACATTGTGGCAGCTTATATATAACACATTGTGGCAGTTTATATATAATATTATGGCAGTTTATATAACACATTTTGGCAGTTTATATTTAACACATTGTGGTAGTTTGTATATAACACATTGTGGCAGATTATATATAACACAATGTGGCAGTTTATGTATAACACATTGTGGCAGTTTATATATAAAAGTGTGTGGCACTTTATATATAACACTGTGTCAGTTTATATGTAACACATTGTGGCTTTATATATAACACACCTTGTGACAGTTCATATATAACACATTATGGCAGTTTATATATAACACAATGTCGCACTTTATTTATAACACATTGTGGCAGTTCATATATATCACAATGAGGAAGTTTATATGTAATATATTATGGCAGATTATGTAAACACAATGTGTCAATTTATATATAACGCAATGTGGCAGTTTATATATAACACAATGTGGCAGCTTATATATAACACAATGCGTCAGTTTATATATAACACAATGTGCCAATTTATATATAACACATAATGGCAATTTATATGTAACACAATGTGGCAGTTTATATATAACACAATGTGGCAGTTTATATATAACAGAACATGGCAGTTTGTATATAACACACTGTGGCTCTTCATATAGGACACAGTGTGGCAATTTATATGTAGCACAATTTGTCAGTTTATATATAAAACCATGTTGAAGCTTATATGTAATATAATTTCTTAGATTATATATAAAACGCATTTTTGCCTTTATATTTAACATATTGTGGCAGTTTTCCAATGGAACACAGCGCCGTGTAACAAGGTATGGCAATTTTCGTGTAACATATGTTGCAGTTTTACGTATAAAACAGGGTGGCAAATTTACCCGTAACACAGTTCTGCAAATTTACCTAGAGTGAAAATGGCTGCTTTATGTGGTACATAGTGAGGCCATTTTACGTGTAAAATATTGGGCAGTTTTACGTACAGTACAGGATGGATTTTTACGTGTAACACGAGTTTACAATATTACGTATGTTACGAGGTGGCAGTTTGACTTATAAAAAAGGGTGACATTTTAACTTGTAACAAAAGGTGGCAGTTTTGATGTAACAAAAATGGCTCTTTTACGTATGGCACAGAGAGACTGTTTTACTTATATCAGAGGTGGCAGTTTTAAGATGGGTATTGTGTGGCAGGTTTACAGTTAACATATGATGACAGTATTACTTGTAACACTGGGTGAATGTTTTACGTTATACACAGTGTAGCAGGTTTACAGTTAACAGGGTGGCAGTACTAATTGTAGCAATCTTTGGCTGTTTTACGTATGGTAAAGTGTGGCAGGTTTACAGGTAACAGGGTGGCAGTATTTCTTTTAACACTGGGTGGCTGTTTTACGTATGGTACAGTGTGGCAGATTTACAGTTAACACAGGGTGGCAGTATTACTTGTAACACTGGGTGGCTGTTTTACGTATGGTACAGTGTGGCAGGTTTAAAGTTAACATAGGTTGGCAGTATTACTTGTAACACTGGGTGGCTGTTTTACCTATGGTACAGTGTGGAAAGTTTACAATTAACATAGGGTGGCAGTATTACTTGTAACACAGTGTGGCTGTTTTACATATGGTACAGTGTGACAGATTTACAGTTAACATAGGGTGGCAGTATTACTTGTAACACTGGGTGGCTGTTTTACGTATGGTACAGTGTGGCAAGTTTACAGTTAACATAGGCTGGCAGTATTACTTGTATCACAGGGTGGCTGTTTTACGTATGGTACAGTGTGGCAAGTTTACAATTAACATAGGTTGGCAGTATTACTTGTAACACTGGGTGTCTGCTTTACGTATGGTACAGATTGGCAGGTTTACAGTTAATATAGGGTGGCAGTATTACTTGTAACACTGGGTGGCTGTTTTACGTATGGTACAGTGTGGCAGGTTTACAGTTAAAATAGGGTGGCAGTATTACTTGTAACACTGGGTGGCTGTTTTACGTAAGGTGCAGTTTGGTACGTTTAGGGTTAACATAGGGTGGCAATATTACTTGTAACACAGGGTGGCTCTTTTACGTATGGTACATTGTGGCAGGTTTACAGTTAAAATAGGGTGGCAGTATTACTTATAACACTGGGTGGCTGTTTTACGTAAGGTACAGTTTGGTTGGTTTAGATTTAACATAGGTTGGCAATATTACTTGTAACACAGTTTGGCTCTTTTACGTATGGTACATTGTTGCAGGTTTACAGTTAAAATAGGGTGGCAGTATTACTTGTATCACAGGGTGGCTCTTTTACATATGGTACAGTGTGGCAGGTTTAAAGGGATCATAGAATGGCAGTATTATTTGTAACACATAGTGGCTCTTTTACGTATGGTACAGTGTGGCATGTTTACAGTTAACATAAGGTGGCAGTATTACTTGTAACACTGGGTGTCTATTTTACGTATGGTACAGTGTGGCAGGTTTACAGTTAACAGTTAATGGCAGTATAAGTTGTAACAGGCCGTGGCTGTTTTACTTATGGTACAGTGTCATGTTTACAGTTAACACAGTGTGGTAGTATTAATTGTAAAACTGTGTGGCTGTTTTACGTGTGGTACAGTGTGGCTGGATAACAGTTTGCTTAGGGTGGCTGTATAAAATGTAACAATGTTTTGCTGTTTTAAGTATGGTAGAGTTTGGCAGGCTTACAGTTAACTGTTTGGCTGTATTAATTGTAACACTGTGGTAGTTTTACGTCTGCTTGTGTGTGGACGATTTACAATTAACATAGGGTTGCAATATTACTTGTAACAAAGTTTTGCTGTTTGACGTATGGTAGAGTGTGGCAGGTTTCGAGATAACATAGTGTGGCAGTAATACTTGTAAGATTGGGTGCCTGTTTTACGTATGGTAGAGTGTGGCAGGTCTACAGTTAACATAGTGTGACAGTGTTATTTGTAACACTTGGAGGCTGTTTTACGTATGTTACAGTGTGGCATGTTTACAGTTAAAATAGAGTGGCAGTATTACTTGTAACACAGGGTGGCTGTTTTACGTATGGTACAGTGTGGCAGGTTTAGAGTTAACATAGGATGGCAGTATTACATGTAACAAAGTTTGACTGTTTTATGTATGGTAGAGTGTGGCATGTTTAAAGTTAATATAGGTTTGCAGTATTACTTGTAACCCTGGGTGGCTGTTTTACGTATGGTACTGTGTGGCAGGTTTAGAGTTAACATAGTGTGGCAGTTTAACTTGTAACTCTGGGTGGCTGTTTTAAGTATGGTACAGTGTGGTAAGTTTACAGTTAACACAAGGATGGTAGTATAACTTGTAACAGAGTGTGGCTGTTTTACGTATGGTACAATTTCAGGTTTACAGTTAACACAGAATGGCAGTATAATTTGGAAATCTTTGTGGCTGTTTTACGTATGGTACTGTGTGGCAGATTTAGACTTAACAGTGTGTGTGTATTAATTGTAACAACCTGTGGCTGTTTTACGTATGGAAAATTGTGGCAAGTTTACAGTTAACATGGTGGCAGTATTATTTGTAACACTGGGTGGCTGTTTTACGTATGGTACAGTGTGGCAGCTTTACAAATATAATAGGTTGGCAGTATTACTTGTAACATTGGGTGGCTCTTTTTCGTTTGGTACAGTGTGGCAGGTTTACAGTTAACACAGCGTGGCAGTATAACATGTAACACAGGGTGGCTGTTTTACGTAAGGTACACTGTGGTAAGTTTACAGTTAACATAGTGTGGCAGTATTAATTGTAACACTGGGTGGCTGTTGTACGTTTGGTACAGTTTTGCAGGTTTACAGTTATCATAGTTTAGCATTATTACTTGTAAAACAGTGTTGCTCTTTTACATAAGGTACAGTGTGTCAGGTTTACAGTTAACATAGGATGGCAGTATTAATTGTAACACTGGTTGGCCGTTTTACGTATGGTATATTTGGGCAAGTTTACAGTTAACATAGGTAGGCAATATTACTTCTAACACCGGGTGGCTGTTTTACATAATGTACAGTTTTGGAATTTCACATTTAATATAGTTTGGCAATATCACTTGTAACATTGGGTGGCTGTTTTACATAAGGTACAGTGTGGTAGGTTTACAGTTAATATAGTGTGGCAGTATTAAATGTAACACCGGGTAGCAATTTTACATACGGTACAGTTTGGCAAGTTTACAGTTAACATAGTGTGGCAATATTACTTGTAAAACTGGTTGGCTCTTTTACGTATGGTACAATGTGGCAGGTTTACAGTTAACATAGTTTGGCAATATTACTTGTAACACCGAGTGGCTCCTTTACATAAGGTAGAGTGCGGCAGTTTTACAGTAAATATAGTTTGGCAATATCACTTGTAACAGTGGGTGGCTGTTTTACATACGTTACAGTGTGGTAGGTTTACAGTTAATATAGTTTGGCAATATTACTTGTAATACAGGTTGGCTGTTTTACATAAGGTACAGTGTGGCAGTTTTACAGTTAACCTAGGGTGGTAATATTACTTGTAAAACTGGGTGGCTGTTTATGTATGGTACAATGTGGCAGGTTTACAGTTAACATAGTTTTGCAATATTACTTGTAACACTTGGTGGCTCTTTTACATATGTTACAGTGTGGCAGGTTTAAAGTTAATATAGGGTGGCAGTATTAATTGTAACACTGTGTGGCTCTTTTACCTAAGGTAGAGTCTGGCAGGTTTACAGTTAACACAATTTGACATTATTACTTGTAACACTGTGTGGCTGTTTTACGTAAGGTAGAGTGTGGCAGGTTTACAGTTAACACAGTGTGGCAGTATTACTTGTAACACTGTGTGGCTCCTTTACGTAAGGTACAGTGTGGTAGGTTTACAATTATTATAGGGTGGCAGTATTACTTTTAACACATGGTGGCAGTTTTACGTATGGTACAGTTTCGCAGGTTTACAGTTAACATAGTTTGGAAATATTACTTGTAACAAGGTGGCTGTTTTACGTATGGTACAGTTTCCAGGTTTACAGTTATCATAGTTTGGCAGTATTACTTTTGTCACTTTGTGGTTGTTTTACGTATGGTACAGCTTGGCAAGTTTACAGTTAACAGGGTGGTAGTATTACTTGTAACACAGGGTGGCTCTTTTACGTATGGTACAGTGTGGCAAGTTTACAGTTAACACTTCATTGTGGTATTACATTTAACACAGTGTGGCACTTTTTCGTATACCGCGGGGTGGCACTTTAAATGTTTGCAATTTTACATGTAACACATGTTGGCAATTTTACGTGCACCACAAGACGGCAGTTTTATGTGTAACTTAGGGTGGATTTTTTCGTATAAATTATTTTTGTTGTTTTACAAATAATATGGAATGACATTTTACATTTAAGAAGGAATGGTTTTCTTTTTACGTGTAACAATGTTGCTTTTTACGTGTTACACATGGTGGCAGTTTTCTTATAGTACATAATGGAATTTTTACGTTAGGTAAATTTTGGCAGTTTTACATTTAAAAGTGTTTGGCGGTTTTACGTGTAACCCACAGAGGCACTTCTACATTGTAACACAGGGTGGGAATTTTTCGCATAGCAAAATGTGACGATTTTAAGCATAACAAAGATAGGTACTTCTACCTGTAATATATGTGGCAATATTACTTATAGATCAGGGTGTTTGTTTTACGTGAAACCGATGTTGGCTGTTTTCCGTATAACTCAGTTTGGCAGTTTTACGTGAAACACGAGTTAGCTCTTCTATTTATAACGCAGGGTGGCAGTTTTACGTGCAAAAAATTGTTTTTGTCTTACGTATAACACATTGTGTCATTTTTCCTTGTAACAGAGACTGGTAGTTTTACATATGACGCAGTTTGGCAGAGTTACGTGTAACACGTCAGTTTTACTTAAAACACAGTTTGGGATTTTTACGTGTAACACAGGGATGTAATTTTACTTGTAAAACAGGGGGCAATTTTATTTGTTTGGTGCCTAACGGCTGATCCACCGGTACCGACTGTATAAGAAGCTGTACATAAGCAATAAAATCCGCCATTACACCCTCCACACAGAGCACGTTCGACCACTCCATATTTCCCACGCAATATACATATTTCTAACATCTGCACACCAGTCCAGTAACCACGGACGGCCTGCAATATGAACAGTGTTTCATAACGAACTGATTTATAGACTGCACTTTATGGCAAACTGTAATGGATTTTTTTCGGTTGAAAATTGGATCCAAATTTCAGGTTAAGACCTTGTATAAGAGGTAGTCTAGTGTAATGAAGTTGCAAGTAGCGGTTTATTGGGTGTTGCAGTGTGTTGCAGTGGGTGGGCGGACTGGGAGATGGCCGGCTAGAAACTGCCGGTACGCACTGCAGCACTGCAGTACGTGCTGGACTGGCAGCAGAGTGACGTCAGTAAACAGTTATCAGTTGAAACGTAACGTTACGGTACATAGCGGTACAGCAGACCGTAGCAGTGTTGTGCTGTGCTGTGGGCCGTTGTACCGTTCGTGATTGTACCGGTGTGTGAGGACTGGGATCGGTTGGACAATGGCCGAGGTACAGCAGGGGTGTACAGAAATGTAGCGGTGTAAAAATGTAACATACTATAAAACAATAAACGCCACACACGGAACCACACAACATGTCGTGTTGCTGTAACAATACAACTGTAACTGTTTGTGTGGAAATTTACGAGAGCTACTGACAACAGCTCCAGAGGTCAAGAGGAAAACTGGATATGAATCACTTTTAACAATTGGACAATGTACTTAGGAAATGGTGTTGTGAAATCAGTCGCGCACGGAAGCGACAAGCTTTTAAATGTTGTCAAGAGCAGTGCACTGCACTTACAAATTTGTGCAACTGAGACATCGTCTTCCCTTCTGCCGTAAAGTAGCGGAATTTATTAAATTAAAGCGAAATTCCTTTGTAACAAACAGTGTAATGCACTGAAGAATATTCATATTTTTAGATGTGTCAGCGGTCCTACTCTGTATAGTCCACTAGACAAACGCCCTCATTTTCTTGGAAATTTTTGTTGTACATAAGTATTAGTTCAACGTGAAGCATTGTTCTGACTTCTACGCTGTAGAAGAATTTATATTATGTGTACGAGACGCAAACTGCTGCTGAGTATCCAAGGTAAGCTGTGTTGGAAGTATTAGAAAACCGTTTTGAGTTTATTTACGCGAGTTGAGCAATGTTGGCGAAAATCATTTTAGGAAAATTATTTAGAAATTTATTCTAAATTTCCTACATGCATTGGGCTATATAAAGGAAGGCAAGACGAGTATTTGGTCAACTATTGAATTTAAAATTTTTATTTGTTACATTGTGATATTATACATTATCATTTTTATATATTTATAATTATTTTAATATTAAATATTTTGGTTTAATTACTAAATTCTACTGACATAATTGACCTACCATTGATCAATAATTGATGTCCCTGGAATGTTTGATAAGCTAAGTGAATAATAGAGATGAGTGCATTTTGTGTTTTAATTCGTTGTAAAGCAGAGCAGTTTTTCAGATTCTCAATAGTCTAAATTTTGTTGAAATCAGGTTGGTGGCAACAAAGAAAACAGTGACTACGGCGCTGATGTTGTAGCCGCGCCCCTTTAAATTGAAGTGTCTTCACGTAACGGGTACGGTTAGGCCAGAATACCACCTCGGGTGGCACTACACACTAAATATATTCCCTCGCCGACAGGTAGTCTTTTGCTCATATTTCTCATATATATGTGTATGTGTGTGTTTGTATGTGTGTGTGGTGTGTATATGTGTGTGTGTGGTGTTTGTGTGGTGTGTGTGTATGTGTGTGTGGTGTGTGTGTGTGGTGTGTGTGTGTGTGTGTGTTGTGTGGTGTGTGTGTGGTGTGTGGTGTGTGCGTGGGTGTGTGGGTGTGTGTGTGTGGGGTATGTGATGTGTGAGGGTGTGTGTGCGCGTTTGTGTGGTGTGTGTGTGGGCGTGTGTTTGTGGTGTGTGTGATATGTGTATGTGTGTGTGGTGTGTGTGTTGTGTGTGTATGTAGTGTGTGTGTGTGCGCGTGTGTGTGGTGTGGGTGTGGTGTGTGTGTGGGTGTGTGTGG
>Ga0123357_10014648_pt1 | contig 10244 bp, 8 predicted proteins | sample TergutEmb28metaG_FD_89873 | JGI IMG/M metagenome (GOLD analysis project Ga0123357, IMG submission 89873) | Embiratermes neotenicus P4 segment gut microbial communities from Petit-Saut dam, French Guiana - Emb289 P4 | ecosystem: Host-associated > Arthropoda: Insects > Digestive system > Gut ... | reverse complement strand
TCGATATTTTTCAACAGATTTTTCCGGTCGAATCCTGCAACAGGCAGTCCCACGATAGGATAACCGGCGGCTGGAACCCGTTCCATTTCCATCCGGTTTTCTGCGCCGACGAAAAGTATTTCCGCCGATGGATAACGCTTTTTGATAGCGCCGGCAATGGATAGCGCCGGGAAAATATGTCCGCCGGTGCCTCCTCCGCTGATGAGTATTTTCAACTGTTGCATGATTCTTTATTTAATATACAACTTCTAAATCATCGTTCGTTAATCGCCTTTCTTCTTCAAATTCTTCCTCAATCAATTCTTCCTGCGCAACCCCTCTTGGATTTTCAAAGCGGCTGACGCTTAATATAATCCCGATAAATACGCAAGTGATTAAGATGGAACTTCCCCCTCGACTGACCAAAGGCAACGGTTGTCCGGTGACCGGCATCAGACCGACCGAAACAGCCATATTGACTAAGGCTTGTATGCCAATCATTAAAGCGCATCCCAAGACCAGCAGTTTAGGAAATAATTTGTCGCATCTACCGGCGATAGTTCCCGCCCGGATAAATAAAAACAGGTAGAGGGAAAGGACGACAATTCCTCCGATGATGCCAGTTTCTTCAATAATAATAGCATAAATAAAATCGGAATAGGCTTGAGGTAAGAAATCGCTCAAATGACTGTTGCCGGGCATTCTTCCAAAGATTCCTCCGCGTGCCAGAGCAATTTTAGCCATTGTCGATTGAAAAATGGCATCCGGTATTTTGCCATCTTTCGTCACTTGCGGCTGATCTTTGTAATGCTTAATTCGTTCAGCCCATACAACGCCACGCTTAAGTCCTATTTTTTCCGCCGTATCCGGATAAAACCAAACAATCGAGAACAGGAGCGCAACGAATGTAAAGGTAATAAAAACAAGCATTGCCATTCTTTTAAAAGAAACTTGTCCGATAAACATCATAACGACTATGACACAATACAATATTGCCGCCGTAGAAAAGTTGTCGCGTAAAATAAGAACGCAAGTCAAAATGGTGAGGGCGCATATCCATTTAAATCTCGAACTTTCAGATATTTTAGTCTTTTTCCGGCTCAGTAGAAAAGCCACACAGGAGATCAAACTCAATTTGGCTAATTCGGAGGGTTGAAATCCGAATATGTACCGGTTCGCGCCGTTCACCGTATGTCCCATAAATTGTGCCGCTCCCAGCAGAACCCAAACAAATGGAAGCGTTACTACAAAAGTCCAGAAATATTTGGGATTCATGCTGTGAACCAGCAAGACAATCACTATTCCCGCCAACAAGAACATGGTATGTTTTATAATCGGCTGCCAGAAATTCGTTTTGAATGTCAGCATGCTCGAAGCGCTGTAAACTTCAACGATAGAAATCAGGCAGAAGGATGCGAATATCATCCATATTACCCGGTCGCCTCGAAATATTTTATTTGCAAAATCCATCATAACAATTGATAATTGACAATTTATAATTCATAATTAAAGTATTAAAGACTTCTGACGCAGGATTTGAACTGTTTTCCCCTGTCTTCATAATTCTTGAATAAGTCGAAACTGGCGCAACAAGGCGAAAGCAATACTGTATCTCCCTTTTCTGCAAATTCATACGCTTGTGAAACCGCTTCCTGCATCGAGCGGGCATCGATTATTTGTCCCACTTTTTCGTCAAAGAAAGCGTGCAGTTTCGTATTGTCCACGCCCAAGAAAATCAAAGCGCGGCACTTGTCTTCTACTAGCGATTCGATCGACCGGTAATCGTTTCCTTTATCGGTTCCGCCCAGAATCAGGACAACAGGCGTTTTCATGCTTTGCAGCGCATACCAGGTTGAATTGACGTTGGTTGCTTTCGAATCGTTGATGTATTCGACACCTCTCACGCGAGCTACTTTTTCCAAACGGTGTTCAACGCCTTGAAAATTACTCAGCGACTGGCGGATATCATCATTCTTTATATCCGTCAGTTTAGCCGCAATTCCGGCTGCCATTGAATTATACAAATTATGTTCGCCGGTTAGCGCAATCAGTTCTTCTTCCATAGTAAAAATACCTTTAGGAGTTTCTATAATTAGTTGTTTATCTTTCGTATAAGCGATTACGTCTTTTTCTGCTTGCCGTGCGAACGGATACAGCGTAACTTCCGGACGCCGTTTTTCGATTTCTTTTCGTATCCATAAATCGTCGTTCCAGAAGATAAAAGCATCTTTCGCCGTCTGGTTCTGAAGTATCCGCATCTTGGCATCGACGTAATTCTGCATTTCGTAGTTATAGCGATCCAGATGATCGGGCGTAATATTCAGTAATACGGCAATATCTGCTTTAAAGTCGTACATTCCGTCTAACTGGAAGCTGCTTAGTTCAATCACATAATAATCGTAATTCGCTTCTGCAACCTGCAAGGCAAAACTGTCGCCCACATTGCCTGCCAAACCGACGTTCAGTCCTGCATTTTTCAGAATATGGTAAGTGAGCATGGTCGTAGTTGTTTTTCCGTTACTTCCTGTGATACAAATGGTTTTTGCGTGCGTATATCGTCCGGCAAATTCGATTTCGGAAATGATTGGCGTTCCCTGTTCGTGCAATTTATGAACAACAGGCGCTTTATCGGGAATGCCCGGACTTTTGATGATTTCATCCGCATTCAGAATTTTGTTTTCCGAATGATGATTTTCCTCGTAAGAGATTTGGTATTTATCCAGTATCTCTTTGTATTTCGGAAGGATAGCTGACGAATCAGAAACGAAAACATCAAAGCCCTTTTTTTTCGCCAATGCTGCCGCTCCGGCGCCGCTTTCACCTCCGCCAAGAATTACGATTCGTTTGTTACCTTTTTTTTTCATCTCATTTTTAAAGTTGCAATAGCCAATGCCGCTAAAATAATCCCAATCAACCAGAAACGAACGACTATCTTTGATTCAGGAATCGCTGCCAATGGTTTTTGAATCACAGCTTCAATCCCTGCATTTCCCTGTTTTTGAAAGTGGTGGTGCAAAGGAGTCATCTTAAAAATTCGTTTTCCAACGCCATATTTTTTCTTGGTGTATTTGAAATAACCGACTTGAAGCATTACCGAAACGCTTTCTGTGAAAAACACTCCGCATAAAATCGGCAATAATAACTCTTTATGAATGATGATGGAAAAAACGGCAATGATCCCTCCCAAGGTGAGCGATCCGGTATCTCCCATGAAAACCTGTGCCGGAAAAGCGTTGTACCAAAGAAAGCCAATGGTTGCCCCGATGAATGCGGCGGAAAATACCGATAATTCTGCGCTTCCGGGAATATACATGATGTTCAGGTATGCCGCATATTTGATGTTACTCGATACGTATGCCAAAATTCCCAAGGCTACTCCAATGATTGCCGAATTTCCGGCAGCCAATCCATCCAACCCATCCGTCAAATTAGCGCCGTTAGAAACTGCCGCTACAATAAAGATCGTAATAAGTACAAAAACAATCCATGTTGCCGCCGTACGGCGGTTGGGCATAAACGACACTAAATCGCGATAATCCAGATTGTTGTTTTTCACGAAAGGGATTGTCGTTTGCGTTGATTTTACCTTCGGACTGTATGTGACTTCCGTAATCACTCCATTCTTCCGTATTTCTACGTTTTCATGAATCCCGACTTGAGGACTTAAATAAAGAGTCAATCCGACAATCAAGCCTAAACCGATTTGTCCAATTATCTTGAAACGTCCGTTCAATCCTCCTTTATTCTTTTTGAATACTTTGATGTAGTCGTCTAAAAATCCGATGCAACCTAACCATACTGTTGTAATCAGCATGAGAATAATATACACATCGGTTATCCGGCAAAATAACAGAACCGGCAAAATGATGGAAATGATAATGATTACGCCTCCCATCGTGGGCGTTCCTATCTTTTTCATTTGTCCTTCCAGACCTAAATCACGCACTATTTCGCCAATCTGCTTCCGTTGCAGTTTTTCGATGATTCGCCGTCCGATAATTGTTGATATTACCAGCGAAAAAATCAATGCCATTGCCGAACGGAACGAAATGTAGCGGAATATTCCGGCTCCCGGAAAATCCAATTTATCAAGATAATCAAATAAATAAAACAACATAGTTTTTACTTGTTTTCATTAAATATATTCATTACAATTTCTCTATCGTCGAAGTGGCGTTTGACTCCTTTCACTTCCTGATAATCTTCATGTCCTTTGCCGGCAATGAGGATAACATCGCCGGTTTGAGCCAAAAGGCAAGCCGTGCGGATAGCTTCTTTCCTGTCGGTAATTTTCAGCGCTTTTTTTTGAGATACACCGGTCAGTCCTTCCTCCATATCGCGAATAATATCTTCCGGCTCTTCAAAGCGGGGATTATCGGAAGTGAGAATCACGCAGTCGCTCAAACGGGCGGATTCTTTCGCCATGAGCGGACGCTTTCCTTTGTCGCGGTTTCCTCCGCAACCAACGACGGTGATGATTTTTCCTTTTCCGGATAACACTTCACGAATTGCGCCCAGCACATTGGTCAACGCATCGGGCGTATGGGCGTAATCTACGATTGCCGTATAGCCTTCCGGCGAACGGAAAGTCTGAAATCGTCCGGAAACAGAGCGGAGCGTAGTCGCTATCCGTAAAACTTCATCGGACGTTTGTCCCAAAAGGACTGCCGCTCCATAAACCGCAAGAAGATTGTAAGCATTGAATTTACCTACAAACTGCGTAACAATTTCTTTCCCGTTGACGCTCATTTCCGTTCCGTCGAAATGCGCCTCCAAAATTTTGCCTTTGAAATCAGCCAATGACAGAAGGGAATAGGTTTGCTTGTTCGCTTTGGTATTCTGAAGCATAAACATTCCGTTTTTATCATCTTTATTGGTTAATGCAAAAGCGCCGGCGGGCAATCCGTCAAAGAATGCCTTTTTTGCATCGCGATAGGCATCGAAGGTCACGTGATAATCCAAATGATCGCGGGTTAGGTTGGTAAAAATGCCGCCTTTGAAATGTAATCCGGCGATTCGTTTCTGGTCGATTGCGTGTGAGCTGACTTCCATAAAAACGTAGTCGCAACCGGCTTTTACCATTTGCGCCAGCAAATCGTTCAACTCAATCGCATCGGGCGTGGTATGCGTTGCCGGTAATTCTTTGTCGTGAATATAATTGCAAACGGTTGACAGTAAGCCTGCTTTATATCCTAATTTTTGAAATAACTGATACAACAAAGTAGCGGTAGTCGTTTTTCCGTTGGTACCGGTAACGCCGACCAAAGTCAGGCGCTTCGAAGGTTCTTCGTTCCAAACGGAAGCAATCTGCCCCAAAGTTTCAGCGCTGTTTTTGACCCGAATATAAGTGACGCCGTTCAGCAGATTTTCCGGAAAAGTCCTGCATACGATTGCCTTGGCGCCATTTTCAAGCGCTTTTCCGATGAACAAATGACCGTCGGCTTGCGTTCCGGGAACAGCAACAAAAAGGAATCCGGGTTCTATTTTCCGCGAATCGCAGTGGACTCCGATAATCTGAATTTCTGAATCACCCGCAATTTCCAGCGTCTCCGAAGTCTGAAGAAGTTCTTTCAGTTTCATATAATTATCTAAGTTGAATGGTTATTACTTGTCCTCGTGACGCCATTTCTCCTGCATTCAACGATTGGGTGTAAACTTCGCCCTGCCCCAGCAGATTCACCCGCAAGCCGGTATTTTCCAATGCATAGACGGCATCTTTCGCAGCCATTCCGATGACGTTTGGTATAGACTTGCTCTGTATTTGCTGTTCTTTGAGTACGAGCCGGTCATTATCGCATTGAGAAGTCGCCCATTTTCCTTTCAAGCTGTCCGCATAAGGAATGTTCAATTTATTCAGTACATATTTTGACTGGTCGGACAATCCGTTTTTAACTTTCGGAACTTCTGTCGAAAGGTTTTCTTTGTCAAGATTAATCGGTTCCGCAGATCCTTCCCGTGCATAGATTCCTTCGGCAATTTGTTTGAAAACCTTACCGCTCATGAATCCTCCGGAAGCGCTTCCGTTTCGCGGACGGCGGATGACTACAATGCAGGAATATTTTGGATCATTTGCCGGAAAGTATCCGCAAAACGATACCTGATATGATTTTCCGCCAGCCTTATAACCGGCTAAGCCTTGAGAAATTTGTGCTGTTCCGGTTTTTCCTGCAATTCGAACCAAATCCGAACGGGCAGGCTTTCCGGTTCCCTGACGATAGTTGACTACGCTATCCAGCATTTCGTGAATCATTTTCAATGTCCTGTCCGAACAAATATGTTCGATGAGTACTTCCGTTTTTTTCTTCTCAATTCTCTTATCGTCACGGATTTCTTTTACAAAAATGGGTTTGAGCATCGTTCCGTTATTGGCTATTGCGTTAAAGAAAGCGAGCGTGTTTATCGGCGGAATCTGGGTCTCATAGCCGAACGCCATCCAAGGAAGAGTAGTCTTATACCAGTTCCTCGTAGAATCGTCAGGGCGGCGGATTCTCGCTTTCATGTAATCGGGAATTTCAATTTTCAAATCTTTATTGATTCCGACTCTGTATAATCCGTCAACGTATTTACCGGGTTTTTTTTCATAACCTTTCAAGATGATTTTAGCTACGCCGATATTGGATGAAAACCAGATAGCTTTAGCTGCGGTAATTTTACCGTATCCTCCCTTGTCTGCATTGTGGTCGAGCAATTTGGCTCCGGCGTATTCAAACCTACCATTTCCAACGTCCACAGGGTCATCGGGGTAAGTGACGCTATCCTCCAAAGCAACCATCATGGAAGCTACTTTGAATGTAGAGCCCGGCTCGCTCATGTCGGACAAAGCATAATTTATGGTTTCGTTCCACGTACCGTCTTTGGATTTTCCGAGATTGGCTATGGCTTTGATTTCACCTGTTTTTACTTCCATGACGACGGCTGTTCCCGATTCGGCATTCAATTCTTCTAATTTTTCTCTCAGTGCATTTTCAACTATTTCCTGAAAGCCGATGTCTATTGTCGAAATAATATCTTTTCCACGAACAGGGTCGGTTTCAGGGACTTCTTTAAATCCGCCTTCCACCCATCGTTGAATACTGACACCCTGTTTTCCACACAGTAAAGGGTCGTATGCTTTTTCCAAACCGTATTTTCCGCCGGCGCTGTCAATGCCGTTCCAGATATCTCCAATAGTCCGGGAAGCCAATAGTCCAAAAGGTTTGATTCGTCTTGTGAGTTTTTTTTCGCATAATCCCGATCGATTACTACCCAGGTTAAAGAAAGGAAGTTTTTTCATTTGGCTAAGTTCCAAATCGTTGACCGGACGAATAACAGAGAGTGGATAACTTCGGCTCTTTACTACATTCATATCGCCATTCGCAATTTTTTCTGCTTCTTTCTGCTTCTTTTTTAATCCGTTCATGATAGCTGTTTCATATTGAGCGGCAGATTTATCGGGAAACAGTTGGTTCAGGCCAATGGAAAGAGGCTTGATATTCGCTTGTAAAACACTTTCATTCATGCCTTGCGCCCAAAAATCCATATACAGTTGATAATAAGTTTCGGATACAGCCATCCATTCTCCATCTGCTGAATAGATATTCCCCCTGATTGCAGGAATCGTATCCCGGAAGGGAACGTATCTTTTTCCCACATCTATCCATTTTCCCCCTTCGGCAAATGAAGTGTCAACCGCCCTCCCGATAATTGCTACGATTACCAATCCCAAGAGCAATGAAACAATAAAGTAATTCCTCTGTATTTTCTTATTGTCAGCGTTATTTTTATCTGCCATTTTTCTTCAATTAATCAATCCCTTAATCCTTCATTTATGTATCTCATAAACAGTCGTATTTTCTTTTGTCAGCTCAATATTTTTCCCTTTGAGTAATTCTTCAATCTGTGTTTGTCTGGTGATTTTAGTCAATCGAAAAGTCAAATCCACCTGTTCATTTTGTAATTTTACCTGTTCGTTTTTCAAATTATTCATCTCCGTCAATTTTTTTGAACAGTAATAGCGATTACTGATAAAAACCAAGATCAGACAGAAAATCAAAAGAAGCAATTTGGATTGCTTGATGATAAAATCTTCTGTGAGCAGTTTACCATTAAATAAATCAGACCATGAAAAATTCTTAAACAAATTGCGCCACGAAAATTTCTTAAACAAATCTCGCCATGAAAATTTCCATTTTTTCTTTTCGGATTTTACTTTCGGTTCATTGTTTATTTTTTTCGGTTTCATTTTTTTTCCACAATTCTTAGTTTTGCGCTTCTGGAGCGGGGGTTCCGTTCAATTTCTTCCGCTTGGGGAACAATTACTTTCGTATTAACCGCATGAAACGGCGTTTTTACATTGCCGTAGAAATCCTTTTCAACGATTCCTTCAAAGTTTCCGGTCTTGAAAAAATTCTTTACCAACCGGTCTTCCAACGAATGGTAGGTAATGACGACCATTCGTCCTCCCGATTTCAACAAGGCGCCGGCTTGCATCAATAATTCTTTCAGAGCGTCTATTTCCATATTCACCTCAATTCTAAGTGACTGATAGATTTGAGCAAGCTGTTTTTTCTCTTTTTCCCGGCTGAAAAAAGGTTTCAACAGTTCCAAAAAGTCTTGATTCGTTTGAATCTTTTTTTCTTCCCTGTTTTTCACAATCGCTTTGGCAATCGCTTTTGAATTTCGCAGTTCTCCGTATTGATAAAAGATGTCGGACAAATCTTTTTCGGAAAACGTTTGAAGTATTTCAGTCGCATTGATTCCGGCGCGCCGGTTCATCCGCATATCGAGGTTTCCCTCAATGCGGAAAGAAAATCCGCGGTCTTCATTGTCGAAATGATGAGATGAAACGCCTAAATCAGCCAGTAGTCCATCGATTTCCGTCACGCCGTGCCAATCCATGAAATTGGAAAGATAACGGAAATTGCTTCTTACAAAAGTGAACAGCGAATCGGAAAAGCTGTTTTTCTCTGCCTCTTCGTCCTGATCAAAGCCATAGAGACGACCTTTTCCTTTCAACTGCTCCAATATCGCTTTCGAATGACCGCCTCCTCCGAAAGTAGCATCTACATAGATTCCGCCCGGACGAATCCGTAATCCGTCGATACTCTCTTTCAAGAGAACAGGAACATGATATGATAGACTTTCTTTCATATTTTTACAATCAATCGTTTTTTCCATTTGTTCGTCTGGAACTGCTCAGGAATTTTCTCACATTACTCTTCAAATCATCAGCGCTCATTATTACTTTGGTAAATTGATCGGGGTTCCAGATTTCAATCGAACTGTTTTTACCAACGAAACAGACTGCATTAGAAATTTTTACTTCACGTAAATACCTTTTTGGAATCAGGATGCGCCCGCTGGAATCTAATTCCACCGTTTCTACATCCGCTGAAATCGAACGGTAAAGATTGTCTTCTTCTTCATCCCATTCATTCAATCGCTGCCGAAGATCATCCAATGTTTCTTTCCAAATGCTTTCCAGACATAAAACGAGACAATCTTTATATACATCTTTACGCAATACAAGGCGCAATTCATCCGACGATTGCAGGATTTTGCGAAAGGAAGCCGGTACGAAAACCCGTCCTTTTACATCCGTTTTAGCGTGAATTGTACCTATAAATGCATTTATCATTTTTCAACTATCTGTTTTAGACTGTAAAAGTACAAAATTCCCCACAATATATAACATTTTTTTCAATTTTTTTTTTCATAAAGTTATAAACAAGTTTATTAAATATATAAAATACTGTTAATTAGTAGTTTTTGATTTTATTAACCGGTGGGGGAAATGTAGTGGTTGTTTATAAGTGCGTATGATAGTCCAACCGTATAAGCATTACAGAACGGCTCTTTAATCAACCAGAGTTCGGGATAAGTTCATACCAGCAAAACAACGATTATCTAAGAATGGATACTATCATAGTAATCCATCCGAAAAAGAGATTATTTCCGGCTTTATGCTTTGTAATCAATTGAAAGTAATAAGATTAATAAAATAAGGATAGTTGTTTGTTTGTCAACTCCCTTTCAAATTGGATAGAAGGTTTCTTGTCAAAAAAACAATAGGCTGCAAGCGTTTGTTGCATAAATTCTACTATCCCATTGGATGTGTATGCTGAGCCTGTTCTAAACCAACTGTTTAATACTGTCAAGCCGGAATCAGGGCAACCGCATCAAAATATAGGCGAAATAAAAAAAAGTATAACTTTGTCGTCCATAATAACACAAACAATAATGTATTATGGAAAAGGAGTTGTCATATTATTTTTCAGGAGTAGTAG
>Ga0123357_10014647_pt1 | contig 10244 bp, 6 predicted proteins | sample TergutEmb28metaG_FD_89873 | JGI IMG/M metagenome (GOLD analysis project Ga0123357, IMG submission 89873) | Embiratermes neotenicus P4 segment gut microbial communities from Petit-Saut dam, French Guiana - Emb289 P4 | ecosystem: Host-associated > Arthropoda: Insects > Digestive system > Gut ... | reverse complement strand
CGCAAGCTCCTGAGGATGGATGTATTAACATCCGAAACATGTTGAGCATTATATAAAGAAATAATAAAGCAAGTGACATCAAGTTGGTCTCTCTTTACTCAACTATCAAGATGATGCACGGTCGAATAAACATAAGATTCTTAATCTGGTGTTAGATGTATTTTATTACAATGTTAAGGGTGGCTTTAGGAGTCATTTACGCGTATCGAAGAAAGTAAATCCTTTTACAGGCACATAAAATATGCCTTCGTGTCGCATGTCTTAATTCCTGAACTTGTGTTATACTGTATTTAGATAAACATTTGTAAGAGATGTTGAAATTTGATAATAAAATTTATTGATACAAGGTGGTTCAAATATGACCGGGACTGATTTTTTTTTGTAACCATAATTGACAAACACTTACTTGCACATGTCAGTCTTCAACGTACTCCCCTAACCCGAGCAGGAGAGAGGGTGGAGGTAGTGGCTTCACTCTCTCAAGGTTGCACAGCTGCTGCGCAGTGCGGCTTGTTTACACACAAATCAGTCCCGGTCATATTTGAACCACCTTGTACTATCGGCTTATTGCGTCGATATGTCTTGGAAGACCTAAGGAAATAGCCTATTGCAATCTGCAATTTGCTTGTTCTATGGACCCGGCCTTTCCACTTTATTTTATTCGCTATTGTTGTTATAGTTTCCGTGCACAATTGCTCACTCCTTTCCCGGTCCAAAGAGTTCTAATGGCACAATGAAATGTACGTGATTATTCTTATAATGAAACCAACTAGATGCATTAATTTCTCAAATTTATTTTTGGAATAAAACTCTACATGTTTCGGACAGTTCCTCTGCCCATCATCAGGAGTTTTTCACTGTAAACACAAGAATGGTATAAGTCATACAGGTTTGCTGACAGCTTGCAAGCTGTCAGCAAACCTGTATGACGTGTACCATTGTTGTGTGTACAGTGAAAAACTCCTGATGATGGACAGAGCAAGTGTCCGAAACATGCATGTATATATCGGTTCCAAAACGTCGTTGTACGTTGTCCGACACCTAGACTCCACTGCTTCCTATCTTCCCACTGGCTTTCATGTAGGTTTCTTTCGTAATGGCCTTCCTTATACCTTCCATCCAGTTTTTCTTCGGTCTTCCTCGTGCTCTCTTTTGTTTCGGCATCCACTTCAATGCTATTTTGGGTAAACTTTCTTCTGCCATTCTTTGAACATGGCCGTACCATGTAAGCTGGTTCTGTTCAATTTCTTTTATAATTGGTTCCTCTAATCCAATTTGTTGTCTTATAGTTACATCTATAATTCTTTCTTTTCTTGATATACTAGAGGATCTACTCAGGCCATCCACCTCTCCGAAACACGTAGAGTTTTATTCCAAAAATTAATTTGAGAAATTAGCGCATCTAGTCGGTTTCATAATAAGAATTTATCACGATGCACGGTCACCTGAACGTCAAAGTACGTGATTATGGATGTAGTTTTGTGTCTCATTTCATCTGTCGCCATTTTGCGCTGCAGTTTAAAGTTTAGGAATCTGTTATTTCACAATTACATTCCAAGTAACCTGCTGATGTTCTTTTAATGTAGGTATATGTATTTGTAACAACACGTGGCACATTTTTCTATCAGCCAATGACGTTATGGCACACTTTATTCAGACGTAGGCAAGTAAACAACTTTGCATTCCAGAGAAAAACTGAGTCCTGAACTTTCGAGAGAGTTCTATCCTGCTGCCAACTTTAGAGTTAAATTTTAAAATTTTCAACGTAATACCCATAAGTCATTTCCTCAGATTCAAAAAATCTGGAATTCGCCACCGTCTTACCGTGTTACCTAGCACATTGGCTTGCATTGACTGCTTCTGGACGTCTGGCGGTTCGATTATCTCAAGCTATTAATTAAGAGATCTGACTGAAACAAACCGAAAGTGTTTAGTTGAGTAAAGAGAGACCATCTTGATGTTACTTGCTTTATTATTTCTTTATATAATGTTAAACATGTTTCTGATGTTAATACATCCATCCTCAAGAGCTTGCGACTTATGTGTTGAGTTATTTCGTGGGTTAAATTGATCTGTAAGGAATAGAAGTTTTTGCATTAGCGCGCCTATTCCTTACAGATCAATGTAACCTACGAAATAACTCAACACATAAGTCGCAAGCTCCTGAGGATGGATGTATTAATATTCGAAACATGTTGAGCATTATATAAAGAAATAATAAAGCAAGTGACATCAAGTTGGTCTCTCTTTACTCAATTATCAAGATGATGCACGGTCCAATAAACATAAGATTCGAAAGTGTTTAGTTAACGGATGAGTGGCTTATATATGGAGGTTTTATGGTCATTCATATGAGAGATCATTTTATCAAAACTAAGAAGTCACTTGTGAGTAGTGAGCAGGATAAATCACATTTCCCCCTATTTAATCCCTCTAAGTCTTTCAGTCCCTGCCTTATTTTGAAAGTCTCACAGTTACGTTGTCTCCCACGATATTTCCCACTATACAGAATCGAAAAGGACGTATTGGACGTCTACGTTTCAAAATGGATTCTCAGAGAAGAAAAGTGGATTCTTTGAAACACTCTAGAACTAATATCAGTATCGAGAAAAGGGCTTCTCAAGAATCCCGATTACACGGTCGCATAGTTCGACACCTACTGATGCACTAGATTGATAAATTTTTGCGTGTATTTTGTGTTAGAGGCATGTTCATGTTTATCGTCCGTGGAGAGTGGTGCGGCGAGACTTGCCAGTTGGAATCTTGTCAAACAGCCATCCTGTAATGAAAGAGACAGCAAATGCTTTATAGCCATCTCAGTAACGTACCCACTGAGTAATTGACACGGGCTTCATCCTGAAAGTGCTGTCGGTCTGTCAATTCCTGCGGCTTTGTGGACTGGCGAAATGGAGAAGTTGCAGGCTATTAGAAAATGATGTCAAGAAATGACTTTTTTTCCTTCACGGATCAGTAAATGTCGTGGCGTTCTTTCCTCAAAACGGTATTGTCCGTCGTGGTTGCTTAGAAAGAAAGCGACGTAAGAGAAAAGTCATTATTTTTACCACTACTGTTTGTAGCGTACAGAACACCTGGGCCAAGGGTGTTGCTACCTAGTTCGATGCAGCGTACATCCATACAGGGCCGCAGAATCGAGTTAAAAAAATGGGCCGCCAGCAGAACATGCCAGAAATAGAGAGGCAGGGAACTTGTTAATTCTTGGAAATCTAGTGGTTACTGTAACACCGGAAGTTCTGAATCATACCCACGTGTTTTCCTTATGCGTTCTGTTTAGTTCTTACAACGAACAGCAGTCGTTCCCACATTCAACTCGCGCCGATATATCTTTCTAAAGGATGGAAACTGCGTTCGCCGTTCTGAATGTTTATTTTTAGATTAATTCTAGTTGCGAGAGTGTTAAAATTATTGCAAACATTTCTAACGAAAAACTAGAAAATAAATTTGAATCAAAATTTCCATTCATACTACTTCAGTATTTGGTGTGTTAGATCTCTCTAAGACCTAGTGCTAGCAACTCCATATTCATTTCGTAATTGCTATAGTTTTATATGGCTTTTATTACGTCCCTGTCCTGGTTGCATGCTTAACCCTTTGCAGCCTAGTGGTTAATATGTGTACTGCCATGTTGACACTAAAACTGTGCTTCGTGTGTATGTGTTAATGTGTTTCCTATTACTAGTATAATAAACAGCCATTATTCCCCATGCAGCATATACCGATTGGTCTTTGGAATGTAAGCCCATTTTGTTATGTGTGAAGTACAGACTGGATCTTTTTATATTGTGCAGATTGATTTTAGTCTTCAAATGTTCACTGATCTGTAGACAGTCCGGCACGTGTATTGAAATTTTGAAACAGAAACATTTCTCTCCATACAAAGTCGGATGTAGGCCGTAATTTCTGGTCGAACGAACATTTCTGCTATTGTATCAGGTTAAGAACCAACCATTCGCAACCACATAAATTACATCGGTTTTATTGCTTAATATTTCTGTGTTGCCGGGAAGCCATTTATTCATGAGATATTCTTAAGACGCACGTAAAAACCGGAAGATTATTTTCCGGATGAAAACCAGAATAAACATAATTTTCTGCGGTTTAGTCATGTCTTGCGGCCTTAAAGTTGGCACATTGCATGCGAAATATATTTGGCTGCGCTCATGACACAAGAGACGTCATCTCATAAAACGTTCTAGTAAAATTCCTCCCCCTAGGTCAAGAAGCGGCTGAAACGGCTTAGAGGAAATGTATTTAAATAACTATCAGAGTTAGTAAAATACTGAAAATAGAACGGGTATAGAACTGTTCCAGAAATGTGTTCTAAGGTAATATCGTTAGGATTATCTTAAAATATTTCACTATATATATAAGTACTATATTAGGAGTGACAGTATTATACGAGCTTTTAAAATACATGAGATATAGTAATGGTTTGTGCGTCATAGAGGTGGAGTAGCTGTATAGTTCTGCACATTCATAAACTCGGCGCTAGATGGGTGGGGTGGTCAACATAACGTCCGGCTGCCTTTCTCTCCTACCCTCGCCTATTCTCATTTTATAGGCGGCAGGGTGGTTCCTCAGCCTGTGTGAACGTGTGTGGATAAGGGAAAAAAATCTCATGACTACGCCGGGATTCGAACCCCACTCCGTCCTGCCCTTAGGGAGTCGCTATACGGACTACGCTATTCCTTCACCCTGCATTGTATTAAAACACATTTCTAATATTTCAGGCGTTTCAAAATGTATAGATGCCTGAATCTTATAGTTATGTTTGTCTTCATAACTCATACATTGAATTGTAGGTCAGTACAAGAAATGTTATAAAAAGCTATATACGTACGTATGTAAGAAAGTCGAGTTTTCCATGTACATTCTAATGGTGTATTATTTACTTCGCAACGGAGTAGTCAAAAGCAAAACGTCATTGCCTTTATTTGTCTTACCAATAACAGTTTGCACTAGTACGTTAGGTGGATTCATATGTAATTTATGATAATAAAAGTAAAAATAACAGCAGCAGCACCAGCAGTATTATTATTATTATTAGTAGTAGTAGTAGTAGTAGTAGTACTAGTAGTATTAGTAGTAGTAGTAGTAGTAGTAGTAGTAGTAGTAGTAGTAGTAGTAGTAGTAGTAGCAGCAGCAGCAGCAAAAATATTCAGTCTTCATAACGAAGTCCTTCCTTCAATTCATTAACCAACGAATGCACATATAATTTCACATAAAACACTTTTAAAACACTTTAAAACACTCCGACATGTTTCGATCTTGTCAGATCATCATCAGGGAGCTTTTTTCCCTTGCTAAAGTTATATTACGGTATTCACAATTCAATTCTTATTTGCAAACGAGGTGTTGTGGCAGCATATCATGTTGTGTGGGAATGTGTTGTGGAGCAGTGGTTAGGTGTGCATCGTACGACGCACACCTAGCCACTGCTCCACAACACAACATGATATGCTGCCACAACACCTCGTTTGCAAATAAGAAATGAATTGTGAATACCGTATTATAACTTTAGCAAGGAACAAAGCTCCCTGATGATGATCTGACAAGATCGAAACATGTCGAAGTGGTTTAAAGTGTTTTAAAATTGTTTTATGTTAAATTGTATGTGTATTCGTTGGTTGATGAATTGAAGTGATCCTACGAAAATGCACGGTGCTACAATAAGCTTTATTGAAGTCCTTCCTAATAGCCAGAAGTCGCACAGCCGATGAAGAAAACTCCACACCTATTGTGGCATTGGAGAAGTTGCCTAGCTGTCTTTCTTTTTTACATACGACGTGCCGCTGTGATGATGAAGATAAGCAGGGGTATACTAACTGCCAGTCACGACTAAGCTCATTTTTATGTTGTGTGCTTTTAAAGCAACATGTTTCGGCTGGAAAAGGAACCATCATCAGACAAATAAGACACTAAAGAAATTATTATGTGAGTTGCAGTTTTGTTTTCCTTATATTCTGTCGTCTGTTCTTCGTGAAACTGTTTAACTAAATTTGTACAAGATATGCAAGCACCCGTTGTTATTTTATAGGCCTCAGTGCACTGGCGTTACTTAGGAAGTGCTTCCTAAGTTATGTACTTTTACAATTTTACGCAAAATAGCTGTCAGAATATAAGAAAAACAAGGAATGATGCCATCCTGAATAATCCGCTAATCAAGAGCATACAATTAAGGCCGAATATTTACAGAAAAAGATTGCACTCTAATTGGAAGTACTACTGTAATATTTTTAATCTTAACTTTTTTCGGACAATGTTTTTAAATTTCTTAATCTATAACATTTATTGGGTATAGGACAATTTTACATCATGTATGTTTATAATACTTGTGAATTTAAGATCCCAACCATACACATGAATGATGTAAAATAAAATTATGCAACTTACATGCTAATTGCTGAAGTGCCTTATTTGCGTGATGATGACTTCTTGTTCAGCCGAAACACAATGCACAAAAAGCATACAATGTACAAAAAGGGCTTTGTTGTGATCGACGGTTATTTTCCACCTGTGTGCTACCTTTCTCACAGGAATCCACCACTTATTCCTTTCCTGGACCAGAAAAATCACAGCAATAGCGATAAAATAACAAACAAAATGTTTTGTTAGAGTGAGCCAAGATTATTTCTGATATTATTTGCTTCTAATAATACTTGAAGAATTCTCCTTCTCCTTGAAACAGCCTGCAAGCCAAGTGACATTGGCCTAAGGAACGAAAAATTAATGTAGCGACAGCTTACATAAATTTCTTTCCTTCCTTCCTTCTGTCAGCATTAAGAAGTCCGTGTGTTGTGCCGTCCTTTCGAAATTTCAGTGGAAGGAGAGAATAACATTTGCAGACGGGCGTTCTTGAAGCCAAAACGTAGTCTAGGGCGGTGGGGGGCTTCAAGCTCACCACTCAGCTGCATCCATCGCCGAAGTCCAGAACGAATGGGGCTATATTTTCATTCCCCCATGTGCCTTGATGGCGTGCACAAGGACAATTTTGCCTTCTTACTTATGACACGCTTTTGAAAGCTTATATTGTCGGCTTATTTCGCCATTCTTTACTGGTATAACATTGCACAGTAATACAAACCTCGTAGTATATAATGTTGTGTTTTTGAGGGTGGGTTCAGAAATAACTGAAGAATTGGATTTGATGCCTGCAGTTTAATGTCAGCCGTGACGATGGCCAAAAAGTTGTATCCTCTTTGATACACATAGCGTAGGCTCGTTATTAGTGATGGAGTATTACCCATGCTCTTCGCATGGCCAGTTGAAATTTGCAGAAACAGACTTCAGCTTCGAAATAGATTTCAAAACTTCCCGCGTCCATGCTTTTCGTCTCTCACTTCTACATGAAAATGTAGGAGTGAGAGACGAAAATAACATTGTTTTATTAAATAACATTTTTAGTTCACTGTCATTAGGTATCAAATGGCCTGTCTCTTTGTAATGCCAAGACAGTATAATATCTTCCTGTCGTGCTATTAGAAATAAATTGTTTTGTGTTGATGATTTTTACGATGAATAAGTGAACATGCAGCAAGGAACTGATTTTTTAGTAATTTATCATGGAGCAAATACATTTGTCCATCTGCAAGTCATGAAGGCCTATGAGGGAGTGGAAGAATGGCTCCACACCTTCTTGAAATCGGCGCTGGATAGAACTCAGCAGGAAGCCTGGCGCCACTAACGCTTCCGCCCGGTAAACCTACCACGGGTTTTCTCTAATTATCGAAGTGCATTTACAAGAGAAAGAACGAAAGACGCTTATAGCCTGCTTGTGCCCAAAAGTCATTCGCCCTTACAAAAATTATTTTCAAGCGCTGTGTTACATGGTGCTTATAGTTTTTCGTAGTTTTACTCATTGAAAGCTCCTAAACTGTGTTCCAAGTTAAGAAACTCCGTCAACGTCCTCTTTGTGAGTCCTCTTTCATACGTTAGTCAATGTACCGTACGAGCCGGTGCTACATACTGCAGCCTTATAAAAACCCGTTAAGTAAATAAGTCCTAAAAGCCACATTCTTTTCTTTTTTTTCCATCCGACGCAGCATCAAAAAGCATAAGTGTGTCTGTGTTTATTCGTATTACCTTACCAGTCATCGCAGTGTACCAAGCAGATATTCACAGCATGTTTCACTAAAATAAGTAAAAGCGTTTGTAGTTCCCATCATTGTGGTGTAGTTATTTCAGGCTCCTTTCATTTGTAGCAGTCAGTTCTCCATGTTTTAAAATTATCTAGCCGTGCCCAACGTACAGCTCACGCACAAACCGAATTACATTCTTGTTTTTCTAACATTAACACTTTGAAAAGGAACCACATTTGCCATGTTACATGGAATTTCATGAAAGCTGTCAGCAGAAAATGTTTTGTTGATTATCTTCACCGGCAAGGGACAAGAGACGGACCGTTAGGTAGATGTGCAAAGTTCGGCAGCATTCTTCAGAAAATTTCCTTGAAAGGTTAATAGTTATTCGGTCAAGTAATCCCCCGTGTTTTATAGAAGTTAAAAGTTTCATTCCGTGTTACGTGATTCTACCATCTACTCCTTATTCTATTTATTTGATTTTTTCTGTTCAAAATCTTGTGTTTTGTTATTACGTGTTTACCATATACCCTGCGCATCCCATTCTTGAATTTATAATATGAATGTACTGATATTTAATAAGTGGTCCACACCATTTCTTACGTAACTGTGTACCTTATTGTTCCCGGCGTTCTTCTTGATTCTTTAAGATGGGACCGATATCTTGTCCCGCAACGTCGGTAACTAACTTCCAATCAACGCTGCGTAACATCCAAGAAGAGCTAAGAACCATTTGATGCTATCGTTACGAAATATTTTCATTCTAGCTGGCGTGCCTCTATTTAAACTCAGATATTTTCCTTGGCAAATTATTTTATGAAGAAATACTACAAATGTCTTCGTTGGTTTTTTTCCCGAATGGCGAGGAATTGAAAACATCTAGTAGAAATTTTTTGATGTTTTGCTGAATGTGCATCTCAGCATAATCTTAGTGATTGACCAACTTAATGCACAAATTCTTGTTTTATAATAAGTTTATTATATACCTCTACATGTTTCGAGCAATATTGTGCTCATCATCAAGAAGTTAAAATTGTATTATACAGCATCTGGTATCATCGCACTCTGTAGGTGGGCGTCCGGTTCACGGGATGACCACCTACAGAGTGAGATGATACCAGATGCTGTATAATACAATTTTGACCTCCTGATGATGAGCAAAATAGTGCTCGAAACATGTAGAGGTGTATAACAAACTTATTATAGAACAAGACTTTGTGCATTAAGTCGGTCAGTCACTGAGATCTAGCAGAAGTTTCGATACTTAAGTTATGCGAATAGTTCGGAATTTAAGGGTTATGGAGTTTCAAAATAAGTTATTCTTTGGCACAGTATGCAGAAAAAGTTACAAGTAAAACATTCCTGCATTATGTAGCTGTATTACTGCCCCTAATGATATGTCACTGACGCCATTAACCTAGATATAAAGTGCACGCCGGTAAGACCTGTTTGCTACATCCAGTATGTAGCATGTGCCCTGCACACAACAAATGAAACGTCTGTTTTCAGAGGATGGAGGTTGGTTATTTGTATTTTCAATGTGTGTCGGCTATAAAGGTGAGAGAAAATTGATAGCTACATTTGTGACGTGATAATGTTACTTACTTGGTTAAATCAGCTGAACTAATGAAAATACAAACAATTTTTGCAAAGAGCCCTAATTTCCGCCATGAATCCTTAACACCCCAATCAACATATGAGGTAGATTTCAAGGGGCTCATGGGGAACAAAATTATTTTTAAAACTCTAGATGCTCGATAGTTCACACTTACACCAAACCAATCTGAGTATCTTATGTTTATTAGACCGTGCATCATCTTGATAGTTGAGTAAAGAGACCAACTTGATGTCACTTGCTTTATTATTTCTCTATTTAATGCTCAACATGTTTCGGATGTTAATACATCCATCCTCAGGAGCTTGCGACTTATGTGTTAAGTTATTACATGGGTTGCATTGATCTGGTTCGATGTGTGTCGGTGTTACGTTGTGGTTTGGCTGAAGCCTGCATACGGATACCACACCACCACAGCCATACCACAACGTAACACCAAAATACATCGAACCAGATCAATACAACCCATGAAATAACTCAGCACATAAGTCACAAGCTCCTGAGGATGGATGTATTAACATCCGAAACATGTT
>Ga0123357_10014646_pt1 | contig 10244 bp, 10 predicted proteins | sample TergutEmb28metaG_FD_89873 | JGI IMG/M metagenome (GOLD analysis project Ga0123357, IMG submission 89873) | Embiratermes neotenicus P4 segment gut microbial communities from Petit-Saut dam, French Guiana - Emb289 P4 | ecosystem: Host-associated > Arthropoda: Insects > Digestive system > Gut ... | reverse complement strand
TTGAACTGACCATCCAGATCGGCGTGTTCCTTCGAGGAAAACCATGCATTCTCCGGCACGGTTCAAATGTCCGGCTATGGAAAGATAAGGATACCGCTTATATCCCGGATATATTTGTCGTATGCAATAAATCAAAAATGCTCAATTTCGGATGCATGGGCGCTCCGGATTTTATAATAGAAATAATCTCGCCATCGACCGCTTATATGGATTATCTTGTAAAATATAATGACTATAAAAATTCCGGCGTCAAAGAATATTGGATAGTTGAACCGGAAAATAAGAAAGTCCTTGTTCATATTTTAAAAGATAATGAGTATCAATTAACCGCCCATACATTTGACGGCATTATAAATGTAGATTCACTGCCCGGCTGCCAGTTGGATTTCACGATGTTTGGATGAGTAAAACCTGTACCTCGGTTCCCAATAACCGCCGTGTTCGAGTCAATGGCCACATAAAGCGGCAGCTTATCCACGGTCAGCAGCCTTATTGCCTCCGTGCCCAATTCTTCAAACGCGATCAACTGTACATCCCTGACGCAACGGGCGGTCAATGCCGCGGCGCCGCCTATGGCTGTCAGATATACGCCCTTGAATTGCTTAATGGCCCGCTTCACTTCATCGTTTCGGGCGCCCTTTCCTATCATGACTTTTAACCCGTGTTCAATTAATAATGGCGAATACGCGTCCATACGCCCACCGGTCGTCGGGCCGACGGAACCGATGACCTTCCCCGGCGGGGCCGGACACGGCCCAGCGTAGAATACGGCCTGCCCTTCAAATGAAAACGGTAGGGGAAGGCCCCCGTCTATCAGCGCGGCCAGTTTCTTATGCGCGGCGTCGCGCGCGGTATACACTGCCCCCGAGAGAAGTATCATTTCGCCCTCTTTCAGGTTTTGTATCGTATCGTCATCCAAAGGCGTATGTATTTCGCGCATTATAGGATCGCCTCCGCGTGTCTGGTCACATGGCAGCCGATATTCACGGCGGCCGGCAGCCCCGCGATATGCGTTGGATAGGTTTCGATCATAACGCCCAGCGCGGTGGTATGGCCGCCGAGCCCCGCCGGGCCAATTCCTGACTCATTAATGGAATTCAATAACTCTTCCTCGATTCCCGCCCAAAACGGTTTCGCGTTACGGTTCCCGACCTGGCGTAAAAGCGCCTTTTTGCTTAAGAAAGCAGCCTTCTCCATAGTCCCTCCGACGCCTATTCCTACAATTACAGGCGGGCATGGATTTGCGCCCGCCGCCTTTACCGTTTCAATAACAAAACGTTTTATGCCGTCAATGCCGTCGGACGGCTTCAACATTTTTACCGCGCTCATATTTTCGCTGCCGAAACCCTTTGGGGCAACGGTTATCTTAAGCTGTTCGCCGGGTACGATTTCATAATGTATCACAGCCGGGGTATTATCGTTTGTATTAACGCGTTCTATAGGATCCGAAACAACGGATTTACGTAAATATCCTCTGGCATACCCTTCGCGGACGCCCGCGTTTATCGCGTCGCCAATAAACCCGCCCGAAATATGGGCATCCTGGCCGATTTCGACGAACACTACAGCCATCCCGGTATCCTGACATATGGGCATGCGCTCGTTAAGCGCGATATCCGCGTTTTCCAGAAGCATATCCAGGACATATGCGGCTGTTTCCGAAGTCTCAAGTAAACGCGCGGCCTTTATTTGCGCCTTGATATCTTCATTCTGATGAATGTTGGATTCAATGCAAAGCCGGGCGACGGTCTCAGTGACCGCCCCCGAATTAATCTCTCTCATGATATGCGCCTCAATATACCCTCCTATTTTTATCTTGCCGGGTATTGTTTCATTGCCTTATGAATGTTATATTATACCATAAAAAATTAAACAAATTATAAGAAAAGAGGTAACGTAGTATGGGAATAATGGAAAAACTGCGACTGGACGGAAAATCCGCGTTTGTCACCGGGGGCGCGCGCGGCATTGGGAAAAGCATCGCCGCCGCACTGGCTGAAGCCGGCGCAAATGTGGCCATTGTGGACATAGACATTGACGAGGCGAAAAAAACGGCGCGTGAAATAGCTGATTTGGGCGTTAAATCCACGGCAATAGAAACCGACGTAACCGACGCGGCCCAGGTAAACGCCATGGTAGACGAAGTGGTTTTCGCGTTCGGAAGATTAGACATCGCGTTTTGCAACGCGGGTATCTGCGTTAACGCCCCGGCCGATGAAATGACCTTGGAGCAGTGGAAAAAGGTAATCGACGTAAACCTTACCGGCGTGTTTTTGACGGCGCAGGCGGCAGGCAAGGTCATGCTGGCTCAGGGCGGCGGCTCCATTATTACCACCGCCTCCATGTCCGGGCATATCGTCAACATTCCTCAGCCGCAGTGCGCGTATAACGCTTCAAAGGCAGGCGTTATTCAACTGACCAAGTCCATGGCTATCGAATGGGCGCAAAGAAACGTACGGGTAAATTCCATCAGCCCGGGTTATATCGGTACGGACCTGGTGCTGAACGCGCCCCTGCTGCGCCCGCTGATTGAGCAGTGGAGCGCGGTATCGCCGATGCGCCGGATAGGCCGGCCCGACGAATTGCAGGCTATCGCCGTATATTTGGCGGGCGACGCCAGTTCGTTCACTACCGGATCCGACTTTATTATTGACGGCGGGTTTACGGGCATATAAGGTTGATCCCGTCATTCCGGGATTGCCCGCAATCCCCTTAGGCCGGTGAAATGAGGGGATCCCGGGTCAAGCCAGGGATGACGGAAGCTCTATGAAAACAGTTTGGTCACATAAGCGATAACCTCGTCTTCATCCGGATACCGCATACCGGTATCGCGCCCGGCTACGGGATACGCCAAAATCTCCGAATCCGGAGAAAGCTTACGCATTCTTTTATAAAAATCCGCCGAAACCCTGAACGCGCCAATACTTATGCCGGCAAGCCGATCCGTTTTGACCGTGTTTTTGACATACCGCGCCATATTGTCATACGCCTCGCGCCATCCGTTAAACTTTATTACCGGATCAATACAGATACGCACATTCCAGCCTTTATCCACAGCCTCGCGGACATTTGACAGACGTGAGGCAAGGGTTGGCGCGCCCCTTTCGAACCGCGCCGCCGCGCCGGGGGAAAGCGTCCATGCCAGCGTTACGTTCGGAAGCGGCTCTATATCTGCGATATGGCTAAACGCTGCGCTTTTGGTGCGGATTTCCGTTTCCGCTTCCGGATGTTCCCTGCAGAATTCCAGCCATTCCCGAGTAAACCCGGTTAAATATTCAAGAGCCAGCATGTCCGTGTCATATGATACGCATATATAAGCCGGCAGCATATGTCCGATCTCCCTGAAGCAATCCCACTGGTTCACGAAAACCACAATATTGGCCGAAGCGTACATACCCCTTAAGTAACAGTACTCACAGTCATAAAAGCAATTCATAATCCCGGATGTGTAAATAAAGTTTTCATGGCCAAAGCTGTCGCACATATCCGAACCGGCATAATGCCACGGGCCTTGCTTAACGGCCAGTATCAGTTTGGGGCTGCTTTTTTGCGTTATGAAATTCTGCCCCTTTTTGCAAAACACGTCTTTATAATGGCCTATAGGTATCAAATGGCTGTCCGGAAGCGCCGAGCGTATCTTTTGCGCCGCCGGGTATGCCCAAACGCCGTCCTCTGCGTATATATGTGAAAAGTAACCGCTGTATTTCATCTATATGCGGCCAAAGCGTCTTCAAAATGCTCCGTATAACCCCTATGGGCGGTAAAAGCCATTTTTACGCCTTTCAGGGATGCAAGCTTCCTCATGGATTCCAACTGCGTCTCCCGATCCATCGAAAACGTCTTGCTGACAGGATAAGCTTTTCCCTCCAGCAAATTAAACGCGTCGCCGGAAAACAGGAAGGCGCCGTCCACTAAGAAACACATGGAACCCGGCGTATGCCCCGGGGTTTCTATGGCGCGCACCTTGATATCCCCGACGGATATTTCATCATCCTGCCGGAGCAGTTTGTATGGCCGGTCTATTCCCGAATTAAAAACAACGCCGAATTTTCTGGCTGTTTTATATCTTATCATCTGTTCCTCGTCCGCCGAAATATATATGTCCGCATTTTTAAACACGGATACGCCGCCCGCGTGATCCAGATCCGTATGGGTCAGGAATACGGCTGAAACGCTGTCCGGCTTTATCTTTAACCATCTGAGCTCCCGGACAACCAAATCCCTGCCAAATCCCGAATCTATGGCGATTGTGCGGCCGTCCTTCCGATATATGAAAAAACTGACGCACCCCGTCCTTACCCCCCAGATATTCTGGCACACCCGTCCGGTCGGCACGGGTTGCATGCCCTTGGTATTGGCATATAGAATGGTAGAAAATTCAAATAGAAAACTCAATATATTATCTCCCTTCGGATAATAAATGCGCTCATAATATATTTATCAGGCTGATAAACGCCGCCTTGCCTTCTTTTTTATCCTTTGCGATATTTCCCGAATAACCGGAAAGAACTTCGGTTATATTTAAATCCCTGATTTTGGCCCTTCCGCACGCCTGCCAAAATTTTTGGCGCATAGCGAAAGTCATGTGTAAGTTTTCGGAAATGAGTTCCATCAGACGGGTCTCCCCGTCGGAAAAAATATCTGCGGGTTTATCCGCTCCGGCTATGCTTTCCAGCCATCCGCCGATAGCTCCGGCAGTTTCATACATCAGTTTTTCCAAACCTTCCCTCGTAACCGATCCCGGGCTGAGGTTGTCCGATATGACTTTTATGCACTGGATTTGAGAAGAAGGCAGAAAAGTCTGCGCGGCCTCATATGCAAACGCGCCCTCCATATCCGCCAGGGCATAATCGGATTTGGACGCGGGCTGGCCGACACTGCCCAGCGCCCCTTCATGAAACGGGTGTTTGTACAGCATCTCCGGATATAACGCCTTTCCCGTAAATGTATTGACTATTTTATGGCACAGGACAATATCCCCGGCATGAAAAGCCGCGCTGCCCGCCGCGCCGATGTTTGCGAACGTGTCCGTGCGTAACGCGGCATACCGCGTCAGCATATATGCCGCCGCGGCGGCCGCGTTTACGGGGCCGGGGCCGCTGACGGCAAGGCGGCGGTTATCGCCTTCGAATATCTGTATGCCGCCCGGCGCAGGGATCTTTTTCAGCCGGTACATATCTATATACGGTTTTGCTTCAAAAAATAATGATGTCAGCATAAATATCATATTGCCGCCCACTGTCTTTGGTTTCAGTAAACGTTAGACCATCGCGGGCCCGTTGTCAACATTTAGTTTCCGGTTTATACTTTATCCGGTGATATAATGCTGGATTCATTTCTATTGGCCATTCAAAAATATAATATGCTGTCATATGACGACCGCGTTGTCATTGGTTTTTCAGGCGGCGCGGACTCTGTTGCGCTGATTGCGCTGCTTACGGAGCTGCGCGAAAGATTATGTCTCGAATTAACCTCAGTGCATATCAACCATGGCATAAGAGGCGCCGAAGCGGACGCGGACGAAGCGTTTTCGCGTGAATACTGCCGGCGCCTGAACGTCCCTTTTCTGGCGTTTCATGAAGACGCGCCGCAAATGGCCGAAACCATGGGCTTAAGTTTGGAGGAAGCCGGGCGGTATATCCGGTATCAATGCTTTGAGCAAGCGCGCATGTCCCGCAAGGCTAATAAAATAGCAGTCGCGCATAACAGTGACGACAACGCGGAAACGGTGTTTATGAACATCTGCAGGGGAACCGGCTTGTCCGGTTTATCTGGGATACCGCCCGTACGCGGGTATATTATCCGCCCCTTGATTGAAACATGCCGCGCGGAAATCGAACGATATTTATCCGAACACGGCATACCCTACCGGACGGATTCAACCAATCTATCCGGGGACTATACGCGCAACCGGATCCGCAACACGCTTATACCGGAAATTGACTCAATACTTAACGTCGATTTTCGGCAAAAGCTGAACGCGTTAAGCAGACTATGCGCAAGGGACGGCGAGTTTATAAATGCCTGCGCGCTTGGCGCATACGAAAAGGCTTTGATTCTGGAAATACCGGGGAACGTCTCATTATCGGTATCACGGCTCCGCGAGTTTCACCCTGCGGTTATCGCGCGCGTTATCAGGCTGGCATTGTCACAATGGGGATTAAAGGATATTACTGCCCGTCATATTCAGGCGGCGGAAAATCTGCTGGACGCGCAATCGGGTAAACAGACGTGTTTACCGGGGGGTTTAGCCATTAATAAATATTATGACGAACTGTGTTTTTCATCCGCGGAAAAAGAAAATCCAAAGGCTTTCCGCTATGATCTAAAACCCGGCATACCGATATTTGTCCCGGAATTATCCCGTCATTTCCTGTTGTCGGAAAATAAAACGTCAATAAATAACGGAACAGTATGTACTAAAGCATTCCTCTATGATAAAATATCCGATATTCAGATCCGTTCACGGCAGCCCGGCGATCGAATCCGCATAAGGCATATCGGAACGGTAAAACTAAAAGAGTATTTTATTAATAATAAAATCCCTTCTTATCGGCGCGGCGGCGTCGGTCTGGTCGCACAGGGCGGCGATGTGCTGTGGATTTTAGACGATAAGAATATTTGTAATGAAGAATACGTGTCTCCAGGCTGCGAATCGCAGCAAATCTATATTCATGTGTGGGAGTGATTGTCTTGAAAGAGGTCGTCAGGCCACTGATTGCGGCCGAGGATATCGCACGGCGCGTGGGGGAGATCGCCGCGGAGATTTCGCGTGATTATGAAGGCAAAACCGTTACGCTTATAGGCATACTTAAGGGCGGCGTCATGTTTATGGTCGATCTGTGCAGAAAATTAACCATACCCGTTGAATTTGACTTCATGGATATATCCAGCTATGGCGACGCAACAGTTTCCAGTGGAATAGTAAAAATCGATATGGATCTGAAACACCCGATAACAAACAAAAATGTGATCCTGGTCGAGGATATCATAGACACCGGGCAGACGCTGAGCCATTTGTATAAACACCTGGTATCGCAGAACCCGGCCAGTATAAAAACCTGTTCATTGCTGGTCAAAAAAGAGCGCCGTATCGTACAGGATCTGAACCCGGAATATGTGGGGTTTGAGATCCCCAATGAATTTGTCGTGGGATATGGATTGGATTACGCCCAGAAATACCGTAATCTCGAATATGTTGGGGTTTTGGAGTTTATTGAGGGTTAAGTATTACTAAATAATAAGGGCGCCCGTTGTGATGAATACAGTGGGCGCCTTTTTACTATACACTGTAATGCTTGTATTATTGTGATTAATATTATATAATTACCATGAAATAATGTGAGGTGATTATATTGGAACGCTTCTTACTTAATAAACTGATCTCATGGAAAGATTCAAAATACCGAAAGCCTTTGATTCTAAACGGTGTACGGCAGGTAGGAAAAACATGGATACTCAAAGAATTCGGAAAGCGGCATTATGAAGGCATAGCATATTTTAACTTCGACGAAAGTGAAGAATATAAGCAGTTTTTTGAAACGACAAAAGATGTGGATCGTATCCTGCAAAACCTGATAATGGCGAGCGGACAGGTCATCAAGCCGGATAAAACACTGGTTATCTTTGATGAGATTCAGGAGTGCAATAAAGCCCTCAACACGCTGAAATATTTTTGCGAAAACGCGCCGGAATACCATATTGCCTGCGCCGGCTCACTGCTGGGCATCGCGTTGTCCAAGCCGTCTTCGTTTCCTGTCGGTAAGGTGGATTTTGTCAACGTCGGGCCCATGACATTCACCGAATTCCTAATGGCTAATGATAACGGCAGCCTTGCCGGGTACCTGAACACAATTACCAGTCTTGAACCTATACCGGAAGCATTTTTCAACCCGCTATATGAAAAATTAAAGATGTATTTCATAACCGGCGGAATGCCAGAATCTGTGCGCTCGTGGACTGCGGACCGCGATGTGGGGCTGGTGCAGCAGACCCTCTCCAACATCCTTGACGCTTACGAAAGGGATTTTGCCAAGCACGCCGAGAGAAAGGATTTCCCCAAGCTATCGCAATTATGGAAATCCATACCGTCTCAATTGTCGAGGGAAAATAAAAAGTTCATATACAAAGCTGTAAAAGACGGCGCCCGGGCAAGGGAATATGAAGACGCTCTTCAATGGTTATGCGACGCCGGGCTGGTCAGCAAAATATTCAGAAGTACGGCGCCCGGATTGCCTATTTCGGCATACGACGACCTCTCGGCGTTCAAGCTTTACCTTGTGGATGTGGGGTTATTGCGGCGTCTGGCACTGTTGTCGCCGACAGCGTTCGGCGAGGGAAACCGATTGTTTACCGAATTCAAGGGCGCACTCAGCGAAAATTACGTATTGCAGGCGCTCACCGGGCAGATCGAAGCCGTTCCCCGTTATTGGGCGGCCGACCATCCACGGTATGAGGTGGATTATATCATCCAGCGTGATAATGATATTATCCCCGTGGAAGTCAAATCCGAGGCGAATATAGAAAGCATAAGCCTGAAAAAATATAAAGAAAGATATGGTGACAAGGTGAAGTTGCGCGTACGCTTTTCCATGCAAAACCTCAAACTGGACAACGATGTGCTTAATATCCCCCTGTTCATGGCCGATTGCGCGGATCGGCTGATTGGGCTGGCTTTGGATAACATAAATTAATAGACGCACAGCGTCTATTAATAATTAATAGACGCTGTGAATACGCTTCAACCCGTTTCACCGGGATTGTAATTGGCGCCAAATACGCTATAATAGAAAATTGTTGAATTGTTTAACTCTACTTTCCGTTAGGAAAGTAGGATTAACTAATAAGGAGGAGAATCGTTTGATTCAAAACAGAATTTCCATAGCTTCCTATTCTTTTCACAAGCTGTTGGAAGCTAAGACGATCGACATATTCGGATATCTGGAAAGCCTCAGGTATAGATACCACCTGCTGGACGCGGATATTTGGAACGGTTTTACAAGAGATATGGATCCGGATGATTTTAAAAAGATCCGCGCGGCGATGGACGAACGCGGCCTTACGCTTGCCAGCTTATGCTGCGACTGGGCCAATATCTGGAGCGCCGATCCGGACTGGGGAAGGCAATGCGACGCGGCCGCCGTCAAATGCATGGAAGCCGCGGAAATCCTCGGGGCGCGCACGGTCCGTATGGATGTCGGGGTGCCGGAAGACGATATCTCCGAGGCGCAATTCGAAGAGGTCTGCAGGAAATACGCGGCATACGCGAAACGCGGCGGCGAAGCCGGTTTCGTCATAGGCCCGGAAAACCACTGGGGCGCCTCCAGGCGGCTGAGTTTACAGCAAAGGCTGTACCGCGAAATAAACTCCCCCAATTACGGCATGCTGCTCCACTTGGGGAACTGGAACCTGGAGGAAGGGCAGACATTGGAGGGTAACGACGCGCTGGCCGCTCCCATGGCGGTACATACCCATGTGGACTACGAGCACGCGATGACCGCGGAAACCTGGCTGCCCGCCGTTTTAGGCGCGGGCTACGGCGGCGCCCTCAGCGTCGAGCATCACAAGGAAATACAGGAATACCGGGGAACGCAGGCCCAACTGGGCATGCTGCAATACGCCGTAAGCAAGTTATGAGAGGATGCTGAACATGCAAAAAGAGATTAGGGTTGCAATCATCGGAACGGGAATCATCGCGCATACCCACGCGCAGGAGTACCAAAAACTGCCCGGCGTGAAAATAGTGGCGGCATGCGACCTGATACGGCCAAAACTGGAAGCGTTCTGCGTAAAGTACGGGATTGAAAACCAATACGCTGATTACCGGCAAATGCTTGCCCGCGACGATCTGGACGCGGTGGACGTATGCGTGCATAACAACCTGCATATGCCGCTTACGGTCAAGGCGCTGGAAAGCGGCCGGCACTGCTACTGCGAAAAACCCATGGCCGGCTCCTACGCGGACGCGAAGACAATGCTGGACACCGCGGAACGCCTGGGCCGGCATCTGCATATACAGCTCGCGTCCATATACACCCCGCAGGCGCACGCCGCCGAAAGATTCATCGGCGACGGACGGCTGGGAAAAATATACCACACCCGCTCCTATGGCTACCGCCGCAGGGGACGGCCGTTTGTGGACGGATACGGCGAAAAGGAATTTGACTCAAAATATTGGGCTTCGGGCGGCGCGCTTTACGACATGGGCGTGTACCATATCTCGCTGCTGCTCTACCTGCTGGGCA
>Ga0123357_10014645_pt1 | contig 10245 bp, 6 predicted proteins | sample TergutEmb28metaG_FD_89873 | JGI IMG/M metagenome (GOLD analysis project Ga0123357, IMG submission 89873) | Embiratermes neotenicus P4 segment gut microbial communities from Petit-Saut dam, French Guiana - Emb289 P4 | ecosystem: Host-associated > Arthropoda: Insects > Digestive system > Gut ... | reverse complement strand
TTGTTGTTGTTGTTGTTGTTGTTGTTCTCTGCCTGAAGCAGTAGGAAATAGTCGTCCTTGTAAAATATTAGGGAAGAATTTAATCGAAACATAAAAATGAAAATTTGCATTTCTTTATTTTTTTCGTTTCCAAGAATAGGCGTATGTACGTATGTTATTGTGTGTATTTAAAGCAGACCGTGTTATGTGATGCTTGTACTGTACGAAAATGTGTTCATAACCTGAGGTTATACGATGTTGTGTTGTTTGTGCAATTTTTTCCTGTACTGACATGCAAAGAGTGAAACAACTGGAACAACTGCCGATAAATTAAGGTTTGTTTAGCTCTACATTTTGACAGTACAATCATTATCCTGTTGGAAAACACAACTTGTATATTTCCCGCTTCTCTTTATTATTGCTATCCTGCACTCTGGGCATGCCATGGATCAGTCGCCGGCCTTTCACCACGGAGACCCAGGTTCAGTCTTATGCCTGTAGCCTACTTATGGGATTTGCGGTGAACGGCGTGGCACTGGGACATGTTTTTCCTGTCATAATCATGCCATAAATGTTGCATACGCGTGCTTATTCTTCCACAGACGTTGCATTGGGAACGGGCCTCTTCCGGAGGTACAGCAGCGGGGGACATGGCGCTGACCAACCATCTCTCCGAGTTGGCTTTATATGATGTTGTAGGGTGACTTTTACCATTACCATTGATTTTACGTATCTTAGCATTTGACAGCGCCGTTAAAGAAATATTAATATTGTGCTTATTAGCCTTTCAGGATTATACACATTCTTTGTTTCGTTGTTCGAAACATATGTAAAAAATTACTGAACTGCGAGTATTACTGGAGTGTCGTGACTCGTAAGCCACTAAGTAGCCGGGTACGAGACGAACAACGGGCTTTTAAGTCCTGACAGGAACATGCATTTTTATTTTCGCCACCGTGTTCCAATGGATATCGGGGTAAAGCGATCGGAGGTTAAAACTGAACACTTACGTCAGTTGCCTTATCTCCGCTTCCCTGTACATCTTGTGATATGCTGCCTGAATACAGGGACGGAGGGTAGTTGGTTAGCTGTTCATATATTTTGGTAGGTTTCAGATGTCGTGCCCAGTATATATAGTTGCCAGTCAGCTGAAATTACAGGCGCACCAACGCAGTGTTCTAGAATTATATACCGTGTTTATTAATAGTACGATGTCACAACTATGAAGATTGATAGTAGTTCCTTTGAAACCGTCAAGAGTTCAGATATTTGGAAACAACCTTAACAAATCAAAATTGTGTTCAGGAAGAAATTCAGATCAGATTTAAGTCCGGGAATGCTTGCTGTCATTCGGTGCAGAATTTTTTTTTTTTTTTGTCTTTCAGTTTGCTATCCAAAAATATAAAGATTAAGATCTACAGAACCCTAATTTTGCCTTTCATTTTGTATGGTTGTGAAACTTGGTCTCTGACATTGAGGTAGGAAGGTAGACTGGGGTTGTTTGAGAATAGGGTGCTGAGGAGAATGTTTGGGCGTAAGGGGGACAAGGTAACGGAAAAGGAGAAAACTGCATCATGAGGAGCTTAATGGTCTGTACTCACTGTACTCATCACCCATTATCATTCGGGTGATCAAGTCGAGAAGAATAAGATTGGGGGGGGGGGGCATATGGCACGTATGGGGAAGAGGGTAGGTGTATGCAGGGTTCTGGTGGGGAGACCTGAGCGAAAGAGACCACGTGGAATATCCATTCATAGATGGAAGGATAATATTAAGATGGATCATCAGGAAATGGGGAGTAGGGGCATGGACTGGATCGATGTGGTTTGGTATAGGGACAGGTGGCGGGCATTTTTGAATGCGACAACGAACCTTCCGTTCTCATAAATTGCGGGGAATTTCTTGATTTCCTGAGAACCAGTTAGCTTCTCAAGAAGGACCCTTCTCCATAGATTAAGTAAGCAAGGACGTTTATTAATCTTGTCTGTCGTCAACAAAGCAATTATTGGCCTTAACAGTGTTTTTGCGGAACACAGGTAGCACGTTTAACAATTAAGGGCGCAAATAACTCATTACTTACAAAAAGCAGAGGTACAATATATGTGCTTTAAGTAATCAATATCTTAGTTACGCGCCTGTTAAATTTGTTACTTTTTTCATGGCCCGACAGCCATAGTGGGCCTACGTCTCCTCATTGATGAGGTCTCGAGATCACACTCAGACACATCACACTCAGACCTCTGTGGTCAAGTGATCAGCCCGACGCAGCACCCCTACCTGACAACACACAACACTCACAAGAGAAAGACATCCATGACCCCGGCGGGATTCGATCCCGCAATCCCAGCAAGCGAGCGGTTGCAGACCCACACCTTAGACGACGCAGCCACTGGGATGTGCCCAATTGCATTCATGGGAACTAAAAACCGGGGGGAAAATGCTGAAATGAAGCGACGATCGTCCGCAGTGTGTTACGTCGGTTCCTTAATCCCAATGCATATTTGCGAATACAGGCGACAGAATTTGGTGTTTTCCTCGTCTGTTGTGACTGAATTTTTAATTAGATGGTTTGCCTTCATCGTAGAGGTATTTATGTGCTCTTTGTATGTGCTATAGGTCTCTTAAATAGACGATTAATCCACAGTCATAAGACATCTACTGGCACATGGATGTTTCAATTAATTGATTACCCATCTCTCATCTCTTAACAACTACTGCTGATTTGCAGTATTCACTTATTCTACTTGCCTACTGTCTCTTCTTCCGGCCTTTGATCATACTAACTTGCAAGGACTGTTACAATGGATCAGATGGCCGTTAAATGCGTGCGGGTTGCTTTCAGCCTTTGCCACACACACATAGCTGTAATGGTATTAGATAGACATCTCACCAGCTGGCTTCCTCTTTGTCGTAATTGCATTCAGAAGTGTGAATGCCCATCATTGCTTATGTGTGCGTCAGAAGCCACTGGCACTGGGTACGTGGATGCGAAGTATGCCCATTTGTAGTGTGTTATTGCTGTCCGCTTTTCATTTTTGTGTGTTTTCTACAAAGTAAAAAATAACTTCTCTTGTGGAAGTAATGGGAGGATTTCAGTGATTTTCCTCAGTCTCTGCAGGCAGATGTCGATGTAGTAGCTCAAATTATGCCCTTCAGGCTGGTGGTTGCGCGTGACATTTCTGTGAACCAAAATTTATTCTGTAATGGGTGTGGGCCCACATTACTGATGAAGTGATAAACGTTGAGAGGACAGACTATGTGATTTTGGTGTGTACTGCAGGATCTTGTGTGGCAGTTTTGATGGGGAGGGATTGTAGGGTACATAAGGAGAAATCCATGACCAACACCGCCCGGTGTGCTGGAGCATTGTCGCGAAGGAGAAACTGTTTGTTTTCCATTTGGGGGGGTTCCTGCTGATCGCATCCCTAAGACGACGTAGGATGCCAGTGTACATTTCTTTATGCACAGTTTTACGTTCAGGGATGAACTCATAATGGATATGCCCTGGCAGTAGAAAACGCCTAAACTATACCAGCGAATTCAGGGAACATTTTGAAGCTACTACGTCACATTTTAATACACAAGAAATTGGATCGTTGAACATGTGTCGCATTTATTTTCTTATAATTTCAGAATGGCGTTTATGTGCCTAAACACCGCGAACCGAGCGATGTTTAATAGGGCAAGAAGTGTGTTGTCGTTTGACAGGAACTGAACTCTTAAATATTGTTCGGATAAATTACATTGTAATTTATCCGAACAATACTTTACAGTTCAGTTATAAGTTGTAAGTTATAAGTTCTGTTATGGACTTTTCGTTAAACGCAAGGATTACTAACTGAATTTTTGTAAGTAACGTTTAAGTTGTTCCTAGTCGCCATTAGTATTGAAATTTGTTCAAGCAGTCCACAATTGCATGGCTGGAGTTTTAAGCCTGATGTTTCCAGAGTGGCTGATACGGTACTGCTGTGTCTGCTGTGGTGTCATTTAGGAATTATGCACAGACATATAACGCAGCATTTAGACTCTTGTTACTCTATACATTAAGTAAATAAGGTAATTTTTCAGCTTGAACGTAATGAATAATGTTTATGAGATTCTTATTGTGTAGCTGTTATTATGTTACTGCGCCGTAGTGGTTACTTGGCATGTGGCAGGCTGCGTTACAGAACTCGTTTGATGTTCCTTTTAGTATCAGTAAAGTTTTAAGTGTTTCACATCACAGTGATCGAGCCATATTGCCGGGCTGCTCTAATAAATTGATTGTACCGCAGTCTTTCTTGTACTTAAGGCGCATAGTGAGAAGTGGCAATAGTTTCTTTGTCTCCATTTCTTATAATTATTTATTACGTACTGACTTCCCTTGTACATATTCATCAGTCTTCCTGTGTTGACAGAATGAAATTTTCATTAGATCTGTGACATTACGTTTTTCCTGTAGAATATTATTAATAAGGATTGACTTAAAATAATTATTTTAGTCTGTCATCGCAACTTCTTCATAGTCTTCCATTCGTAGTATACGAAGGCTCACTGACTGAGGCGAATGGGCTAGGAAGTAATTGGCTGAATCAGAAATCAGTTCAGAAAGCTTAAATGCCCACTGGTCGCGGTGTGGCCAAGAAACGACACAAAACTTGGGATGGCTGAGAACTAGATGCCGCGGAGAAGAAATTATGGGTGTACGAGAGGGAAAGAGGCACGACCGAGAAAACTACATGAGGGTCGTCGTTTCATTTTACAGCACATACTATAACGGTAGCGATATTAAGAAGGACGAGATGGTTGTGACGTACAGGGCGTATGGAGGAGACGAGGAATGTGTACAGAATTTTAGTGGGGCAACTTGCAGGGAAGAGTGACTTTGGGAGACCTTTTCATAGCGTAGATGGTAGGATAGCATGTAAGTAAATCGTAAGGAAGAATCATGTTAGGAAGGACTGGATGAAGTAATCGTGGGGGTAAGAAGAAGTGTCGGGGTTTTGTGAGAACGATAATGGAACTTTGGTTCGTGAAAACCTTAGGTTTTCTTGATCAGATGAACGGCTTCAAACCTTCTGATTTCACCGAAGTTTTTGTTCCAAGAAAGAAATGTCTTTTATATCTGCTATATGCATTCCGCCGAAATATGTATTCATAGTTCATATCAGTTAATAAAGATGACCTTGTATTGTACTTATTAATATAATAGCTGTGGGTACTAAGTTTCATATTTATTTATTTAAAAAAACTACTATTGTGCTCAGATTTAGCGTAAAAAAAACTTACCAGTTACTTGAGAGCTTTCGGAACTGCGACGTAAGCCAGGGCAACTGGCGCAGGAGCAGCAGAGGGAGAAGAAAGCTCGTCGAAAGTTCTGTCCACTCACACAATATAGCAGAAAGTTGATTCCAAAGTTCGTATTGAAGATAACAAGAGCAACATGCTGAAGAACAGGCAAGTTCTCTTGACTGCTAGATTCTGAACCCTGTAGAAGAAACACAGTGCTATCAGTTGTATGCTTTTTCGACGCACTCGCGAAGCAGTTGCGAGTAGAGACTGGTAACATTTTCGTCTTTGCCCGTCCGTGTGTCTGCATGTGAAAGTAATTCCCACCGGACGTTTCCGTGGTGGGGTTTTTTTTTTTTTTAAAAAAAAAATGGCTGACATTATTATTTTGCCTAAAATCAAACAGTAATATCAGACACTACGCAGGAAAGACCTACGTACATTTGTGATCATATTTTTCCATAATTGGATTTTATAATTTAGAGTGTATGTTATCTGCAGGGTACGAGTTAACGATGTAAACCTAATTGTAAATCTCGATGTTTACGAGATAAATATAAGAAATACGATATCTCACCGTTTACGTGAATTCATTATGACCAGTTGTAAATATGTTGCTGAGATACGGAAAAAAAAACTTGTGTTTGTTGTGTAAAACGTAGAAAGACACATTTCAAGTACTCGCTGCTTCAGTATGTTCCTTAAATATACTCTAGGCAGGAATTTAAAATCTAGGGGCAATAACAGAGCGGACGTAGCAGAACTGTTGCCTCCCGGGGTTATGCCCTTGCTTGTTCGATAAATCAAAATGGCATTCACTAGGAAGTTAATAAGTGGGCGATTAAAATCGGGGAACATTGGACAGCATTCATTCAGAATCTTCACCTTTCTGCATTATATTAAGAACCTTAAAAATGAAAATACGCAAAGTATACGCTTGTTTTTTTCCTGTGGATGGTTAACTGGTCTCTTGTCTTAGAGGAAAAAACTGATTGAGGGTGTCTGAGAAGAGGGCGCGGAGGTTAATACTTAGACCTAAAAGGAAGAAGGTTGGGAAGGTGGAGACAACTAAAAACTGTTAGGGCGATCAAGCAAAGAGAAATGGATTGGCGGGGAATGTGGCACGTAAGATAAAGCTGATAATTCATAACAAAATTTTGGACGAAAAGCATGCAGAGGAAAGGACGCTGGCAAGACGTATGCGTAAGTGGAAGGAAAATATTGTACGTGGATCTTTGGGGGGGGATCCTTGAATGAAGGTTTAGACGAGAGGCTCAGGAGGGTTGCACAAATCCCGTACGCCAGGTCGACCGGAGGACTAACTTTTGTACAGTGTCGTTTAATGTTTATGGGTCGTCAATATGAAACTTGCTTCGTGTCACCCCTCTGGCGCCTTTTATTTTGAGGTAGATCCTAAATTTGTGGAGATCTTGTGCATCCCTAGTCTTGATTATCTGACGGACTGTGACATTTTTGGAAACACCCTGCTGCATGTACGTAATTGAATAAGTTCTCTTATTGTACAAAACTTGCTACATGTTTCGGGTTTTCCATAAAGCCGTCAAAAGGCACAGGCATAAACGTGTAAGAGCAAACAAGTATTTTTATACTAAAAGATATTATTTTGTTTGCTCTTAGATTTTTATGCCAGTGTCTGATGATGACTTTATGGAAAAGCTGATACACGTATTTCGTTTGGAGAATAAAAGATATTGTGTGAAATGTTGTGACTGACGGCACGTGTGTATATTTGTCTATTCAAGCATCACAACGGCATGTCCCGCCTTACGAATAGGTTCTTACCCGTACGTAGACTAGCAATCGTAAGACGTAGGAGGGCAAGTTGAGACAAAGGAACACTGTCGAAACCACAAGCAACATCTTCGTCACTTTCGTCGGCGAACTCGAGGAGCGCACCGGGTGTCGGGCTATCTTTGCTGAGTAGCGCATAGGCCTGTCTCGTGTTGTGGTGAGCGTGAGGGCACGACGAATACGGGCCGATTGCCACACCATGAAACTGATCCAAGCATTCAGTGTCGCAATCACAAAAAAGGGCAAAATGAATGTCACAACGAAATCCACGTGATTGATTACCGTAGCTAAAACCTCAAAGTGGCGATTCAGACCACATTCAGGCATGTTGTCACGTATTTCTATTTGCGTCAGCCAGAAGTTAGGAACGTAGAGTATTAGCGCAAGAGCCGTGAGGCTGACTAGAACGACTTTGGCACGGGCCACCGTGCACATGGACGTTCGGCGTAACGGATGTCGAACTGCGATGAACCTCTCCACTGTAAAAGCAACAACTAACCATGCGCTCAGGAAACTGCACACATATGTTAAGTAAAGGTTCATTTCACACAGACCGGAAGTGCTGAATAGTGGCACACCGAATGAGTTAAGCCATGTCATGAATAGCGCTACCAGGAACCCTGTGTCACTGATTGCCAATGCGGCGAGATAGAAGCTTGAAGACAACTTCTTCAGTTTTGTCGTGAAGAAAACAAGCACTGAAATGCAATTTCCTATGCTGCCGAGTACAATGAGGGTGAGAGAATAGTACACTTCAATTCCGTTTAACACTTGTGTCCATCCACGGTCTAAGTCAGTGTCGTTGGTACCATTGGTAGTGATCACATGACTGTTTTCTGACATCTTGACTTATTAAGGGATTTGCATTATACGGGATTAAATTCAATTACAGTATGTAAGAAGTGACGATTACTTTCACGCACATCATATTATTTGTTCATGTAACTTTGTTATCAGACGGGATTGTTAAATATTAATAGTGTTGCATTGGTTTTTCGTTTATCTCAACTGGAAAGTACATACGTCCAGTATTATTAAACACATTGCAGTGATGTATAAAATGCACTTCATGCTGTAAGCACGCCGTCGCCTCTAACAGCTGGAAGTCACTGTTGTAAATAAAGGTTTCTGATAATGCACTGAGAAGAACATGTAACTGAGAATAAGTTTTTCGTGTGTGGCACTGAAAAAATAAGACAGGTAATGTTTGCTGTTCCATTTAAGTTCCTCTCACGTTCTTTGAACGCCATAAAATATATAGAAAAATATAGATACATTTTCGGACTGAGTAGGCGTTGTTTTGCGTACGGTTTCACAGGAATGATCAACAGGTAGACGGCTCCTACAAACACACCAACTGTTTTAGTGATTTATAACACGCATGTAACAAGTTTCGGCACGTGTTGACAAAGACATAGGTTTTGCCGGGTCCCGGTATGGCGATCTCCACATACGCGGCTGGTGATTAAAATGTATGCTGTTGACGGTACAAGTTAACAAACAAGACTGGCCATGCTGTTCGTTGACCATGCGTCCTCTTTGTATTCTGAATTGAGAGATGGGCCAGCGGCGCATGTGCCATGAAGTGCGCCCAGACGCTACATCGATGCCCCCCACCCCCTCACGGCACAGAATAGAAGACAGACAGGCCATGTAACCAAATTGAAGAAAGTGACAAGGGCGATTGATTTTTATAGTATGAATGGACTTCTGAAACATACAATATTTGGGTTTGTCATGAAGTTTTGACATGATATCAGCGTGACTATAAACTGTTTTGATTGGTATTTCGTTAGGATGTTGCTGCTATAAATATAGTACGCGGACATATAATTCGCATTGCAGTTTATAGCTCTGAAGGTTGAGTATCGAGCTGTGAATACAATCGTACTAACAGAACAGTGTCTCGTGTTTGATATCATCAAGCTAGTGGTGAGGAGTTTTGTCGTAGCTCCTGGTTCCGAGATTAAGGATCCCCTTATACACATGGCGCGGCGTTGATTTCTCGGCAGGGGCAAGAATTTTTATTTTATTATTTCATTCCTATGTTTGTGTATACCTGAATGGCCAGCTTCATGCTCTGTCCGCATTACCCCCAGGCGAGCAGGCGTCGGTATCTGTTACATAGAAATGTCTGGGGCTCAGATTCAGTCCGGATGTGATGGAGAGATATCTTCCGTTCGAAGAACTCGATCCCACATCACTAGACCTGCAGCTCTGTCAGCAACTGTTAGCCCGCCCCAGTAACAGTTCAAGTTTATGTCTTAGGCGCGTTCGCGTAAGTCGAGAAAAGTGCCTTTTAGCTTCGTCATGTTTGGCCGTTCGTCTCTTACCGCAAATATCAGCACGGCTTCCACTGGACAGATTTTCATGAAATTTGATATTTGGAGACTTTTTACGAATATCTGTCGAGAAAATTCGCATTTGGTTGAAATCGGAAAAATATTTCGGGCGCTTAACATTAAGACCCGAGTGTGTTTCATGTTGTTGGCCGCGACGTATTGCTACCGTCCTTGCCTTCCCGTACAAAGACCTAACTACCTCGCGGCGGTTTGCATGTCCTGTCTCAGGGAATATTTACGTGTAGGCTGTGGACTTCATAGTGTCAGCATTAGCTACTGATAATAGAGCATTTATTTTATTTACCACTTATTTAAAATTCAACACCAATTTTAGCAGCCAGCAATCAGAATTAACCACGGCTATTATTTTTAGTTACAAGACCAGCACACGACATTTGCCTCCCTTGGTTGCTACCGCTGACGTTGAACTCTTGTCCCTCACTAACTTAACTTCAACTCCCACGCTCGAAAAGATGATATAAATAAGGCCTCTAGCAGTCAGTTATAGTTGGACCTTACTAAACAGAACTAAAGTCAAGTGCCCTATCTTCCATCCTGTCGTAAAACTACAAAAGGGTCCTTGCAAAATGTCAGTTGGACACGCTTCCGTCGCTCCAGAAAAAGCTGAGTGTTGTTTACGACCCTGCTGTTAGAAGGTCAAACTAGCCTTCAAACTGACTAATTCCCCTCAATTATAGTGACACCCTGGAGGTCGCGTAAATCTACGCGAGGACCAATGTATAACCGTACGTCAAGAGCATCGAACCTACTCCAACGGTTACATATCTCCCCCTCTGAATAATCATTAAGTAACGCAGTAACTGTTATGATTATTTCAGATTGT
>Ga0123357_10014641_pt1 | contig 10248 bp, 5 predicted proteins | sample TergutEmb28metaG_FD_89873 | JGI IMG/M metagenome (GOLD analysis project Ga0123357, IMG submission 89873) | Embiratermes neotenicus P4 segment gut microbial communities from Petit-Saut dam, French Guiana - Emb289 P4 | ecosystem: Host-associated > Arthropoda: Insects > Digestive system > Gut ... | reverse complement strand
TGACAACAAGAAATAAACAAGAGGTGGAAGGAAAGAAGGGGAAAAAGGAGAAACCCGCAAAAAAAAACCTGGACCAGAATGAGGGACCTCGCATCGCTACAGACTTGAGTGCAGACCCAATACACATACACACACTTGGTCCCACCTAAGAGAAGATAGAGCACGGTAGAACGCCAGATATTGGCACTGCCCCACCCAGCCGCCAAGAGAGCAGCAGACATATACATCCCACCTTAATATGCAGAGATATAGCGCCACACCACGTCTGAACGCATAAAATCATGAATAAACTAGTGACAAAATAGTGATGTAAATGACGCATGAAAACACTATGGACACAGTGTACCTTAGAAAATCATCTACTAATACCTAATTAACCTAGACGAGACACCTCGTGCAACCGTAGTATAAGGAAGGTTAATACCAAATCTACTTAATGCATTGCATAGAAAGACCCCACCTAAACAAACTAGATCTTGCCCCCCCCCCCCCATGCACATTGTATAAATTAATCTGTAAGTCACACCTGATGACGGCCCACACAGAGGGCCGAAACATGTAGTGTTAGACCCTACAACAAAAGATAATACAGTTGTGCTAGACTAAATATAGTGATATACACGTTTCATTATATTGCTTTCCACCTGTGTTTTCTAATGATATGGCCACTCGTTATTCCGCACGTTTTCTTAGTGGTATTCGATGAGTAAGTGCCGGTCCCAACGGCTGCACGGTCTAAGGCGTAGGTCTACGGCCGCTCGCCTGCTGAGATTGTGGGTTCGAATCCCACCGGGGGCATGAATGTCTGTTGTGGATGTTATGTTGTCAGATAGAGGTCTCTGCGACGCGCTGATCACGCGTCCAGAGAAGCCCTACCGACTGTGAAGCATCGTTGTGTGTGATTTAGAAACCGCAAGAATGAGAAGGCAATGGTCCACGTTGGGCCGTAGCGCCACGGGGTAAGGGGGGTTGGGGGTGGTTGGGTGGGTGGTTTGTAGCAGTCAAATTCGAAGAGCCATCTTCGGGACGGCGGTATAAACAGTTACGGGCTAGCCGTTCGCGCATTTAGATTACGTACGCCAGGTGTAAGAACCATACAAGATTCCAGATTGGTCGATTCGATAGTTTTAGGTTAGGTATACGTGCGTTGAGAAACTGGATCGACAAGTAGTAATCTGTGGACTAGATGGTCCGTGGTTGGTGATGCTTATAGTTGGCCAGCCTGTGGCGGTGAACGGTTCGCGAAGTGGTTTGATAGCTGTAGTATTACACATGAGTTAGTATGTCTATTGATAGGGGTGCGAGTAACGGTAAAACAGTGCTATATGATAATGGTAATAATTATTCTAGTTGTGTCAGTGCAAGTATGTCAAACATAGAAGAAGGTGTTGCCTCGAATAGCAGTCAAAGGTGCGTAGTTGGGGTTTCAGCTAACAAGACGCCTGCACTTCCGGTGTCGTTAATTGGGAGCGACGAAGATAATGAACGTAAATCCTTGCAAGTAATTGACTCCATTATTGTTGAAAACATTGGTAATAAGGACAGTGAACAGACAGAATTTGGATCGTCCACGAAAGAAAGTAGACCAATTTTTAGCATTATTTTCAGAAATCGAGATATAGCAAGGTTAGTATCCATTGGTTCTGAACTTGAACAGAATGCGTTTGTTTACAAATTATCACTATGCAGTTGAGGACTATTTGTTTCAACTTTGGAGAATGGACAGTTATGTATTCGTATGAAATTACGTTTCATCAGAATCGAAACACATGCTGGTACTTAGCATTTATTTAAAAAAACTACCATAGCGTCGTTCTGTGTTGGATTCGAGTTTATATTCGTAATTATGATACATTGCACGTTAACTACTTTGCTGTTACTGCGGGAAGGGAGGTGAAGAGGTTTTTCGGTTTGCCGCCTGAATACGTCTGATGGTTTTGTCGTTGATCCAAAGAAAGTGATAGAATAAGGAAGTCCCCATTCGATAATTGCATTTGTTTATTTCCAACTTAAGATTTTGAATAACTAACCTGCTGTGCAGTATTGACGTGAACCATTCACGCTGCGACTCGTAAAGAAAAGTTAGTGTGCACTTACGGACCTCTTTATCACACGTTTGTGGCCCTTCTTATTTATAACGTGAAAGGCGTGTGTATTGTTATTTTGAGTGCATGTAACACAGAGACCATTGCTTGGCGATGTGCATCGTTTCAGAAATTTTGAATTGGAAAGTGAAACTGAGCGAGCTAGATTTTATGCGGTAATGCATCTGAACTGCGTTTGGGAGGTTCCCAGTTTAAATCTTTGTGTGACCACCATCTGTTCATGCTGAGTTTTTTTATTTTTGTTTTTATTTTTTCATTCTGTCTAGGCAAATGTTGGATTATTACACCTCACATTATGTGACAGTTGCTGTCTTCCACATACTTTCCAATTTGTTTTTCACTAGTGCTACCATTACAAGGTGTGCTACCAACAGCACAGTTAAATGAACAAAAACGAATAAAGAAAAATGAATATCTGTTTTGTAGAACCCAAAGTCATTAATTTAAGGGAAGAATAATAGCTGACGAATTTGTTCCAAAAGTGTCTTAATTGGATTTCACATATTTTGGCGTAATTCGGATGTCTTCTGACTAGATGTTGCTTAGTATAGGTCATTTATTAGTTTTAAGTTGGTGAAGAAAATAATGAAGCTGGTGAACAGGTATACTCTGTATATGCGGTGGCAAGGGCAGAGTGTTTGTCCTGTTTCGTATGTCAGTCCACTATCACCATCACTGTGTATGTGACTGACACCTGCCTTTCACTTGAAAATGTTACTGACCAAAAACTAACAGATGACTATTATGTAATATTTTTCTGATTCGTATCCATGAGTCATTAGTCTTGTCATAAATTTGTACTAATATGGCATATTTCTGTATGTAATTTCCTTGCTAGGTGGAATGAAAGAGGGATATGAGATATGAAGTTTTTGTGTTATGTCAGTCCATTGTCAGCACAGCTTTCATGCCTTCTCAGAATGGAGGAGACAGCTGACAGGTGGTGGACCTTCACCTTGAGGGTTGTTGGGGCCTAACAATTGGCTAGTATGTTACGAAATGTTGCATAGGGCCTTGGACTTGGTGGTTTCTTGTAAATACAGTAATAAACCTTCAGAATGTGAAGATGCCAAATTTCTTGACAAACTGAGTACTGTGGAGCTTTTCAAGAAGGATGCTGCTCCAGCATTCAGTTTCATCAGTATCAAGTAAAAAGTGCAACATTTAGTGAAATAATCTGCCTTCAGCATCAGGGTTATAAAGGAGTCATTGAGGTCTGTACTTCTGGATAACTAACAAGAGCTGAGAATTTCACTGTGTTAGCCATGAAATCTAATCACAAATGTACTTCAACAATCTGTGTGTGTTCTGCAGTCAAGGTAAGCAACTTTCATCATGGTCTATAGAGAGATGGGTGACTACTTATAGTTGTCATATATTTCTGGGTTGAACATTGTTGTGTATGATCTGTTAGGATACAAATAGCCACTTGACTCTGTCCATTACTCTCCTGTTGGTCAGTTTCTGGACAGTTAAGATTTGTTCATAAATGTGCCCGCATATTGACCAGTTCATGCCATGCATTCGCTTATCACATTTTTACTGACGATGGAGGTTGAGGTAGTCTCAGAAACTGTATATTTTTACCCTGTGTTGGAAGTGGCTCATGAACCAAAAAGACCCTGTTACAGTGATTGAAGACCTGTGTAGTAGGAAATGGCATGTTTGGTTTGGTATAAGTGTAAGACCTGTACACTTAAATGTAAAATCAGACAATTCATACATCTTTATGTGCTGGTTATACACACTTTACTTGTGTATGTGCACATAGTCTTGGTTATCAGTGATTATGATGTAATGCAGTGTTTTGCATTCTATTGATTGGTAAACACTTCATGTTTCCACAGAAAGTACAAAGCCACTATAAAGAAGTTTTTGAAAGAACTCATTGTACAGCATGACTGTGAAAATGAGGCAGACACATCAGACTTGGAACTCAATGTATGGGAAGAAGAGAATGAGGATTCAGAAGACCATGTTAATGATGACTCAGATCTCTATAAGGTTGATACACATCCTACTGTAAAAGATGATCTAGAAGTACCAACATACAATAAGGTAAGTGCACTAATAATTTAACAGATTAGTTTCTTATATGAGAACTTACATTTTGCAACTTAAAGTATGGTATATTTTGCATTTAAATAACTTTTTTGTTCACCTTATTTGCACCAATGTACAACATTTCAGAATGTAGTGTTCTGCTTACTTGGTATTGGTCACTGAACCATTTCCCTGATTGAAGGCTTGTAAGTGTTTACCTGATTTCATGGAAATGCTGGAAACAAAAGTTATGTATTTGTATGTGGTTTATTTTATTTCTAGGACATTTAATGTTTCTATCAGGAGCACAGTCTAAGTTTGTTATCAGTTGTTAGCCTGAGTAGTGAACAGTGAAGCAGTAGTGTTATAATTAGAGGTACTGTGTCACCATTTGCCTGAAGGTATTTAGTAAAACTGCATAAAACCTGTCAGGATTGGCCATCTCAGGGCTGAGTATTAAACCTGGTATTTCCTAGATAAAAACAGGAGTGGTACCAGTGGGACTGCAGTATTTGGTAATGTGTGCAATGCTAGGATATTCTGTACAGCATTATATGATAGTTCTCATTTGTTAATAGCTTATTTAACTGACCAGCATGGGAAATATACCGATTTCTGTTGAATTGTAGTGTTCATAACTTTTTGCAGAAGTTTGGTGAAATTCTTCAGAAAGCTGAGGACAGTGCTGAGACTAACCAAAATGATGGAACAAGTTCTCCAGCTTGTTTCAACTGTCAAGGGAGTCATAACTTACGTGATTGCCCATTACCTGTAGACCCGTCAGTTGTATCCAAAAACAGGCGAGAATTTTGTGCCAAATTCGGCTTTGCACGTAATAAGACAAGGTGAATGCAACTTGATGGATATATGCTTATGCAAATTATGTTATGTTATTGTATGTCAGTGTTTTCTGGTCACACTGAATTGTGGTTCATAATCTCAAAAGCACACCAAACAGTGTATTATTTTAAACTTTGTGTGTATGTATGTGTGTGTGTGTGTGTGTGAAGTGTGTAAATATGGAAGACTGATGTTCTTTGGAATATGATATTGTAGTCTGATAGAAGTGCAGGCAGTATAGCAATAAGCTGTGGGCTGGACAGTCCAGGGTTTGAATCCTGGGAGGAGCAGGAGATTTTCTTCTCTCCAAAACCATTCATATCAGCTCCAGAGCCCACCCAGCCTCCTGCTGAATGGGTTCTCACCTGGGGTTAAAGTGACCAGGGCATGAAAGTCACTGTTCAACTCTGGTGCTGAGGCTTGACATGAGTGGAGCTGTACCTCATCTTCCACCATATGCCTTCCATGTTGTGAACAGATTCAGCTTTACCTTTTTGTCTACATTCCCTAGGGTACTGGAATAATCGAGCTACAACCTTGGTGGAGAATTGAATCTGGGTCATTGATTGAAAATAAACCTTTGTATCATACTCTTCTATACAGTGTAGTGGTCAGCCCACACTTTCACCTGGGCATAAGAAAATCCAGTTCCTGTAATATATTTTTGTTAGAATATGATCCAGTGGACACATATGTCTTTTGTTTACTAGAGATTATGATTTCCTGGTTTATAGTCGTTATCACTTGGAAGATGGGAACAGGTTTGCTGAATTTATCCCTGGTCAGATCAGTGCTAAGTTGAGGAAGGCACTGGGTTTACCTGGATATCGTCTTCCAATACATATATACAGAATGCGAACTCTGGGATATCCACCTGGTTGGCTGGAGGATGCAAGGATATCGCACTCAGGACTTGCACTGTATGATTCTGAAGGAAGGGGTAAGTTTGTAATTTCAGCATACCATTGTGCACATGTGTGTGTGTGTGTGTGTGTTTTGTATTTTTAAAATGTGTAATTTGTGGTATGTGAGTCATTATGGTAACATGTTTCAGCCTTTGTATACCATTATGAGCTGATCTTATATAAATATGTGCGGGGTGAAGGGCTACTATTCAACACATACTGGTCTGTTTTCACTGTGTGACACACCACCATGGTTGAATGGATCATTGTAGGTGCACCATGTTATAAAGGGGTGTTAACCCTTTCATGCTAGAATTAAATGACCAGTCTATAATGCACAAGGCTGGACTGTACATGATTTAATTTTTTCATGCATTCTGTAAAAAAAAAAACAGAAATCTCTTAACGAGTTTTCTGTCATATTTTACAAAACAAATTGAGCGGTATGCTTATGACTTAAGCTGGAACACCAAGGCTTACAAGGGAGTTGGTTTAATTTATGTTAAACATTTTGTACAGCTGAGATGCACTACATTCACTAAATTTATGTAACACTAGACTTTTATATTTTCACATTCTGCATGTCTGCATGTTGTAGTGCTTAAGAAGTGGTGTAATTTAACATTATTAATTATTTTCATAAAATATTGTCCTTGTTTGTGGCAACATGCAGTCTTCTGGTGTGCATATAAAATTAATGACATTCTTTATTTTTCAGAAGTAGCGGAACCAAATGTAGAGGAGGGAGAAATAATTCCTGAAGGCTCAAGAGATGAATATGATATAACAAAAATTATTAGCTATCCTGGGTTTAATGTACCGTGCAGTGCAGACATAGCAGATGCAAGTATCTGTAGTTTAATTTATTTTGATTCTTTAAAACACATGTGACAATCCCCATGTAACGTTTCCTTGGGAAGCAGTTGATTTTAACACTAAACTGAGGATAGCCTTAAATGGAGAAACATTAAATGAGTAGGGGATTCACCAAGTAACATCTGGAGACTTTACTGTTATTAAGATAACTGTGTTGTGTGATGTGATATTGTGTAGTCTGGTAGATTTACACTGATGCTTAGAGGAATCTGATGCCTCTATTTTCAGGATAGAAGAATGTTCTGGAAATGGAGGATCAGTACAGCCTACCAGATTGCACTGTGTCACATCCCTGAAGGCAGTCTTCATTTAAATAACCTATATTGGCCAAACAGATTACCCATCTCTCATTATGTGTGACGCTTCACGGCCAGAAAGGACAACACTGTCTTGCGCAGATGCAGGCATGGGCATTTAATATGAAAGTAACTCTGGCTGTCAGCAACTACATTGGGATGCAAAGACCAAACAGTAAGGTTAGTCGTCATGACGAGAGCCTAATTTCTCACTCCTTACATGCAACAAAAAAGTGATGGTCTTGTGAGAGCTTATATGCACTTATACTGAAGCAAACCAGAAGTATTTCTGGGCTGTGGGTGGGGTGGGTGGGTGGGAGGGGGTTGGTGGTGTTGAGATTCGAGGTTCTCACAGCAGAATTGATGAACCAAGTTGCCTGGGATGACCAGTATTTCATATTCTGTATTCAGGTCATACAAGGAACACGATTTTATAAAAGATTACAATGACTTTGTGGTGGTTGCTTGTAAATGAAATGCCCTTCTGGCAAAACAAATATGGTGGTATAGCCTTCATGGACTGTCCTGAAGATGGAGACAGCATATTCCTTGATTGGAAAATATTTGAGCTCTACACCATTGATTGGTTGTTGGTTACTGACATTTCACGACAACATATCAGTTCCATCTTCAAGGGTCAAGCAGTCCAAGAAGATTGGTAGGTAGTTACTGATGTTTCAGGATAGCCCATCAGTCATGGGACTGATAGTTATCCTGAAATGCCAGTAACTAACTACCAATCAACACTGCATAAGATCCCAGAAGAGCAAAGATCTGATTTAAACTGCTACAGAAGCCTGAAATTACGCATGGTAAATATTTACCATTCATCACAGCATAATGTGATTTAGCCTACACCAGTCCATGTTGTATGCACTAGTTGTGTTCTTGGAAAAGTGGGCATAAAGCAAAAATCATATTCCTGTCAGAAATAACTTCAAGCGTAATAGAACACAGGCAGCCAAAGGGTGTGAAACTGAAAATGGGAGTGCTGGGGTGCTGATAAGTCCTTAGCCCGACCAGGAAGGAAACGAGCTCGGAAGCATGTCAGGGACGCGGGCGATTTCAACAACATCGAGACACAAGCTGATTTGTTGGCTGGTGGGGGAGTTGGCACCTGTGAATGTAATTCACATGCTTTTTCATGAGTTTCATGTTCACATGTTTTTGGTGTGCATGTAGTTTCTTTTTAAACAAGATGATCTATCATGATGCAGAACTTTGCATGAGCAATAATAGCAACTTATTTCCATGTTGCTGTAAAGCTGAAAAAGGAATTACAGATTTCATGCTATCGGCATGTTATTTTATTGTCTGTGGCTCCTGTTGTCTGCACATCATCTACCAACAAGGCACAGATAGCCAGGCAGAATATGCAATGTGAACTTGGGTAGACTGTTAAAGTGAAATGTATCTGGAGTGAAACACTTTAAACCACTCACTCTGTCAGTATAGTTCTTTATTGAAGTTGACCATCACCTTTTTAATGGGTGCACCCTTATCCAAATAAACTTCACATTTACTGTGAAGTGTTCAAGTGAAGTGAATGGTGAAGAAAGAAAAAATGCTTATGTACCTCATTTTCATACCATTCAGCATTCATCTTTGTAAACGTAACTTCTGTTTATCACATTTATTTACATTTAAATTTACACCTGTGTTTCTGTTGTAAGGATCATTTTCAGGGATATGTTGAATAACCACAAATGTGGAACCAGCATAGTTTTGACACTTTATGGTCACAGACTTAACACTTTTATATATGATAAAATTTATACATACTGCTTTGTTAAAATTTGCAATTGAAACTGAACAAGAAATTGTACAGTTGTAAAGTGTTTGAAGTGGATGTTTTTATCATCATCATCATAAACATCAAGGATTGGACCCTTTCATCCGTTCCGTCTCCAAAGTTACAACTGCTGTCTCCAACGTTTCTTCGGTCTTCCAATTGTTCTCCTTCCTTGTGGTCTGTAGTGGTATGATTTCAAAGGGATTCGGTTTTGTGGCATTTTTTGCAAGTGTTGAAACCAGTTCCGTCTGTATTCATTTATCTTGTTTAGTATGCCTGTAATGTGAATGTTTTTAAATGCATAAAACGTGTGTGTAGTATTAGTGTTCATGCAAGGGTTAAATTTTGTGTTTTAATTTGTGTATTATTTTCAAGTTTAGCATTTGTACATAGTGTTGCATTATGATGCAACTTCCTGCCGCCTGTATGGTATTTTCAAGGGGTAGGGTGATGATGTCATTGTCATGCGACATTCTAGAAGCTTCCAGAACTTTCCTGGCCACGCGACAGGGTTTTGTCCAGTTCAAACTGGCTCAGTTCTTTGTTCTAAGCGTAGGGTGGGAGAAGTTTGGCGTGGCTTCACGAGGCATAGCTCCAGTCTAGAGCCCCAACTCCACACTGACCACACGTGTGATGGGCATGGCTCTCCGAACAAAGGAAGCCATTTATTGTAACTAAATTCGCAACCAGTGCGTTTGCATAGTTTACATTTTTGTTGTGTGTTATTTTGTATAGAATGCCTTCTTTTTGTTGTTTCTTTGTCTCCCTAAGGCATTCACTGCAAACACTACTTCCATTGTTTTGCACTTAACTGGGTTTCTACCCAACTAGAGTGATTGTGAAATATCAAGTTGTTCCAGCACATCTGTGAGAACAAAGAAACCCTTGGTTAACACCTTCCTACAGGTCAGTTGCTAAAGGTATTCCTACTTACACACTCCACAGTGTTATTTTGCAAGTGGATAGTTTTCCACAAGTTATTGTGCATTTCAGTGGTTATCTTACCATGGTATTATTGTACACAACGTCTACAAGAACAAGGTATGGTGAACAACATCATTCAGTGCTTTGATCTATTCCAAATTGTAATATGTGCAAGAAGGAATTAATCATTATTAGAATCAGTGCTTCATACTACATGCTCAACTGAGCAAGGCTAACAACAACAAGTGTTACCATTACCACAGTGTAATTTAGCATACAAACAGTGCTACTACAAGAGTTCACTACAATTTGTATTTAGTGTAACTTTCTTTGAACTCCTAACCAGTTTTGTTCTTAAGCTTTCGCCGTGTTCTAAATGTAAATTATTCCTTTTTGGGTAATTCCCCGGCGTCTGAGTTCTAATTGCCGACGTTTCGGAACTCACTATCGGTTCCATCTTCATAGGC
>Ga0123357_10014639_pt1 | contig 10248 bp, 11 predicted proteins | sample TergutEmb28metaG_FD_89873 | JGI IMG/M metagenome (GOLD analysis project Ga0123357, IMG submission 89873) | Embiratermes neotenicus P4 segment gut microbial communities from Petit-Saut dam, French Guiana - Emb289 P4 | ecosystem: Host-associated > Arthropoda: Insects > Digestive system > Gut ... | reverse complement strand
TGGTACAGTTTATAATAAATGTTCGAAAATTCCACCGTCAACATCAATGCACTTTGCAACTCGTGTGAAGACATGGCGTGTTGTTCGTCTGAGTGCGTCTTGACGTTCCTTTATGCAGGCGATCACATACAGTATGTTAACGAGCAGTTCGTCTCGTCTATCCACTTTTTTTTTTCTGTACACTTCACTCTTCATCAAACCCCATAAATAAAAATCTAACGGGGTTAAGTCTGGAGATCTTGGTGGCCAGTTAATGGTACTGAGTGGTACGGAATACGACACATGTTCATATAAATATTTTTGCTTAGAATGGCCGACACTATGACCTTCCAGAATATTGACCTTTCCTCCTGGGACACCCTGTATAGTTGCACGGAAAATGTGTAACACACAAAAAAAAACTGTGTCTGAAACGTTTCTCATTCCAAGAATAATTCAACCATATGTTACAAATGTACGTCAACTACATGCAAAGTGTCCGTTATTCCTGCCAGATTTTAATAAAACTTGAATTTTCTCGTAGAGTTTTAAAAACTACTCTTACATAAAATTTCATGAAAATAAGTCCAGTGGGAGTAGAGTTGTTCCATGCGGACAAACAAATCATGACAGAGCTAATAGTCGATTTTCGCAGTTTTGCGAACGCGCCTAAAATTGAAGACGTTTGAAAAAACGGCGCTGAACAGAATATCTGATCTAAGAGAGACACAGTAAGAGGACGCTGGATAAAAGCACGTAACAAGAAACGTCGTGGCTTCGAACCTTCACCACAGCTTATTTGGGTGATTCATTCAAGGAGGTTGATGTGGGCCGGGCATGTAGAATACGCGGGCGAGAGTGAAAATTCTCTCGGCATTTTAATAGAAGAATCTGAAATGATGCATACTGTTTTGGAGACCTGGGCTTGGAATAAAGGACAATATTGAAACGGGTCTAAAGAAAATATCGATAGAGGGTTTGGGCCGGATTCATGAGGTCCAGTAGCCGTTCTGTGAAAACGACAATAGACTTTATGTTTCTACAAAATGGAGGAAATTTCATGAGTAGTTCCGAGAGGAGATTTCAGGCTTCCGCCGTGGTGTAAATGAGATCTTTGCTCTTCTGCGATGTTAGGCAGCATTGACTGGTAGTTACCGACATTCTGGGTACAAAAGGCTGTGCCGAAACGTCAGAAACTACCAATCAACATTGCATAACATCCCAGAAGGGTGCCAGCCTAGAGACTTTGTTTCTAAACACGAATTCGTATCCTTGGCTTCAGCTAAGATGACATAGGACGATATGGATGATATGTGTCTGTAAGAATCATAAAAACACTATCGGCCTACAGACTACGTTTGTCATATTTTCGAATTATTTAGTTTTGACCAGTGGTACACGAGTTGTCGCATCTACAGTAACTGTGATACTTGCCTAGCAGAAGGCTGACAGCCAGTAATAATACACACAGTGTCAATACGCCAATACTCTCTGATGTCATGATTGGTTTAGTTGTAAGACGCAACGAGCAGAGAGTGAAAGGGTAGTTCATCCCCTTGTTTGAAGAAGAGGAAAACAAAGAAGCGAAACAAACCCGAAGCGGCAGCAATAACATCATACAACCCCCGGGTGGTGGTAGTCTGTCCGCACTGGAACCAGATCCGGCGCGTCATGCCCGTGGTAATGGGAAACATAACAAGGTCTGCTGCTGTCTCTGCAAGCTCTTGGTTCCAACCCTCGCCCGCAGCACTCGCTTTCCGATACCCATGAGACTTTATCGGACGGGCGGACGGACGGACGGACGGACAGTTCGTCAGCAGTGGCCACCGCCCTGTCTAATTGAATCAGCCATTAAGGGATTCGTTCGACCCGCGAGGTCTGAACGGGGTAAAACATGAGTTGCTTTACTGGGGTTGAAAAATGGTGTTGGATTCCTGCCGTCCATATCTCCATTTTCGTTGCAGTTCCCATCCCCAGTGTGTTACAATAGGAAGACAGACCAAACCGTGCAATTCAGTGATAAGCATACATTCAAGAGGTCTCAGGTTCGACTTCCGCCTCGACACCAGCTATATTGAGGACTTTCCTAATTTTCCTTAACGTCTATCAAATACTGAGGGAGTTACTTAAAATCAGTCATGACCGCTTTCTTCCATTTGGGTCTAATTCTAAATAAGGTGTAGGGAAATATATCCCTGTAAAAACGCCATGATGACGCATGGAAGAGTGGAGGTATACCCCACTTATTCTTATCCTTGGCATTAGCGGTCATTTTTACCGTTTTTAGGCACGTTTGAAAAATAGCGAAAAGTGAATATTAACTTTGTCATGTATGCCTGTCTTTCTTTTTGTCTGTCTGTCCGTCCGTCCGCAAGGAACAACTCGGCTCCCGCAAGATGGATTTTCTTGAATTATCTGAAATTTTACTTGAAGACTTTTCTACAGTGACGATAACGTCTCGCCGAATTCTCCTTAGAAAGAGAAATATTTCAGGCAAAAATTGTAGAAGAGATCAAAACAAAATTTTATGTTCAGTAACATTTTTTTTCGAAAATTTTGCAGTTTTTGAGATAATGTGAACAAATATGGTACAGCCAGACAGGCCACAGGTGAAAATATAATACGGCGCATGCGCATTGCAGGCTGGATAACTAAGGCTATAGACACACACACTCAGAATATGTAATAATTATTTCTTTTCCATGGCAACAATGGTCACACGAACGCGCCTCAATGTTACGTTATACGTTCATTGCCTGTCTTGTTAAGTTGCCATATAATGTGACATATTTAATTTGTCTACTGCACTGATGTAATCTACCAAAGAAATTCCGCGACCTGTAATTCAGTTTTTGAGGGTATAATTTGGGAGAATCAATGACGTAGGCAACAAACAACTGTTAGAAAGAAAATAACTGTATGAACCCAAGACGGTTTAAAAACAGGTCGAAGCATACAACAACCAGGCAAGTGTTGTGGATGTTGCATATGTTCAGTGGTCAACTACTGTGACGGGTGTTGAAGTCAAGGAACAGCGTATCCGGGACAACAAAGGATCAGTTATCGCTGATTTTACTGTACTTGCAGTGATCATTAGCGATGAGAAAGAGCCAGTTCAAGAATATTGGGTAAAACCGACTGCGGCGTACGCGATTGCAATCAAGAAACCTGCGCACGGTTACGTACAACGTATAAGGAAGACGGGTGATTATGTAAAACAAGATATGTCTAACTACAAGGCGAATACTTTGTGTTATTTATATTTTCCGTTAATTCTTTATGTCATCACTGCCCTCTCAGAAAACTTGTCAATGGAGTTCATTACATAATCATACAGACGAAATTCTGCTAGCAAATTTGGTTCGAATCCAGCCATATTTCTATAAAAATACACAATTAAAAGTACAGAATTATGAGAGTGTACCCGCGTGTCGAATCCTTGTACAAGCTGTGAAGCAGCAAGAGATCCCTTCTCGAAGGACACGAATTTTAACCCAGCTGAATGTGTTTGTGCAGCGTTTCCGAGGGTTTGGAACTCGACATTCTGATTTACCATTCACGCTTGACCAACTTGAGGGATTAGTCTTGATAAGTTTCTTTAATTAATTAATTCACATTCATTCATTCTGTAATTTGTTTTATGACAGGTCCACAGCCTCTTCCAAAGCGATTTCTTCATGCATAGCTATCCAGTGCTTCCTCGTTTGGTTTCTAGTACCCTCTCTTTTCCTTAAAGGTCATCCAGTAGCTGCTTACGTCTTCTTACTTGTCTTCCCGTCACTTCTAACCTTCCCTCTACCTTTGCTTCAGTAACGTGTTTTAGAAGGCAGTTTCTAAGCAAAATATGACCAATCCAGTCTTACTTTGTTGTATTCTATGTAGAATATTCCTTTCCACCTCGACTTTTTGTAAAGCATCGTGTTTCACGCAATAGGTCCAACTGATATACTTTCCGAAGTGCCCAAGTTTCAGCACCATATAAGCTATGTTCTAGTTTCTTCATTATATTGGAGTCCAATTTGCTGGTGAATACATCCTTTGATAATTTCAAGCACTTCTAACTTCTCTTCTCTTACAAAGCTAAAAGCCTGCGCCGTTGGTAAGAAAACCTACCAGCAACAATGAGTCTCAGCCCCAAAACTCGACAGGCTGACCAAAGACAGAGGCAAATCGCTGTCATCCGAAACAATTTTTGTTGAAAATGCGGTGACACGCAGTTGCGGGCTTTCAATCAAAATCAGTCAGACTCATGCAAACATTACAATGAGTTTTGTCCTAGCAGAAATTAAAATGGATCTTTGTCCACTTACACAGCGGTTCGTATGGAAACAGCACCCCCTACATCTCCGGATGGAATCGGCAGTCGAGGAAGATAAATTCTTATTAATAACACATGTGTACAACAGAGGTGAGAATGATCTTGCAGACGTTTACTGGCGCAAATTCAATCGTGAAGTAATTGAATAATTACTCAATAAACAAGAGGTAATGATGCAGATAGCTGGATAAGATGTGAAAAGTGAACATTATAAACGTATTACGTTAAATTTATCAACATTGAAATTTATAAAACAAATTAGTATATGTGTATTTATGTATTTTATTAAGTAGCACTCGACAGCTTCATGAGGGCACACCCACATCTGCGAAAAGTCACGTCTACCAAGAAGAGCTGACACAAGGCAAAATCATAAAGACATGAAAAACCTTTCGATTACAGACTGTATGCGGGCGCGCGCGCGCACGCACTCACACACAAAAAACACACACAGTGTTGCTTTTAGAGGAGCCTAGCCGAGATGGTCCGTGCCGATCCTACATCTTTCCTAGCGCCATGTAATGGCAAAGCAGGGTACTCAGTTGTTATAATCATTAGGCTATTGTCCGGACAGTTGAGGGATCGTCGTTCGATTCTCGGAAGAGTCAAGATATATATATATATATATATATATATCTTCCCCAAAACGCCCAGAACAGCTCTGGAGCCTACAATTTCCTATTCCTATTCCTATTCAGTCGGTATCTGGGCATTTCCTTTGGGAAGAAAACAGTTGCAGCGTGAAGCTGACTTCTGTCCACTGTCAGGGTCAAAGAAATATTGCAGCTATAATCCATTCCGCCATACATGATCTCGTGCGCAGGGACATATCTGCTGTACTGCGCCTATGTCATATTTCATGTTTGGCTATGGGATAACAGCTAGACCCTAATTAGACTGCGGACTGTCACTTGACCCAATCTGAGTTAATATGGATCTCACGGTAGTCGGTGCACACTACACTATTTGTAAACCAAGAATGAGGAAATTGTGTGAGAATTCACAGCCTTCCCTTCAAATAGGTCATTACAGCAGCACTGCAACTGTTCAGGCGTGGGTGTGTTTTCTAAGGAACGTGCCACAGTATGAAGATGCAGCCTCCAGCATTTGGTTACACTGGGTGCCTGTAGGATGGCAGCCTACTGCCTTCCTCTGCAGTACTTTATAAATCTGTTTTCACCTCTATTTGATAGCTTCGGTTACAAAACACGTAACAAATAATATTAAAATTTTCATTTTGATTCCACAGTATCATCTGCCAGTGGGGAAACTATTTTGTGAACAGTAGATAGTGACTTGAACAAGAATAAGGGCGTGGAGGTAGCGCACCACGCGTTCAGGGATCTGTTTAAATAACCTTGCCTTTGCGGTTGTTAGGATCCCAGACTATAGTGTGTCGATAATGAGATTGGTGAATGACGAACAGGCAACGGATTGGGTAGAAGCGGTTGTGGCCTAATCCAGGCATTCAACTGGAGTAACTGAGAAAAAACAAGACACACATCAATCATGATAACGGGTGTTCCGCCCGAAATTCGACCCGGGTACCTCCTGAATACAAATTTAAATCGTTACCGCGAAACTATCCAAGCCGGTGCCAAAGTTAACCCAGTAGGTGCATCTGTTACTTTACGTGAGACTCGCTTAGTAATGAGTTCGTTTACCTACAGAGTGGCTAAGACAGGTAGTTGGCTGCCGGTTTCTTACCGCGACGCCCGGGGTTCAGTCCCAGAGCAGTCCATGTGGTAGAAGTGGCCATTATACAGGGGTTTCTCCAAGTAATTCGGTTTTCTCCTTTCAGTATTATTTCATCAGTGATCTGCATTCACCCATCAATTATCAGGGCCTTGCAGAAGAGAAGGCAATACCAAGGACTGGGGTGTCACCGCATCCTGCTAATCAAAATGTGAATTCTTTCCCTACTCACGCCATAAAGGCGTTTAGGAGGAGAGCAAATATATCGACACTCATTCTTAACTTCGGCAATAGATGAAAGTGGGTGGTGAACCTCGCGGACCGGCCGGTTTACCCATGGTAACCACTCAGTAGGAGGATGGTTGAAGCTCAGAGGCAGTCTGGAAGTTTCGGAAGAAAAGGAAAATCTACTTTAATAGAGTTCGTTCCGTTGTGTATTTAAAATAATCAAAACAATATCATATCGTCAGTCTAACACAACTGCATATTCTCAGATAACACATACTTGCAATTTAAGGCTGTATTTAGCCTAATGATGGATTATTTAATCCGTAACATGTAGCGTTTTCTGAGAATATGAAGTTGTGTTAGACTGATAATATCATGATTTAAAGGAGGATATGTTGCTCCTGCCGGAATATGCACCCCGAATTTTCCAGCCCGTAGCCAACTCATTATACACACCACGCCGAAATAATAAATTATAACTATTATTAAGGACTGATTTCGAGAGGTGATTTTGAATAATCAATGGACTAACATTATCTGGCCTGTTTTAATATGTTTGATCACAAATCAGTTGTGCTACTGAGATGCATGTCGGCTCTTTCATCACATGGAATTTCCTTCAACGATTTGTCGCGAAAAACACTTTATCATTTCGTCACATACGTTTTGGTTAGTAATTTAAACCGGTGAACTCGTTCACCGACCTTCATACAGACCTGTGAGGCTATACCGCACAGGCCTGTGCATCGCCATTCTGCACAGTGGCAGTCCCTAAACCAGCGAGTTTCATCCCAAGTGCGAGTATTGCCAGTAGAAGGCTCAATACTACAGGAAATGTGAAACAGTATGGGATAAAAACCCTTGGTATAGCCAATATTCAAACTCCGAATTCTGCGGACCGACGTCTATTTCGTTAATTCACACACCAATAGAACACAAGCAAACCATAATTCTTTTAAGAGGGGTGCTGATAATTCCTTAGCCCGACCTACTTCCCGATGTCGTAGGACGGAAGTGATAGTGTCGTTGGAAAGAGGGGTCGGTTCATGTGCCGAATTGTAAGTCTTTTCTTGTTACAGAGGCTGAAAGGAAGCATGTCAGGCGACGCGCGCGATTTCAACAACATGGGGACGCTAGCTGTCGTCAGGTTTTTTTTTCTGCAAGGCAAGGCGCCGAATGAAATTCGCGCCATTCTGACAGAAACATTAGGGGAATACGCACCACCGTCAAAAACTAGATGGCCTAGTTTAAACGTGGTGATTTTTCCACCTGTGATGCGCCTCGTCCTGGACGACCCAAAACAGTGACCACCCCGGAGATTATTGATCAAATTCTCGAACTAATCTTGGAAGCCCGCCGAATTCGGCTAAATCAATAGCTGAGCAACTGGGCATCTCACGTGAGGGGGTTGGGTCCAACATTCACGAAGATTTGGACATGCGGAAGCTCTCCGCCAAGTGGGTTCCGAAATGCCTGAACGCGGATCAAAAACATCAACGGTGCCAATCATCTGAGCCACTTTTGGAATTTTTTTTTGGCGCGATCCAAATGATTTCCTGTAGCGATTGGTGACCATGGACGAAACCTGGTTATATCACTATGATCCGGAGACAAAGCAACAATCAATGGGGTGGCGGCATAGCGGCTCACCCCGCCCCAAAAATTTCCGAATGCAAAAATCCGCTGGAAAAAGTTCTCGTCTCGATTTTTTGGGATCAAGACGGCATCCTCCTCATTGATTATCTTCCAAAGGGCCAAACTATCAACGTGGAGAATTATTCATCTCTGCTGGTGCAATTGAAGGACATTTTGAAGGAAAAACGCCGCGGGAAGATCACCAAGGGGATCTAGTTCTTGCACGACAGTGCCCCGGCTTACCGGGCACTTGCAACCCAGAAGAAACTGACCTACTTGGGCTTCCAGTGTCTTGATCACCCACCCTATTTTCCGGATTTGGCCCCGTCGGACTACCACCTGTTCCCTGGACTGAAAAAAAAAATGGAAGGTCGCCATTTTTCGTCCGACGCGGAGGTCATTACTGCCGCGGAGATCTGGTGGGACGGACAACCTTCAGATTTTTTTTTTTGAGTGGCTTGCAAATGTTAGAGCAACGGGATAAGATGTGTATTGAGCTTCGTGGGGAGTATGTTGAATAAATCCCGAGTTTGTTCGCTGTAGCTTGTTTCCTTCCTGGTCGGGCTAAGGACTTACCAGAACACCCTCGTATCCTGGGACTCAGGAGCGTGGAAGAAAACACAGGTAATCTACAGACGGAGGCAACATCTGTACAATCGGAGACTTGCTGAAACTGCGTGAGGCAGAAGTAAACCAATTATCGACTGCTGTTGTCAAATACATACACATAAACCACAGGCATATAGTTTACAAGCTGTATTTCCTTAGCAATGCCACTGACGTCTTTCTGTTCTCAGTCATAACTCCTCTCTATCCACCCACTGTATTCCTTTCAATCCTTTCCCTGTCTCTGCATCATACATTCCCTTCACCCGTCCAAATCTTCACCTTCCTCTCTTCCCACTCCTGAGGTATGCACTCGAGCACTTGTTTGGGCCATCTGCTGTCTTAACATTCTTTGCAAATGACGGTACTACATTACTTTCTGTTATCCTTATATTTTATATCATCCAACACAGAATGTTGTAAACATAATTTTTCATAAATACGTTTAAAACGACGAAACGTGAAACATGAATGAAGGTCACCGAAATTCATTCCACCTTAGTTACCAACATTCCAGGTAGACAACAACCAACAGGAGTGTCGTACATTATTTAAGAATATAAGTTGACGATATAAATACGCTTCCATTATTTGCCTGTATGTTTATGACTTAAGAAGCGACTTTGTCAATAGCTTAGATTAAACACATTCAGGTTAGAAGATAGTTAAGATACAGTCACAAATATTACTCACACGCAAACACACGTAAGCAACCACGCTGCGAACAAAATCAGATTCCGATACGGAACAAATTACAAGACATGCTTCAATGTAACAGATACATCCATCACGTAAAAAGTGAAGCAGAATTTGACGAACATATACGCGTACCTAACAGAACTTCACGTATTAAAACTATACCTAAAATACCTACGCGAAAATAGTGTTGATAAAAGCTTTACTGCGTGTGATAAACGGCCTTGAACTTGGCCTCCCACAGGACGGCACGAACATATGTGTGGTAAAAACAATCTTCAGAATTTAGAATACAAACAAATAAATAACACAACTTGGCTTCAACTTAGCACATATACATGCAACCCCAGTTATACGTCCATATGACAAGAGCTTTAGTGTAACTCGCAATATATAAAAGCTAACATAAATTTTAATATGGATTTACCAATATACTGATAGGGGGTTTACATATATTGTAAAGATACATCGGTAATAGATTTTTGACTTGAATTTTAAAATAAAAATGGTTTGTAAACAATATGGTATCCCATAACGTGCGCACCCACTGAATGTATCATGTCCATATAATAAGTATTGGCCTGAAGATGGTTCACTAGAACCGAAACATGTTGCCAGCTATGTACTAATGACTATATATGTGTTGTGCTTGAATAAATTACTTTATCACAAGGAACAGCGCCTAATTTTAGGTCTACGTTCTGGCGTTTGCCAGGAAGGGCTGACGAAAACCATGAATGTATGTATTCACGATGGCTGGTTTCGGGACCGACACTTAAACCCAGGACCCCAACGGTAGAAAACAGAACTTCTACGCACTCTCCAGTCTGCAGCGCAGTATGTTCACAGGGAAGCAGTATGTTCACAGGGCAGTAGTATGTTCACAGGCCAGCAGGATGTTCACAGGGCAGCAGTATGTTCACAGGGCAGTAGTATGCTCACAGGGCAGTAGTATGTTCACAGGGCAGTAGTATGTTCACAGGGCAGCAGTATGTTCACAGGGCAGTAGTATGTTCACAGGGCAGTAGTATGTTCACAGGGCAGTAGTATGTTCACAGGGCAGCAGTATGTTCACAGGGCAGTAGTATGTT
>Ga0123357_10014638_pt1 | contig 10249 bp, 8 predicted proteins | sample TergutEmb28metaG_FD_89873 | JGI IMG/M metagenome (GOLD analysis project Ga0123357, IMG submission 89873) | Embiratermes neotenicus P4 segment gut microbial communities from Petit-Saut dam, French Guiana - Emb289 P4 | ecosystem: Host-associated > Arthropoda: Insects > Digestive system > Gut ... | reverse complement strand
TATATCTTGAAGCATATTATAATCGGATTCGTATACATTCAGTACTTGATTATATTGCGCCTGATGTGTATTACTTAAGTAACGTTGCTTAACTGTGTGTACCTGTTGGGGTAAAGTCCAGTAGAACAAACTGTTGAAACCCCACTCCCTACTCCCTACTCCCTACTCCCCACTCCCCACTCCCCACTTACTACTCCCCACTCCCTACTTACCACTCCCCACCCAAACTTTACATACATCCGGGAAATCCGTGATAACGCTGCGGCAGCCGCAGGCTTTGGCTTTTAACAGGCCGGGCATGTCGTCTATGGTCCAGACATTGATGCCGACACCGTGCTTTTTACAGCTGGCTACGGTTTCATCGTTAAGGGATTTCATATCAGGGTGGTAGAAGTCCAGGCCGCTGCTTTTTACACAGTAACCGGCGTTGCCCATGGGCATAAAAACAAGGGCGCCGCAGGGAATGGCCGGCTGCAGTTTTTTACATTTCATAAGGGAGACATGGTTAAAAGAAGAAAAATATACCCTGTCCGCAAGGCCGTATTTGTTAATTAATTCAATGGTTTTTTCTTCAAGGCCTTCGTAATAATACCTGCCGTTCTTGAGTTCAATGTTGGTTACGATGTTGGTTTTTTTTACCCAAGCAAGATATTCCTCAAATGACGGTATTTTGTTAAATCCGAATTTTTCACCATGGACCATTTTGGCGGCATTCAGCTTGGCCAGTTCGTCCAAGGTCAGCTCCATTACCATTTTTCCAACACCTGTCAAACGTTCAAGCGACTCGTCATGGAAGACAACCACTTTCCCGTCCCTGCTTAACTGGACGTCGAGTTCGATCTCATCCGCGCCGGCTTCTGCGGCTTTTTCAAACGCGAGCATTGTATTCTCCGGATACTGTCCCGAATATCCGCGGTGAGCTGTAATTTTCATCATGATTCATTTGTCTCCTTGATATTAACTTTTATATCTTTTAAATAGCCTGGAGGAAAACGGCTTTTTTTGACAACTACTCCGTGTTCAGCAAACAGCAGCCTGACAGCGCTGTCCAGTTCGACGCGCGGAGGATTCATGGGCAGGATAAATTTCCTTGCTGCGATAAACGCCGCCCTGTAGCGGTCCTGTAATGGCGGGACGGGATCTGCGCCGCCTCCGTTCCAGTCGGCTACATCTTCCATATAATTCCGGATCAGGGCAGAAAGCGCCTGTCCAGGTTTTTTTTCATTTTGATTTTGCACGGGTTCAAAATTCTTTATGTATGATCCCCGGAATCCCTGCCTGCTTTTGAACAGGGCCGCGGCCTGCGGCTGCAGGTATTGGTAAAGGCCGGCATTATCCAAATCGTTTACTATCCGGGATGCCTGCGATGAATTAATTATCTTAAAAATTTCTTCCGTCAGTCTGGACGGCGATACTGCGGCAAGAAGATGCGACTGTTTGCGGATTTTCCAGTAGAGCGGCAGAGATAATTTAAAATCCGTTGCGGCGCCGTATTTAACGGCCCGGATCATCCTTACGGGATCGTCGGTAAAAATCCGGTCAATCGGAATAATCGGACGGATTTTTTTTAACTTTATGTCATTCATCCCACCGACAAAATCAACCACAACCTGTTTTATGGGATCATAAAAAAGCGCGTTAAGGGTAAAATCCCGGCGCAGAACATCGTCTTCAATACTGCCAAAGGTATTGCTGGTTGGGCCGTCCTTTATCGAACGGAAGGTAGATACTTCAAAAATCTTGGGGCCAAAAAATACGTGAACCAGTCTGAACCGGTTGCCTATAATCCGTGAGTTGCGGAAAATTTTTTTTATACGGGTGGGGTTTGCCGCGGTGACTATATCAAAATCCTTGGGCTTTTTTTTGAGAATTAAATCCCGTACAGCCCCGCCGACTATATAACTTTCAAACCCGTTTGCGCGCAGCCGTTCAATAATTGAAACCGCCTGGGGATCCACGTCTCCGTTGTCAATCCCGTGTTCATTCCAGGTATAAACCGCCGCTTTTTTTACAGGCTCACCTTTTTCATTCGTAGAATAACGAAAACGCAAAAAATCCTCTCTTATGCTTCCTTATCTGTGTGCTTAATCAGCCACGCAAGCAGATTGACCATTACTTCTTCCCGGTTGGTTTCATTCAGGGTTTCATGCCGCGCGTCAGGATAAAGAATAAATTCAAGATCACTTACACCTAATTCGCGGTAAATGTTAACCAAATCCGTAACGCTCTTCCCCATACCGCCTACAGGATCGGCGCTGCCGGAAAATATAAACACAGGCAGATCGGCAGGGATTCCCGCCAGTGCCTCCGCCTGGTGGATTTTATTTAAACCGCCGGCCAAATCCCTGTAAAATCCTATGGAACACAACTGACCGCAAAGCGGATCATTTATAAAAGCGTCAACTTCTGCCTCATCCCTGGAAAGCCAGTCCGCGGGAGTGCGGTTGGGCCTGAAATGTTTATTATAGGGGCCGTCGGCCATGGCGCGCGCGAGTTTTGAACCTTTTCTCTTGCCCATTATAAAAGAAAGAAAAGTCATTAACGGGTATCCGGCGGCTGCCTGAATACCTGCGGGACCGCGGGTGCCGGATAGTATACAGCCGGCCAGTTTTACGGGTTCCATTCCTGCGGAACAATAAGTTTCTATATAATTCTGCGCTATAAATGATCCCCAGGAGTGTCCAAGCAAAAATAGCGGGACAGTGGGATTTTCTTTTCGTATACGTCGGTTTATTTGATCAATGTCAGCGGTAACCCGGTCAAAACCGCTTTTATCATGGCAATGCCCAAGATGCCCGCCCTTCCCCGGATCGTTAATCGTTTTATCGGCGGTAAGGCCATGACCTCTTTGGTCGGCAGCCCAGACTTCAAAACCTTCAGCATTGAGCTTCCCTGCAAGTCTTGCGTATCTTCCGGAGTGCTCGGACATGCCGTGGATTATATGTACAATACCGCGGACTGATTTTTTTGGGAGCAAACCGTCTGCCGGCAGGAGCCATTGCCGTAAATTCAGTTTGGCTCCGTCATTCATTGGCATCAATTCCATAAATAACATATTACTACCTGTAATTTTTTCTTGCAATAATGATATAGTGAAGTTATATATGGCAACAGGTGATATGGCAGATTGCCGTATTGAAGGAATAACCGCCACCGGCTCGGGGCTCGCGCATATAAATAACGGCTGTATTTTTGTTGATTTAACCGCTCCGCATGATTTGGTTCGTGTCCGTATTACAACCGAACAAAAAGGCTGGGCCAGAGCAGATTTATTGGAGATTTTGGAGCCTTCACCGTTAAGAGTTCAACCAGTATGTCCGCTCTGCGGAAACTGCGGAGGCTGTAACCTTGGGCACATAAATTATGCCGCCCAGCTTGAAGCCAAAAAAAGCATATTACTGGAATCTTTTATAAGAACAGGCGGTTTTACCCCACCGCAAATCCGGGTAATTCCTTCGCCGCCTATCGAATACCGGAACAGGGTACAATTTCATACTTTAAGGGAAAACAGAAAAATAATCGGTTTTATGGAACGAAGAAGGAACGAAATTATTCCCCTCCCCGACTGTCCTGTAGCCGATCCCGGAATACGGGACGCGTTAAAAAATCCGCAAAAAAATCTGCTTAAACCGCCGGTGCAAAAGGACCGCTTTACGGTTTATTCAAGGGGAGATGTCTTTTTAACCGAAGGAACGGCCGGCAGGGGCAGAATATTGCTGGGAAAAAAAATAGAAAAAGAAATGACGGTTGACGCAGGAGTTTTTTTCCAGAGTAATTCGATAATGCTGGAATTCTTGCTTGAAGACCTGATTATTCTTGCCAAAAAATGCGATCCCGGTCTGCCAATGGCCGATATTTATTGCGGGGTAGGTACATTTTCAGTATTTTTAGGTGACTTCTTTGAGAACGCCGTGCTGGTCGAGGAAAATAAAATTGCCCTTGGCCTGGCCCGGGAAAATACCGGAGTTAAAAAACGGGAATTTTATGCGGTAAAGGCCGATGATTGGGTAAAGCAAAAAAATCTGGCAGTAAAACAATGGGGGTTGATTGTCCTTGATCCGCCCAGAACCGGGCTTACAAACGGAATAAAACAATTTTTGCGGGTTTGTAAAACACAGGCGGTAGCCTATGTTTCCTGCGATCCGGTTACTTTGGCAAGGGACAGCAGGGATTTGATTAATTCCGGGTTTTTTTTAAAGGAACTTACTTTATACGATTTTTATCCCCAAACTTCCCATATAGAGAGCCTTGCGGTCTTTGTAAAAGAGGATAAATAAGAGGAAAGTTAAGATGAAGAAATCAAAAACATTTAAAAACATTAAAATCGCAGTTAAACTTTTATGTCATATTATTTTCTTACTGTTAGTAACTATACCTGTCTTTAGTCAGAATTCCGATTTTAACGATCCTCCCTACTGGCGGCAGGCCATCGGCGGCGCGGTAATCGGATCTCCGGCTAGCCAGGCAGAATCCGTAGTAATGGTCAGCGACGGCGGCAATGTCAAGGCATTCGGCTGGCAGGGCAAACCGCTCTGGGATTATTTTGCGCGCGGCAGGCTCCAGCCTTTTATAACCCGATCCAGGGAAGGCACAACCTACGTATGCAGATCTTCAAATTCCGGTACAGGAATTCTGATTGCCATTAACCGCGCCGGCCGCGAATTATGGCAAATCAACCTGTCAGAACCGCTGATCTCGCCGGTACTGGTCGGCTGGGACGGCCGGCTTTTTGTCTTCACAGCAAACAGGATACGTTGTCTTACCGCGTCAGGATATCAGCTCTGGTCAAAGAATCCGGGCATGGCAATAGCCATAAAACCCCAATATGACGGACACGGCGGTTTTTTCCTTGTCCTGGAAGACGGCGAATTCCAGAATTACGACGCTTTTGGCAATACAGATTCCGAAACCCTGGCTGAAATTCCCATAAATATAACTCCGCTGGATGGGGCCGGAGCGGAAAAAACTTTCCTGTTAACATATAGCACCGGCACTGCCGAAATTTATTCCTGCGGCGCGGACCAATTAAAAGCGGACCAATTAATGCCGGACCAAATAAAAACAGACTCGGCTAAATCAAACCGGATTAAACTTGACGGAATTACCTTTCCCGGCCGCCCGGTCAATGTTACAACACGGGGAAACAGCGCCGCGTATCTGCTGGCGGACGGCAGGGTATGCCTGCTTTCCCTTAACGATAAAAAAATTTTATGGACAGCAGATACCCACCTTGGCGCTGCGGATTTGGCCGGTCCGGATTTTGAATCCACTTTTTTTTATGATGAAAGGGGGATCTACCTCCTTACAAAAAGCGGAGCGTCGGCATTTACCGATGACGGCAGACGCCTCTGGTTAATCAGGCTGCGCGGGGCCGCTTCCCTGCCCTGCTTCAGCGATGAGGGGATTTTATATTCCGGCGGAACCGACTGGATTCTATACGCCTATAAACTCGAAGAAAGGGTTAAGGTTCAAAAGCATCTGCTTTACGGCCCCGCTCCCGAAGGTAACTACGGTACGGCAATCACACAGCCGGGATTTTGGTCAGATTATCCTAATATATATAACGAAAATGAAATGAACGCCTGGTTCAGGGAAATTGAGACTGCCATAAGGCAGGGGCAGATCGGAGAAAACGAAAAAGAATATGTTTCATGGCTGATGGAAATTGCCGGCAGCACCCTGGGAATTTACAATCCCGGCAACCGGCCGCCGGTTTTGGTTCCGCCCAGGGCAAGGGCCGCAAGGCTGCTAGCTTATATGGGTTCTGCGGAAACCATACCATTCCTCTCCGGCCTTTTTGCAAGGGACAGGGACCCTGTTGTCAGAGCCGCGGCGGCAGAAGCCCTTGGCAGAATAGGCGTTGATCCAGAAGGTCTGGCGATGAACGCCTTTTCGGAGGCGGTTTTTCCGCCGGCTCCGCTCCGCGACGAGCAGGTTTTGACAGCCATTGCGGCTGCTTCCGGCGCCCTCTGCCGTTTTTCCGGCCCGCCGCTCAGCGAAACGGGGATTCGTATTTTAACCTCGTTATCGGCTGCCGACAGGCCTCCGGCGGTAAGGAACCGGGCCGAACGGGAAATAATTAGCTTGCGATATTAAAAAAAAACAAGTATACTGGCTTTCGCGGCGCTTTGTTTGCGTATTTAAGGAGGAATATTAAAAAAAATGAAAAAATTTCAGGGCAGAACATTAATCCGTTTTTTATGCAGTGTTATGTTTTTATTCTTCCTTTCGGTCCTTGCGGCTCCCGTTATTAACGCGCAGGTTAACCAGCAGGAAATGGAAAACCTTGGGCCCGTTGAATTTATTAACTACGAAGGGCCCTATACGCGAATAGAAACCCGGGAACAAATCCGGGCCATAGGGTATACCCTGGGCGTCATGGTAAGGAACGGAATAAATAACGCCGGGGGCGCGGGCAGATATTTTGTTACTCATTCCGTATCGGCGCCGGACGGCTTTAAGCTTGACGCGGATATCTTTGGCCTTGGAGTGGATGTCGGCGTTGATCATATCCGCAACCTAAGACTAATTATCCAGGGTTACCTTGAAGCCGCTTACGGTTATACAGAGAGGGACGCCGCCCTTTTGGCCGAATATGTAACGGTTTACAATGCCGTCCACCGCGGCGATCTAAAATATTTTGATTCCAAATATAAATCAGATGTAATGAAGAACCTGACCCAGGAAAAAGCCGGCCTATCCATCCGCTATGACGAATGGCCGGGCCAAACCCTCATGCTCATTCCGCTTGGCATGGGCAGCGCTGGTCCACTTAGTAATGTAAATACAACTCCGCTTACCGATACCAGCGTAACCGAACAGCTCCGCCAGTCGCCGGACATGAGCCTTGACACCCGTAAAGATATGGTTGACTTAAAGGAACGCCAGGCTGATGAGGCGGCCCAGCAGGCCCAGATTCAGCTGGAAGCGATACAGCAGGAACAACAGCGTCTGGCAGACCAGCAGCAGCAGGCGCAGCAGCAGCAGCAACAGGCCCAGCAACAGCAGCAGCAGGCGCAGCAGCAGCAGCAACAGGCCCAACAGCAACAGCAGCAGGCCCAGCAGCAGCAGCAGCAGGCCCAGGCTGATCAGCAGCGCATAGCGCAGGAACGCCAGCAGCCCGGCGCCGATCAAAATGCCCTGGATCAACAGCAGCAGCAGGCGCAGCAGCAGGAGCAGCAGGCCCAGCAGCAACAGCAGCAGGCTGCAGCACAGGAACAGCAGGCGCAGCAGCAGCAGCAGCAGGCCGCGGCACAGGAACAGCAGGCCCAACAACAGCAGCAGCAGATAGCAGATCAGCAGCAGCAGCTCCAGCAGCAGCAACAGCAGGCAGACCAGGTCCAGCAGTATTCGGACCAGAAGGCCGATGAAGCGCAGCAGGACAGGCAAGGCATAGCCAATGATCAGCAGGCGATTATTAATCAGGAACCGATAATGCCGATAACAACAAGCGGACTGCTGGGAGTATCGATACTGACTCCCAATGCCTCTCTGGGCCGCATTGTAAAAATTAACCCTGATAACGGCCAGGAAGTCCAACGCTCCATCCTCAACACTGTTAACGCAAGAAGCCTCTGCCAGGTTAACGGACGGCTGTACGCGGTCGCCGGCGAAGCGAGGGGCGACGGCGCGATCAGACTCGTCGAATTAAGCACCGACACTCTGGAAATGCTAAAACAGGGCGACGATGACATTTCGCCGCAGAGCCTTGCGTGGACCAACGGCACAGACATTTTCGCAGTAACATCATCGGGCGGAAATTTCTATCTGGCCCGCTTCAACGCCGAACTGGTCCGCCAGGCCCGTTCATCCATGACAGTCCATCCCTTCGCGGCGGTGACTTTCTCGGACAATTACCTTATTACACAAAGGGCCGACGGCTCAGCGGTATTACTGAACTTAAATGACCTGACGGAGAAGCGGTAAGTAAACAAAAATGTATGCTCCATATAAATTTACACGGGGTGTCATCGAACCAACGGTTCGGGAGAAAGCCGGGACGCAAAGCGCCACGGTTTCTCCCTGACAGGACCCCGGAGAATTTCGTAGGGAGCATATATTTTTGTTATTGCGAATCACATACCATGTATATGAATAAGTCCATGCAGCAGTTCCTCGGCTTCTTCTTTGCATTGACCGCAGACTGTGCCTATCTTTGTCGCGAGCTGCAGCGCTTCCCAGGTTCTGGCGCCGTTTAAAAAGGCTTTTTCTATGTCCTTGTCGGTAATGCCGATGCAGTGGCAGATTTCTATTTCTTCTTCTTTTAACATTCCCGGACGGCCGGTTTTTTCAAGGTATTCGTCGATAGCGGCGCGCAGAGCCTTGTCGCCCAGTACCGAACAATGGATCTTATATTCGGGGAGGCCGCCGAGTTTCTCCACCAGGTCTTCGGGCTTGATATTATAAGCGTCGCGGATGTTCATGCCTTTAATGATCTCGGAGAGCATCGAAGTGGACGCCAGCGCGCTCGCGCAGCCGTAGGTTCTCCAGCGGACGTCTTTAATAACGTCATTTTCAATTATTAACAGCATCAGCATTTGATCGCCGCATTTGATGTTGCCGGTTTGGCCGCGGGCGTTGTAGGGAAACGTACTCTCGTCTTCCGTCAGAGCGTTGCGCGGATTGGTAAAGTGATCTTTTACAATATCAGAATATAACCAGTCGTTCATTTTAATTCTCCGTTTTTTTGGTATAGGCCGCGTTGGTCAGCGTTGACATTGATCTTAGTCTCTTAATGATGGGCGGCAGCACCTCAATAATATAATCTACATCTTCTTTGGTTATTCCCCAGCCCATGCTGAAACGAATCGAACCGTGTGCCAGCTCCGGCCCGATGCCTGTAGCCATAAGCACGTGCGAAGGATCCAGGCTGCCTGACGCGCACGCCGACCCGGTAGACGCTTCAATGCCCTTAAGATCAAGGGAAAGCAGAATTGCCTCCCCTTCTGCTCCTGGAAAAGAAACATCAAGGGTATTGGGCAATACATCCTGCGGGTGGCCGTTCATATGTATGTCCGGAATATTAGCGAGGAAGCCGTCGCGCAGCCGCAGCCGCAGGCTATTCATTTTTTTGCCGTATTCTTCAACATCACGCAGCGCAAGTTCCGCGGCTTTTCCAAACCCCAGAATTCCAAGATTGTTGTAAGTACCGGCGCGCAGGCCGTCTTCCTGGTGGCCGCCGTTGATAAGCGGGTAAAGCGGCGCGCCCTTCTTTACAAACAGGGCGCCTATTCCTTTGGGGCCGTAGATTTTGTGCCCCGAGAGCGTCAGATAATCAACTCCCATTTCCTTTACATTGACAGGAATCTTGCCGGCTGCCTGGGTCGCGTCAGTATGTACCCAGGCTCCCGCCTTTTTCGCGAGTACGCTTATCTGCGCGATATCTTCGATGGTGCCGATTTCATTATTGGCAGCCATAACAGAAACAAAAAGTGTCCTTGCGTTAAGCGCATTTTTGTACGCCTCCATGTCAATCTTGCCGTATTTATCAACAGGTAAAAAAACAACTTTAAGCCCGGTATCTTTTAAATATTGTGCCGAATTAAGCACGCACGGATGTTCGATTGAAGTAGTTATTATTTCATTCCGCGGAACTGGTCCCTTTGCTTCCTTTGCAAGACGGCCCATGGAATTGAAAACCGTATTGTTTGACTCCGAACCTCCGGAAGTAAAAATGATTTCGCCTGCAGCCGCGCCTATAAGTTTCGCGACGTTTGCCCTTGCTTCTTCCACTTTGGTCCGCGCTTCCCGGCCCGACGCGTGAAGGCTGGAGGCGTTGCCGTAAATGCTTAAATCCTCAATCATGAGGGATTTGACTTCGTCCCGGATAGGGGTAGTCGCGTTATAATCTATATAAACCTTTCGTTCTGCCATGATGTTTCCTTATGATTTTAGTAATGTATTATATATTTAAGTTAAAAAAGTCTGTATAGTCAATATCTTAAATTGCATATGAGCAATTGCCTATATACAATAGACAGCAATAAAGTTATACTGACCGCCCATGGAAATAAATACGATCCCGGATAAAAACGAAATTTTGTCAGGAATGATACTCTCGGCTTCCGGCTGGAGAGGCGTGTTCGCTGCAAACAGCGGGGATGAGAGTTTCGGTTCCGAAATTTCGGCAGGGCGCAGGATTTTTTGCGCGGCAGCGGCAATGGCTTTTTCGGGGTATTTAAAAAAGCTGAATAAAAAAGGCGATATTATAATGGGCAGGGACACCCGTCCGACAGGCGCAGCAATTGCG
>Ga0123357_10014637_pt1 | contig 10249 bp, 4 predicted proteins | sample TergutEmb28metaG_FD_89873 | JGI IMG/M metagenome (GOLD analysis project Ga0123357, IMG submission 89873) | Embiratermes neotenicus P4 segment gut microbial communities from Petit-Saut dam, French Guiana - Emb289 P4 | ecosystem: Host-associated > Arthropoda: Insects > Digestive system > Gut ... | reverse complement strand
GGGTGGTAAAATCGAGAAGAATGAGATGGGCGGGGCATGTGGCGCGTATGGGGGAGAGGAGAGGTGTGCACAGGGTTCTAGTGGGGAAACCTGAGGGAAAGAGACCACTGGGGAGACCCAGACGCAGATGGGAGAATAATATTAAGATGGATGTTTGGGAAGTGGGAGGGGGTGGAGACTGGATGGAGTTGGCTCAGGACTGGGACAGATGTCGGGAACTTGTGAATACGGTGATGAACTTTCGGGTTCCATAAAGTGCGGGAAATTTCTTGACTAGCTGCAGAACCAGTTAGCTTCTCAAGAAGGACTCTGCTCCTTGGAGTAAGTAAGTAAGTAAGTAAGTAAGTAAGTAAGTAAGTAAGTAAGTAAGTAATTTCTCACTTACTTTATTACGGGAATTTACGGAATGGAAAGCTTTTTCTTAATTTCTTCGATGTACCTGCCTGCACATACGCGTTTCGCTTTAGTAGGGTCAGGAGAAGATAACAGAGACGTTTGGGATGAGATATATGATACGAAACAGAAATACTGATCATAATATCAAGAAAGATTGTACTGTACAGAAAGACTGACCATAGCATGAAGAAAGACAGGTCACAATGTGAAGAAACGCCATATTGTGCAGTAAGATTGATCATAATATGAAGAAAGACACCATAATGTGCACAGAGACTGACCGTACTGTGCAGGAGAATCCGTTATAGGAACACAGACCTCCGATTCTATAGAAATCTGCATTACAGTTTTTCGACTACGGTGGGCAGGATGTAACAGTTTGTTGTGTAAACACAGTGCCAGATGCCTACGTGGATCGCGCCTACAACAAAGTGTTCCGTTGTATTACAAACGTTTCTGGAATCCATGGTACAGAGCAAGGCATTTTAGATGCTGCAGTAATTTGCAAAAACAAAAACCGCTTAGATGTTTTATGTTTCCGGCACGTTTCACGTCAAATATAACAGCAAATCGTGCTTTGATTTCACACCCCTCCTAAGCTTCCCACGAACACGTAGAACTAATCAATCTCCGTGTGCCTTTTCGTATTCCGAATTCAACGCTTTTCTCGGTCGAACAGCATTCACTACGACGTAACCTTAAATTATCTGTTCTTGTTGCACAATAGCCCTACACGAGGTCTTCTATTTCCTGAGATTTCGAGATCACACACAGATACACCACACTAGGTAGGACTCCTCTAGACGAGTGATCGGCCCGTCGCAGAGACCTGACAACACAACACTAACAAGAGACAGACATCCATGTCCACGGCGGGATCCGAACCCACAATCCCAGCAAGCCAGCAGCCGCAGACCCACGCCTTAGACCGCGCGACCATCGGGATCGGCCTAACCTTAAACTGTTACTTTTAAATTGTTTCGGTTCAACACAGACTATCCTAGCTGAGGGTTTTCGTAATTTGCCTCAGTCCCTCAAGGCAAAATCGGATAATACCTCAAATCAGGCTATGGCCATTTTATTCCGTATCGTTTTCAGATGAGTCAACGCTACACCAACTGAGATTTCGAAAACATCGTTACGTAAATAAATAAAAAAAAAACAATACTTAAAGGGGCAAGAACGGCCTGCAGTTTTTTTTTTAAATGTAATAGTATTAAAAGTGACTTTGAGAAGTACAGTTGCAGTTTTGCAGAACTGGAAGGGACTTGCCGAAAACATCAAAGTTTATAGGCCTACACCCCACAAAGACCTTTCTATATCCCCACATTTCTTATTTTCTCTACAATGGATAAATTTTCCAGAGAACGGTGAAAAGCAAAGAAACATTTAAATATTCGCATAAAATCTATAAATCTATAAACGGGAAGAGGTAAAATTTAAAGTTCACCCTATACCCTGACACGAAGGCAAACAGGGAGATTAGAATTATGGCTCTACTCTTTCTTTACCCTCGGGGATGGATATCGGTGGCTGGCTAACGCCTCGCCCTGGCCCCTTTACCCCTGGGAATCACCCGGAACCCACTGCTTAGGAGAAAGGATGGGGCCCAGGGCCGGTCTGGACGAGTGCGGAAAATATTGTGTCCAACGGCGTTCGAACCCCGGACCATCTAACCCGCAGCGAATCGCTACACCGACTACGCTATCCTCGCCCACACGTAAACGAGAATTAAGTTAAAAAGTGCATTTTAAAAGCGCCCAGGTGTAGATGGGGTAACATTAAAATGCATTTTAAAGAAATAGGGTGTGGGACGTGGACTTGATTGATCTGATGCAGAGAAGGGACAAGTGGCGGGCTTTTGTAAACACCGTAATGAACCTTTGGGTTTTGTAAAATGCTGGGCGTCTCTTAAAGAACGATTAACTCCCAAATTGGGACCCTGCTCCATAGTCAGTTGAATTTTAAACCGAGCTTCATGGACTTGCAAAACAGTCAAAAGCGTAGTTAATTATTAAGATTTCCAAGACTATAACTGTTTAATTTCACGACAGTTTGAATGCATCCAGCGGAACTGATGTCTTGTTATAACTGAGGCTTGAAAAATACTGTCACTAGCTCGTCTGAAGTGAATTGATTTTGTGAGCGGACTAGCAGAAATTATCAGCAGTTCTTTCTATGAACGAACTTTGTATAATTTACCTATCTTCTTCAAAGAGGCACTAAGATTTGATGTTTATTGGACCGTGCATCATTGTGATAACTGAAGAATAAAAACCAACTAGATGTCACTTATTATTTTATTGTACTTCTTATAGGCTCAACATGTTTCGGGCATGACTATGTCCATCGTCACGAGCTCGCGACTATAATGTTGAATACCACATAAGCCGTTTCGTTCTTGGTTTGCTGTATGTTGGAGGTTAGGTGCAGTTAACCTGGAGTAGTGTCCGGGCTACAGCCCGGACACTATTCCAGCCTAATCGCACCTAACCTCGGACCTACAGCAAACCAAGAAAGAAACGACCAATGTGGTAATCAACATTATAGACGCGAGCTCGTGACGATGGTCATAGTAGTGCCCGAAACATGTTGAGCCTATAAGAAGTACAATAAAATAATAAGTGACATCTAGTTGGTTTTTATTTTTCAGGCACTAAAATCTTTGCAGTACTTTTCCGGCTATTTTCCGTCTCTCCGACAGCTAGATACAGTTCAGTGAAAACGTTTTAATAAACTACTTAAAAGCAATTAATGAGATGTGAACTTTCCTTTGTTTGTATACATACGGGAGAGCGAACTTAACAGTCCCAACGACAATGCATTAAGAATATTTTTCTCACTGTTAAATGTTAAAAAGCCAAAAATATGACACCGTAATAAAATCAACACCCCTCATATGTAGCTTTTCAAGGTTGTCGGGTGGAGACTAGGCTGGCGAGTAGGAATGGACCTTAATATTCTAATGGTACTAATACCAATCCGAGTACTACAGTCAATGAACGAAGTGTTCTTGTGGCAAACCGTCATTTTCATTATTCTTAATAAAAGTCTTGATTGTTTCTGGAAAGAGAGCGCAGAATTTGTAACTGATACTTCGATTGGTAATACAATTTGTTCTGCTTTCCAGTAATTTACGCCTCTTGTTTAGTACTGAGTGGAGCAATTAAACATTATCTTGAATCGGCGACTGGACTGCCTTCATGTCCGTTTTAATAATATACCAATGGCTCTAGATTTACGGCACGTATGGCTGCTCTTTGATTCTTCCCTTCTTTCAGAATACTGTGGCTTATGCATAATTTTTGCATGTCGATGGAAACAAATAATTCAAAATCCAGGTTTTGTTTTCGGGTCCGAATGTAAAACCGCATAGTGTTTCGCGTCCACCGCTCTGCCAGTTTATCTAGGTTAATTTTTCAAACTTCATTTCTGAACGTCACACAGTAAGTTTACATGTGCAATAATGACGAAGCAATAAGCGTGGAGAAAGAAGAAATGAAGGTAGGTAGGTTTCACCCCTTCTATAGGCCACGCGGGCCCTTAGGGTGAGTAGAGGTATAGCTCTACTCTTTCTAGGACCTCGGCACCAGATGGGGTGCGGGGTCAGCCCCACGCCCCGGCTGCCTATACCCCGGGAAAGACCCGGTACCCATTGTACAGGAGGCTGGGTGGGCCCCAGGGGCGGTCTGGACAGGTGCGGAAAACCTCGCCCCCACCGGGATTCGATCCCCGGACCGTCCAGCCCGTAGTCAGTCGCTATACCGACTGATCTACCCGGACCATAGAAATGAAAGAAAGGTCAGTACTCTTATTCATCTCGTTATGGAACTACATTCTACACTGGATTTGCGCCAGTAAGCTTTCGAAAACGTCAGATGGATTTGTATGGAAACAAATTTCTCGCTCTCACTCGCACCGCTTCAACCTTCGAACTCCAATCACAGAACAGTGCAGATCTCTTTTCACACGTACAAACCAGCTGTCTTCTGTTTTATTTCAACCGCAAGAAGAAATAATGCAGGGCTACCAGGGAGTGGAAACTTCCTGCCAGCGTGTGTGGAGAGACAGCGTTAAAGGTTCGCACACTGTTGGTCAGTAGTAGGCGTATCATTCGGACCAGAATAGTGCATTAGCACGTATGGGGGAGAGGAGAGGTGCATGCAGGAGAAGTCTGAGAAAAAGATAGCACTTGGAAGGCATAGTCGTACATGGGAGGATATTTTTAAAATGGATCTTCAAAAAGTGCGATGGAGAACACGTGGTGGCCCAGTTGGTTGAGGCACTGCGCTACAAGCCGGGATGTCGCAGGTTGGATTCCCGATGGGGTCACTGGAATTTTTCATTGACATAGCCCTCAGCCTCTAACACAAGTAAGTAGCAGGAATATTTCCTGGGGCGTAAAGGCGGCCGGTGTCTAGGGCTGACAACCTTGCCACCTTCATATGCCGATTGTCTCGAAATCTGGGAGCCTCAACCTTCAAGAACCCTACACGTCTGTACAGTGATTGCTTTACCGTTTGATTTTTACGTACAAGGACTCGTGCACGGCCACCTGTGCTGTAGAATACTGAAGATAATATCCAGATGACCGGCCGACAGTTCAAGAGGAAGTGCCCCCTACTTAAACTGACATTTTTCATTTCATATTTTTTAATTTTTTTTTGAGCTACCAGTACATATTTATCCTTGGTCAAATTAGATTTTTTTGACCCACCCTCCTCATTTTAGCACTGCGTTTACTGGAATATGTCTCCACTTACGTTGTCTCAACAAGTCTCGGAACCACCTACGACGTAACTTCGGGGTATGACTGTACATGAGATACCAATGCAATTTCTGTCATGGTAAGATATGGCGCCATTGCCTGTTCACACTCTGACCTCTAATCAGGCGGCTATGATTTCCATCTCATTATTAGAGTTTCACAGAAGAGGGCAACAATGTGATCGCGTGTCACGAGAGTGTTTTGTTAACATTCCTTGCAGTAGAAGGTACAGAAGCGGCACTACACTGATCACAGATGGCGCTTCACCCGCTACTTGCCACTGTGGGAGGAGTCTAACACGAAAGATAAATCTAATTACAAAGTCCCCTAACAAAGATAAGAGTCAGCTTCCTGCCATTTTGAGCTCAAAATTAATTGTGACTGCACTGATTTAATCGAAAATATAGTAGTAAATACTGTTGTGGAATTCCAGTACCTCCAAATAATAATGAATACTTACGAAAACTAATTTTAGTCTCATCATCATCATCATCGTCATAATCACATACTTCGTCTTACGAAAAAAACCCACAGCCTCTTCCAAAGCGAATTCTCCAAAGAGCGTGACTTAGTGCTTCATCTTTCAAGCTCCAGTATTTTCTGGTTTTCTCAGGTCATCCAGTAGCTGCTTACGTCTTATTCTTCGTTTTCCCTTACCTTTTATTTTTCCGTCAATAACGTGCTTCAGAAGGCAGTTCTTGCGTAAGATTTGAGCAATCCAGTTTGCCTTCCTTCGTTCCATACGTACGATATTCCTTTTCCAACAGTTTTTAAGTCCATGAAAATATAAATCATTTAGGCGTGGCAAAGAGTTTTTCGCTACTTCAGACATTTTAGATCATTAAGACGTTTATTGGTCCAGTGTGATACTACTCCAAGTTTTTTTTTTATGTTTTGCTGACCGTGCATCTCAGTATATTTATCTTAGGAATTAGCCAACTTGATGCACAAAATTTTGTTTTAAAATAAGTTTATTTCATGCCTCTACATGTTTCGAGCACATGTGCTCGAAACATGTAGAGGCATGAAACAAATTTATTTTAAAACAAAATTTTGTGCATCAGGTTGGTTAATTACTAAGATAAACTACTCTACGTGTTTATGATATCTTTCTTACTTCAACATTTTTTGGAAATTCGATGGACGACCACATCGAAGACGCTGGCACAAGGCACAAAGTTTGCGTTTGCATTCTAGAGTGACAGTTTCGGACCTCGGTTGGAGGACCCGCTGTCCTGAGTTCTATCTTGCTCCTCCTCAGTCCATCCGAATAAATTCCGGTATAGTAATTCAAATTAAGCCAGGGTTCCTTTACATCTCTTACAATGCATAACGCAACAATTATCCTAAATTTTATGCTCTGTTGCCTGAGTTACTGACAATGTTTTTTAAACCGTACAGAGCGGTGAAATAGTCACTTGACACTCAATGTTCAACAAGACAGCACGGACAAACGTTCCGGAAAGATTAGACAGTGTGCCAGTTTTGAAGGAAGATATTTTTAACATTTCACATAGAAAACGTATGTCAGTATTGTGCCAGTAAACTTCAATTAACATGTTGTGCCTATCGTCAAGTGACTTTTGTGCCCCTCTGTAAAAGACATACAGTGCGATTACAACTTAGAGAATATGTTTGTCGTTGCTAAGTGAACCTAAATTTAGTCTTGTCACTTTATAATGTAATGAAGGCACGATTGGCGGTAACTATCTACCACATGATACCACGTCATATCCCATCAGACTTTAGCAATCAAATCACAATATTTTATTACGAATTTGCTGGGGGATACGAATATTTTGACGATCCTCGGAGCTTTTCCACATAACATCACCTGATACAAGGAAACTAGGTGATAACGTAACATTCCTAAAAGGGTCATACACCCTAACCATTTCACTGATGAGGTAAGATTTGGTAAAAGTTTTTTTTTTCCATGGCGCAACAGCCCCCAGTGGGCCAAGGCCTCCTCATCAAGGATTCACGATCACATTCAGTTAGACCCACCACACTCAGTAGGACTCCTCTGGACGAGTGAACAGGCCGACGCAGAAACCTCCACCTATCAACACACAACACTCACAAAGGACAGACATCCATGCACCCGGCGAGATTCGAACCCCCAATCCCAGCAAGTGAGCGGCCGCAGATCCACGCCTTAGACCGCACGGCTATTTGGGTCGGTGGAAACAGTTTGTATCGTTATGTGTGTAACGAACCAGTCACCTAGTCACGACTGCGAAGTGCGGCTTTACGCGCAGGACGAATTGTTGCTCATTATTCCAATAAGTAGTTCAATTTTATTAAAAAAATCATAACTTAGTAAACGAATAATGAGAGAAATCAAGAAAACTGGGAAACCGAGTAAACTGCTCACATTTCCCTTCAGAGAAGTTAATTTCCTTCAGATGACCAGGTCATGTAATATGAAAAAATAACAAGCAATTCATGCACAAATGGTAAAGGTGTTGAGATGTGAATGCATAGAGGGGAGAAATTTATATTAAACCAAGAATTGTGATAATATACAGAGGTTCATGTCTCAGGAAATGGTCACCGGGTCTATATCCAGGGGGTAAACCTGCAGGGGCATGGCGTTGACCACGCAACACCATCTAGCGCTGAGGTTAATGAAAGAATACAGCTACACTTCTACTCCCCGTCCGGCGCTTGATGGTCTGTTCTAGGGTGAACTTTACTTTATCTTTACATGTCTTCGGATACCAACTTGTACCGAGAGCGTAACAAAACAGGACTGAGCCAAGACACATCTAAAACAAATCTACTCTCTGGCCAGGCAAGTGCCGGGTCAGAAAGACCGAGTATGCGATAATGTGGGTTCAGGACCTTAGCACACTTCAGTAGCTGGCGATATAGAAGTAAAGAGCGATGGCGAAACGATAATTAGCAGGGAACATTTGAAGAAACTCATAGAAGAGACTGTACGAGTGCCACTTCGTCAACCGTAAAGCCCACACGAAGTCAGCCGGGGCCAAATTCGGGATTCCTTGATAAGAAGCCAGCCGCCAGAACTATAGCACATCCAGATCCACAGCAGTGTGGGGTATTTGTCTATTTCGTTACCTAAATTGACCTTTCTTCTTACAAATAAAACTCAAAACTGTTAAAATTTTATATTCCAAACTGTCTTCAAATGTCGACCTTTAAGGATTTTGATGATTATGTATTGCAACAATCCTGGAACTATCATCTTACTGAGTTGTTACACCACAAAATTCTAAAAATAGGTAGGTTTTCTTCTTCTACTGGGAAACGTGAAGGGATCCTAATCTGGTGAACCTGTTTAAAAGATCTACAGTCCTCGTTATTAACGGTTGTAGACGAAAACAAACCCAGTTGCCGAAGGTCGGTGGTAAAACAAATGGAAGACGCGAGCGAACGTTGTTGAAAGTAACAGTATAAACATACGTGTTTCTTGGTGACGTCATAGCGCGATCGACATAAGCAATGCAAAGCGGCTTATTTATGCAGTGTGAAGAAAGTTTCAGAGTCATAATCATGTTTAAGTGCAAGATTTTTAAATGTAAGAGGGGTAGAGTATTAAGCAGTCAATAAAATGGTGTGCCCTTGAAGGTACATTGACGTCATGAGACAAAATTGGTGATATTGGCTTGCATATAATAGTTATGAAATAATGTAGCTGACAGTCTGATTAATTATAACGCACGTGAACTGATATATCAGCGCCTGTGACAATGTAACGTAGCTTGCGTGAATCGGAGAGACACAGAATAGCAGGCAGAAAAATAATAATTTCTGGATTGAAGAGTAAAACTGATAGAGTTGAGTTTTGATGTTTTGCTGACCGTGCAACTCAGTATAATATTAGCAATTGACCAACTTAATGCACAAATTATTATTTTATAATAAGTTTATTATATTCCTCTACATGTTTCGAGCACAATAGTGCTCGTAACATGTTTCGAGCACAATAGTGCTCGAAACATGTAGAGGAATATAATAAACTTATTATAAAACTAGAATTTGTGCATTAAGTCGGTCAGTTACTAAGAACAATGTACATAGGTCTTCACTTCAAGTACCCGTTATTCTTGTCAGATTTTAACGAAACTTGATTTTACTCTACAGTATTTTCTAAAAATACTCAAACATAAAATTTCATAAAAATCCGTCCAGTGGGAGCCGAGTTGTTCCATGCAGACGGACACACATGACTAAGCTAACAGTTGTTGTTTGCTATTTTACAAACGCGCCTAACGAGTACACCAGCAGTGGCACGTCAGCCAGTGTTATATTTCCCGTCTCGTAAGACTTGTTTTTTTTAAAGTGAGAAATGCCCCCCAGAATTTGTCTGCGCCTTAAAACTAAAACATTAAATTGCACAGAGGAGTTTATCAGCCATCAACTAATTACGGGCTGCGTCTATCACTGTCAGCGTCCTGTGAGCTCAGAAACACGGTATATTAACTAGGCTGTTGGTTGGTCAACAGAGAAGCTGGAGTTCAATTACCGACAGGAGGAAAAATTGTATTCTTCCGCCCATCGTCCAGACCGGCCCTTGGGCCTATGCAACTTCCTATCCAAAGCTTATCGGGGAAGATATCTTCGCTCTGCTGGGATGTTAAACAGCGTATACTGGTAGTTAGTGACGTACCCAGGAATTTTGTTCGGGGGGGGGGTTTCAACAAATTCAGTTGAGGACTGAGGACAGAGAGAACGGGGATCTGGGGGCGGTAGCCCCCTAGTCAGGGGTTTTGAAGGCAGCTGTAATTTGATACAATAAATTTCATTTCATATAGTAAAATTTTCTTAATTTTTGGTACTTTAAGACCATTTATGATGACTATTTGTCATTGCTAATGTAAAATAATTGCGAACCTAGGTAGTTTTAGAATTTTGCTGCCTTTTTTCCGAACATCTTGCGGTGTTGGCGTCCTAAATTCAGCAATTTTTAACAGTTTTTCCAATCGGGTTGAGTTTGATACGATTTTGGAAGGCCTTCAGAATTTCGGGGGGGGGGGGGGGGGGGTTGAAACCCCCCCCCCCCCCCCGGCCCGCCCGCCCGCGTGTTTGGTACAAGCGTTTCAATGCCCCCCCGCCCCT
>Ga0123357_10014635_pt1 | contig 10249 bp, 7 predicted proteins | sample TergutEmb28metaG_FD_89873 | JGI IMG/M metagenome (GOLD analysis project Ga0123357, IMG submission 89873) | Embiratermes neotenicus P4 segment gut microbial communities from Petit-Saut dam, French Guiana - Emb289 P4 | ecosystem: Host-associated > Arthropoda: Insects > Digestive system > Gut ... | reverse complement strand
TCGAGGTCACTCTACGTGGCAATGTCCAAGGTGGCGCAGAAGTCTTCTCCGGCATCCCGTGAAATTTGATTTCTTAGGAAGATCATCTTTGGGATAACATCTTCCCCCACTCATCGCTCGGGGCTACCGCCGGCAACAGCCATCTGGAGAAACACACCCCGAGCGAGGCTTACGGGGGTTTGCTGTAAAGAACACGGCGGACTCCGAACACGCATGCGGGCAAACCCCCCCGTTTACAGTGCGGTCTTTTTATCCTCCTCGATAATATAGAATGTTGCAATGCCCGATGATGTCGTGATGCTTATTTGGGAAGCTCTCGGAGAGGAAAAGCTGACCACCGGCGAAGCAAGCGACAGACTGGATCATCTGTTCGGCTACAGATGCCCCGACGATATCGCCAAGACCCTTTCCAAACTCAGGAAGGCGGGGCTGATCAGAGGGGAGATAGACATGGAGGCCGGAGGATGGCTGTGGTGGGCCGACGAAGAATGCCGGAAGAACGGGTCGCGGGAAGGAAAGTGATGATATGGCGATGAGTTTTCAGGACAGCGAGATAGCGGCCGCGTGGGAGGACATATTCAGCAAGGACAAGTACCGTCTGATGTTCGCCGACATTGCGGCAAGCTATCCGGAGAAGAGGAGCGTTTACATCCCGTACGAGGACATCGACGCATACAACACCGACTTTGCCATGTATCTTCTGGACAACCCCGACAGGTGCCTGAGCAAAGGCAGGGATGCCGCGAAAGCATCGCTTCCGCCCACATGGAGCAAGGATGATGCCGTTAATCTCAGGATAACAAATCTCCCGAGAGATGCAAAGGTGGAGATAAGGTATCTCAGGGCCAAGCACCTCGGAAAGCTGGTTGCCGTGGAGGGGCTTGCGAGAAAGGCAACAACCGTGAGGCCGAGGATGACCCGCGCGCTCTTCAGATGCGGCAGGTGCGGAGCCGAGATGTGGGAGGATCAGAGAGGCGTTCTGATGAAAGTGCCCATGATGTGCTCGAACCCGGACGGCAGCTGCAATAAACAGGCGACGCAGTTCGAACTCGACGCGAAAGCGTCTGTCTACACCGATACCCAGAAGATCGAGATACAGGAGAGTCCGGAGGGACTCAGAGGCGGGGCCCAGCCCGAAAGGATAACGGGATTCGTCGAAGACGATATCGCCGGCATAATAACCGCGGGCAACAGGATAACCATAAACGGGATAATAAGGTCCTCCGAAAAACACGACCGCGATAAAACGACCATCTTCGAGATATTCATGGATGTTCTGTCGATCGAATTCGAACAACACGAGTATGATGAGATACAGATAACGGAGGAGGACGAACTCCGGATACTCGAGATGTCCACAGATCCGAAGCTCTTTGATAACATCGTTGCTTCGATATCCCCGACCATCCACGGCATGACCGAGGTCAAAGGTGCCATCGCTCTGCAGCTGTTCGGAGGGTGCAACAAAGAGATGGATGACGGCACCGCGATAAGGGGAGACATGCACGTGCTTCTCGTGGGAGATCCCGGAGTGGCGAAATCTCAGATCCTGAGATATATGAGTGCGCTTGCTCCCAGAGGCATATATGCATCCGGCAAGTCCGCATCCGCGGCGGGACTGACGGCCGCCGCCGTCAAGGATGAATTCGGGGACGGCAGATGGACGCTCGAGGCGGGGGCGCTTGTTCTGGCGGATAAAGGGTTGGCGTGCATTGATGAATTGGACAAGATGACCCCGCAGGACCGCTCCTCCCTGCACGAGGCGATGGAATCTCAGAAGATATCCGTCGCGAAGGCCGGCATCACGGCAACTCTGCAATGCAGGTGTTCCATGCTCGCCGCGGCGAACCCCAAATTCGGGAGATTCGAGATGTCCGGTACATCGATAACCAAGCAGATAGACCTCCCGCCGGCTCTGATGTCTCGTTTTGACCTGATATTCGTGCTTACGGACAAACCCAACGCGGATGCGGACAGAGCACTTACGACGCACATCCTGAATGTTCACAGGAGAGGGCAGGCCAGACAGATAGGGGAGGACGCGCCGCTCATTGTAGGTGTGGATGTCAAAAAGATAAAAGAAGAGACGCAGAGCATAAGGCCCGTCTATGAACAAGAGATGATGAGAAAGTACGTGGCGTATTCGAAACGCATCGTACCGGTGATGACAGACGAGGCAATGAGAATGATTGAAGATAACTACCTCAAAATAAGGGCGGGGGGATCGGGTGAGAACGATTCCGTGCCGATAACGGCAAGACAGCTGGAAGCCTATGTGAGGTTGTCCGAAGCGTCGGCGAGGATGAGGCTGAGCCGTGTCGTCGAAGAGAGGGACGCGATAAAAGCGGTGGAATTGGTGGAATACTATCTGGGAAAGATATTGGCTCCGGAGGGCGGGCAGTGGGATATCGGCAACATAATGGAAGGTTTCACGAAGAAGGACCGCAATGAACTGACAATAATACAGGATATCATCAAAAGATTCGGGTCCTCCGACGGAATATCGGAGGAAGAGATAATCAGCCATGCCACCAGCGAGGGATTGACAGAGGGGCAGATCCTGAAGAGGCTGAAAATATTGAAGGACAGCAATGCCCTATACTCCCCGCGCGACGGCTATTATAGGGGAATATAATATGATACTCTGCAAGATTCACGTTCATGAAAAGGACAGGATACTGGCCGCATGCGACCAGGAGATCCTGGGGATGACGTTCAGGGGCGACGGCGTAAAGATAAAGGTGTCCGAAGTATTCTACGGCGGAGAGCCCGTGTCGGAGGATGTGTTCATGGAAAGGACCAGGTCCGTCACCATAATGAATCTCGTAGGCAACCGCGTTGTCGAAAGGGCGGTGAAAGAGGGGCTGGTCTCCGAACAGAGCGTGATGATCATCGGAGAGGTGAAGCATGCTCAAGTGGTGATAATGTGAATTTCTGTGTAAAGTGCGGGGAAGAGACCGAGCACACCATCAACGGCCTTTGTACGGAGTGCTTTCTGGACGGCAGAGAATTGGCATCGCTTCCGCATCATGTGGATGTGAAAGTGTGCGCCAACTGCGGAGACATAGGGTTCGGGGAGACTTGGGCCACAAAGGACATTATGGAAGCGATCGGGGAGGCGGCGGAGCGCGCCCTTGTCCCCATAAAAGAGGCGAAGAAGATCAGCACCTCGGCGGCGTCGGCCGAACAGGAACCGTATACATACCTGGTCACGGTGGATGCCGTGCTCGACATCAACGGATACACGGCGGAAACGTCGGTATCCACCATCGTAAGACTCAAGAATACCGTATGCAAGAGATGTTCCAGACAGCTCGGGAACTACTATGAGGCGATACTGCAGATAAGGGCCGGATCGAAAGACATCCCTCAGGGGATCAAGAGGGAAGCGCTGAACAGGGTCGAGAATCTGGTCGATTCGCAGTCTGTCACCAACAGGCAGCTCTTCATTACCAAGACGGAGGAGGTGCAGGGCGGGATAGATGTATATCTGTCATCCATCTCTTTGGGGAAAGCAATCACGAAGGACCTTTCGGACGCATACTGCGCCGAGACGAAAGAGGCCGCCAAGCTCGTCGGGCTGACGGAGGACGGTCAGGAGATGTACAGGGTGACATATCTCGTGCGTCTTCCGGATTTTCATACGGGGGATGTGGTGCAGTTCGAGGGGCGGTATTTCAAACTGACCAGATTATCAAACAGCGGCGCAAAAGTGATCGATCTGATGAACCTCAGAGAAAGGGCCGTCAAAAGGTCGGATGTGCCCGCGCTCAAAGTATATGCAAGATCGGCGGACCTGCGGGATGCGGTAGTGGTGAGCAGGGCCGGAGGAGAGGTCCAGATCCTGAACCCGTCCAACTATTCAACGGTGGATCTGACGATCCCCGAGGAAGCGGAGACGGGAGATACGGTAAAAGTGGTCGAGATCGATGACACCCTGTATTATGTTCCGTGAGTGTGCTTTTTTATCGGAGACCGCGATAAAGGTATCATGATAAAACTGCCGGAATCTGTTGATCAGATAGTCGTGAACCTTCTGAAAGCGGCCAACACAAAACTCCCGAGGGACATAGGCTGGGCGCTGGAGGCCGCGGCCGGCTGGGAAGCGGATCCGCTGGCGAGAACGCAGCTCGGAGCGATAATGGACAACGTGAAGAAAGCTGAGTTCCTCGGCCGCCCCATGTGTCAGGATACCGGCATACCTACTTTTTACGTAAGGGGAAGGTTCGATGCTTCGATCCGCGGCGAAATAATGAAAGGTGTGAAAAGGGCAACGGAGACCGCACCTCTGAGACCCAACACCGTGGACCCTCTTACAAGGGAGAACTCCGGAGACAACCTCGGCAAAGGTATGCCGTCCGTCCATTATTTTCCCACCGATGATGATTTTCTGGAGATCGCGGTCCTGATCAAAGGCGCCGGATCCGAGAACATGACCAGGCTGGCCATGCTGAATCCGTCGGACGGGGTCGAAGGGGTCAAAAGGTTCATCATCGACTCGGTCCTGGACGCGGGAGGAAGGCCGTGTCCTCCCGGAATCATAGGGATCGGGATAGGAGGCACGGCGGAAGAGTGCGTCTCAATGGCGAAAGAAGCGCTTATGGTAACCATCGATTCAGATAACGGCGACCCGATGCTGAGAGAGATCGAGGAAGATCTGTTCGTGACCCTGAACGGCAGCGGGTTGGGGCCCATGGGGCTGGGAGGATCGACCACCGCGCTCGGAGTGAGGATAAAGACGGCATACTGCCACACGGCAAGCCTTCCCGTGGCGGTCAGCATAGGATGCTGGGCAACGCGCAGGGCGGTAGTGCGCATAACGGATACCAAGGTAGAATACAAACAAGGGGTTGATTTTTGATGGAACTGAGGACCCCGCTTGATGAGAGGACGGTTAGGCGTCTGAAGATAGGAGATACGGTGTATCTGTCAGGCAGCCTGATAACGGGAAGGGACGAGATGCATATAAGGGCCATAGAATACTCCCGGCTCGGAAAACCGGTCCCGGAAGGGATCGAAAACTCCGTTCTGTATCACTGCGGCCCGATAATGGTCAGCGGGACCAAGGGCTGGACGGCGGTCGCCGCCGGCCCGACCACCAGCGCCAGGATGAACACCCTGGAGCCCGAGATGATAAGGAGGTTCGGGATCCGCGCGGTAATAGGAAAGGGAGGAATGTCGAAAGAGGTCGGCGAGGCCATGCGAGAGATAGGATGCGTGTATCTGGCCGCGGTCGGAGGAACGGCGGTCTCCTTAGCGGAATCAATCGCCGGCGTAAGCGGCATGGAGTGGGCGGATCTGGGCATGGCCGAGGCGGTGTGGGGATTGAAAGTGGAAAGGATGGGGCCGCTCATCGTCGCGATGGACTCCGAAGGCGGCAGTCTTTATGACAATGTGAGATCAAAACTCGTCAGGGGTACCTGACGTCCTTTTCATCATCGTCGCAGTCATCGATTATCTCCAAACGATGGGATCTGTTCATGCGTCTGCTGAAGAACCAAGCGGCCATCGCGAGCATTATGCCGACCACAACGCCCACAAGCATCAGTATGTGGGCGTTATCCAGACCGAGATGCTTCCTCAGTTCGCTCTTTACCATGGTGACATTTGCCGTCGAAGGACTCCCCGTTACTTTCACGGGTATAACATCGCTCTGATTGAAGCCCTGGCGGCTTACGGTGAGATTGTAAGTTCCCGTCGGGCATGTTATCTCATAGTGCCCTCTGCTGTCCGTTTGCGCCGTATAATTCCCCCCGCCGGAGAACGGGGCATCCACCGAGGGCGTAAGAGTGACGGTCGCATCCTTTATCGGATTAGAGTTGAATGTGACCTGCCCCCTCACGATCCCGTCGGAAGCAGCCATTATCGCGCATTGCATATCTGCGATGGAGTCCGCTATGGAGTAGGTGTGAGTCGAGGCGGCATACGGCACTTTGGAGAGATTAAGGGAAAGATAGTCTGACCCCGGCTGGGATGTTGTGTAGGGGCAGGTTACCGTGGTGTATCCGAAGACGGTAAAGGAGATCATGAGACTCGCGTTCGAAGCGACGCCCACGATGAAGTAACCGCTTGCATCCGTTTCGCTTTGGAAGACGGGGCCGGTGCCGTCCAGTACAGAAACGGTCACCCCCTCCATAGGCATCCTGGCTATATCCGCGACATATCCCTGAACATAATAATTCGAAGCGGAAGAGTCATCCGCGCCGTCCGATGCCAATGGCATGACCAGCATCAGCAAAGAAATCGCCGCCAAGACCAGCAGGAGCTTGTATCTCATCGCCTTTCAATGGATGACTGCATTTAATATCTTTTCGCGGCGGCGGGAGATCTTCGGAGATCCGTGAAGGAACGGCGGAGAACACGATCCCCTCAGGACCGACGTATGCACATAATCTAAATATCTCTTGATTCTAATGGTAAGAAATTCACGGTGAGATTGTTGGAGAGGGTAAGTAAAACGCACTCTATGGATGAAGTGATGGGTCTGATGGAGCCGCTCATCGCAACATGGTTCAAAGAAAGATTCAGCACGCTTACGGAGCCGCAGGCGAAATCGATACCGGAGATACACCGCAGGAAGAATGTTCTCGTATCATCGCCCACCGGATCGGGCAAGACGCTCACCGCTTTCACCAGCATTATCAACGAACTCACCAAATACGCGGCCGAGGGGAGGCTTGAGGAAAGGATATACTGCATCTATATCTCGCCGCTGAAGGCTCTCGCCAACGATGTGAACAGGAACCTGAACACACCGCTGGCCGAGATGAGAGAGGTCGCCGCCGCGCACGGCATGAATATACCTAACATCAAAGTGGCCGTAAGGTCCGGCGACACGCCTCAGAACGAAAGACAGAAGATGGTAAAACACCCGCCGCACATCCTCATAACAACGCCGGAGTCGCTTGCGCTGATCCTGGCGGCGCCGAAGTTCAAGGAGAGCTTCAAAAAGGTGGAATGGGTCATTCTCGACGAGATACACGATATCTGCGACTCGAAAAGAGGAGCATTCCTGTCTCTGACCCTGGAGCGTCTCAGAGAATTCTGCGAGACGGATTTCTCAAGGATCGGGTTATCGGCCACACTGGCGCCGATCGAGGCGATAGCGGGGTTCTTGGTGGGATGCGGGCCTGACGGAAAACACAGGGACGTAACACTCGTGGAGGCCGACTCAAAGAAAAAGCTTGACCTGGAGGTCATATGCCCGACGGATGACATGACCACTCTGTCGTCGGACATCGTCAACTCCATGATGTACGACAAAGTGAAGGAAATGGTCGATCAGCATGAGACCACGCTCATCTTCACAAACACCAGATCGGGCGCCGAAAGCGTCGTTTACAAACTAAAAGAAAGAGGCCTGGAGAGCATAGAGGTCCACCACAGCTCGCTCGGCAGGGAGACCAGGCTGAATGTTGAGGAAAGACTCAAAAGAGGGGAGATAAAGTGCGTGGTGTCCTCAACATCCCTCGAACTCGGGATTGACATAGGGTCCATAGATCTAGTTTGTCAGATCGGCTCTCCGAAATCCGTCGCAAAGGGGCTGCAGAGAATAGGCAGGAGCGGCCACAGCTACGGCAGGGTCGCAAAGGGAAGGCTGATCGTCTTTGATCCGGACGATCTGGTGGAATGCGCGGTGATGTGCCGCGCGGCGCACAGAGGGGACATCGACAGGGTCGGGATCCCGGAGAACTGTCTGGACGTCCTTTCTCAGACGGTCGTGGGCATGAGTCTTGACCAGAGATGGGACGTGGATGCCGCATATGAGCTTGTGAAGGGCTCTTATTGTTACAGAGATCTAAGCAAGAGCAGCTTCATCGGCGTTCTCAGGTATCTGGGGAGTAAGGACGAACATGAAGGCGTCTACTCCAAAATATGGTATGACGAGGACGAGAACCAATTCGGCAGGAAGAAAGGCGCCAGAATGATATATCTGATGAATCTGGGCACCATACCGGAGGAGGCAAACTACCGCGTGGTAACGAACCACGGCACCACCGCGGGGGAACTCTCGGAGAAGTTCGTGGAAAGGCTTGCGCCGAGGGATGTCTTCGTCCTCGGAGGAAGATCGCTTGAATTCGTAAGATCCAAAGGGATGGTGGCGCACGTCAAAGAGGCAACCGGAAGGAAACCCACCGTACCGTCATGGGCGGGAGAGATGCTGCCGAGAAGCTTCGATCTTTCAATGGATGTCGCGGTCTTCAGGAAAGAGATGTCTCAGATGATCCGGGACGAACCGTCCGATTTCATAGAAAGACTGAGCCGTGAATTTGATATCGATGAGGGTTCCGCAAGGAGCCTGATATCGTACTTCAGAGAACAGAAGGCCGTTACGGGCAGCATCCCGGACGTTGACAGGCTGGCGATCGAGGAATACATCGATCCGTCCGGGAATCAGAGGATAATATTCCATTTCCCCTTCGGAAGAAGGGTAAATGACGCATTGTCCCGAGGGTACGCTTACAGACTTTCCAATATGATAGGTTCGAACGTTTCGGTTACGATGTCGGATGACAACTTCATGATCGGAACTCCCAGAAAAGTGGATATCGAACAGATCCCGCGGCTTCTCACATCAAGGGAATTGGATTCGATCCTGAGGAAGGCCATCAAGGATTCCGAGATATTCAAACTCAGATTCAGACACACCGCCGCGCGCAGTTTCATGATACTCAGGAATTATCTCGGCCGCCCGATCTCGGTGAACAGACAGCAGGTAAGGTCCTCCTACCTTTTGGATACGCTCGGGAACATGGACAATGTCCCCGTGATAGAAGAGACATACCGCGAGGTGCTTGAGGATGATATGGACGTAAAGAACGCCGCGGAGGTCCTTGAGATGATAGAGAACGGAAAGATGGGGGTCAACATATTCCATTTCAGCGGAACTCCGTCTCCGTTCGCGCATTCCATCATACTGTCGGGATTCTCCGACATCGTTCTGATGGAGGACCGTTCGGAACTTCTCAAGGAGCTCCACCGCAAGGTCCTGCACAGAGCGCTCGGCGACTCCGTGAAAGAGTTCGAATTCGACGAGGATCATGTGATCCCGTACTTCAGACAGAAGATAGGGCGCGTAGCATCAAAGAGCGACATCGTTCCGCTGCTCATGAGGACCGGCCCGCTTCAGGCGATCAGAGAGAGAGGCCGCAACATATATTCGTACTGCGACGAGGACAAAAAGGTCGTTGACGAGTGGGTCAGAGAACTGCTCAAAGAGGGAGCGATCGGGACAGTGTTCATGGATGAGCCGCATATAATGGTGAAAAGCGAGATCCCGATATACGCTACGGCCACGGCAAAAGAACGCGAACTGAACGACACCGATCTCAAAGTTCTTGAACGGGTGGGTGAAAGAACCGCGCTCAGCGATATCACAACGGCTTTGGAGATAAGCGAGGACGTGACATTCAGGTCAGTGAGGAAACTGGAGTCGATGTACCTGGTCACAAGGACGGACATCACCGCGAACAACAAATGGTATTTCTCCAGGGCCGCCCCCGTCAGTTTGGATAAGAACAAATGTTTGGACGAGGTTGTCTTCAGATATCTGGACTGCTTTGCGCCGTCGACGGTCCCGGAGACCGCATTCGCTCTTTCTTTGACCGACAGGGAGGCTCAAACCGCATTGGATTCGCTGGTCAACAGCGAAGAGGTCGTCAGAGGACAGTTCCTGATATCTCAGAACCCCCAATATATGAAGACGATCGACCGCATGAGGCTCAGGGCGGGCAAGGAGAACGTATTCGATTTCGATACCGTCGAAGAGTACAGAAGGACGAAGGGAGAACAATTCGCCTCGATCGAGGATTATTTCAAATTCTACGGCTCGGCGGGAAGCGAGATAGACGTCTACAACAGAGTAAAAGGCTTCAGCCTGGAAGAATGGTACAAGCTCAGGGAGTCCGAGAGGCTGCTTCTGGGGAGATTCGTCAGGGGCAAGGTAAGATACGTGCTCTCCGAGGACGGCGGCAGGCTTGCGGCACTGAGGCCATCCGAAATGACGGGATCCGATGCCGATCTGCTTTCGACGATCGAGAGGATGGGCCACGCCACGATGAGGCAGCTGGTATCGGCGACGGGCGGAGAAAAAGCGGAGATCAAGGAATCCATACAAAGGCTGGACCGCTCTCTGAAGATCATCCGCGCATTCAATGACAGAGAGGATTGGGGTACCGAGAACACATACAAACCGTACTACCCTGAAAAACCGGAAAATGATCCGAGGGAGGAGCTGGTCCGCGAATGC